>WNGL01011468.1_pt1 | contig 17214 bp, 20 predicted proteins | sample 5400591 | NCBI WGS metagenome assembly WNGL01 (sample SAMN13153377, study PRJNA577476) | soil metagenome | isolation source: 80 cm soil or saprolite under Garry oak tree replicate 1 | place: USA:California | collected 2016-06-15
TTCGACAACGTCCGGCGCTGGGCCGTGGAGGCCAAGCGCGATCCGAACGCGATCCGTCTCTCCTGCTGTCTGCCGATCGAGGTCACCCGCCAGCCAGTGCCGCAGGAAGAGGACCGCCTCATGGGCACCCCCGAGCAGCTCCTCGCCGCGCTCCGCCGCTTTCAGGAGATCGGCGTGGAGCACCTGGCCCTTCAGTTCATGGTCCCGCGGTGGCCGGAGCGGATCGAGCAGATCGAACGGTTTGCACGCGAGGCCATGCCCGCGCTGCGCGGTGCACGCTGAGGGTCTTGCGATGCCCGACACGCTTGGCCGGAGAGCGGTACGAAATCACTTCGTGGAAATTTCTGATCGAGGGCACGAGTCCGCTACGCTAGGCTATGCGGAATTGGCCGGCCGTGCTCCTCCTGGGCCTCACGCTTCTGCCTGGGCCGGCTCAGGCCCAGACCTATCGGTGGGTCGACGAAGCCGGGACCGTCCATTACAGCCAGGGTATGGACAGCATCCCGGAGCGCTATCGCGCTCAAGCTCGACCATCCGTCATTGCCCCGACACCTTCCCGTCCGGATCTGACTGAGAAGCCTCCGCCCCCCTCGCCCGCGCGGCCTCCTTCGCCTCCTCCATCACCGCCCGCCGGGCCTCCTCCATCACCGTCGGAAAGGGAACCTATACTGGAAGGAGAGCGGCAGGGAGTCCTGGCAGTTCTGCTGGGTGTTGCGACGGTTGGAGTCTGGGCGCTGATCGTTCGTCGCCGCCGTAAGAGATTCTCGGCGCGCGCTGGGGACATTCAAAAACCGATAACGCCGGCAAGCCGGGATCAAAGTCTGGTTCCGCATCCTGAGATGTCAGGACCTGCAGGGGGCCAGCGACATCTGAAGTGTCCGCAATGCTCGGCCCACTTGACCAGGCTGGATCCTGGTGGTGGGATCGCGGTGCATTGGTGCCAGAGCTGCGAGGGGACCTGGCACGATAAGGGCACCCGCGATGAGTTCACCAGGGAGTCGTCTCTGCCCGAGCTTCTTCAAGAAAAGGCTGTGTTCTCGCACCCGTCAGACCGGCGCTGTCCCCGGTGCGAAGTGCCGATGGAGAAAAACGGATTCGGCACGGAGAAGTTCGTCGTCGAGCGCTGCCCATCCTGCCAGGGACTGTGGCTCGATCATGGCGAGGTGGCGAAGTTGAGTCACGTTGCCGAATCCGAACCGCCCCCGATGACCTGTCCCAGGTGCCAATCGGCGCTCGAGGCGGGCGCCATGCCGGAGGGGGTCGTCGCCGATGTTTGCGGACACTGTAGGGGTGCCTGGTACGACAAGGGCGAGCTGTTGTTCCTCGCGCGGCGAGTACGCGACCTCACAACCCTTCTCAATCATCCGCCGCGGCAAGGGGAACTCTCGACCGCGCGATGTCCCCGGTGTCAAGACATCCTCGAGGGAGGCGGCCTCGGCCCGGGCAAATTCCGCGGGGATCGCTGCCCCAAGTGTGAAGGAATCTGGCTCGACGCGACTGAGAAGGCGAAGCTGGACGAGATCATCGCGCGGTGCCGCCCTCCGGTGGGCCGCACGCCCGGCACGACCGACGGCCTCACGGTGCGCTTCAGCCGGACGAAGCCGATCCTCGTGGTCTTGGGGTCGCTGAGTCTGGTCGTGCTGGTGACCGGCGCATTCCTGCTTGATGGCGGCGACTGGCGGGAAACGGCGTGGGCGGTGTCTCTCCTGGGCCTCATCGGGTTCGGCCTTCTCTACGTGTTGTGCCGAGTGTCCCGAAGGCGGCTGACGTTGATCGTGAATCGCGAGGGGATCGTCGACCACACCACGCCGTTCAGCACGCGCATGATGAGGTGGGCAGACATCGCCGAGCTTTTCGTTCAGGGATCTCCGGGAAACGCGCAACTGACCCTGTGGATCTTTCTCGGGCGGTCGAATTCCAAACGCCGACTGAAGCACATCCACATCCGGCAAACCGCGTTACCGATGTCGCCGGGGATGTTCATGCAAGAAATCCGCCGTTACTGCCCGGAAACGGTCCAGATCCATTGGCAGCCAGCGGTGCCACCCTCAGCGCACGGGGTCCCACCGCGCTCTCATTGTCTCTGAATTGAGAGCCTACGCCGCGGTGTTCAGGATCGGCGAGCCATCGACTATCCGTGTCCGCCGTCGGAGAGCGCCTTCACAATGTCGCCGACGACGGCTTTCGCGTCACCGAAGAGCATCATCGCCTTGTCGAGGTAGTAGAGCTCGTTCTCGATGCCGGCGAAGCCCGGGCTCATGCTCCGCTTGATGACCATGACCGTCCGCGCTTTGTCGACGTCGAGGATCGGCATGCCGTAGATGGGGCTCGACCGGTCGTGGCGCGCGGCCGGGTTGGTGACATCGTTGGCGCCGATGACCAACGCGACGTCGGCATGCGCGAACTCGGGGTTGATCGCGTCCATGTCGAGCAGCCGATCGTAGGGGATGTCCGCCTCGGCCAGGAGTACGTTCATGTGCCCGGGCATCCGTCCCGCCACGGGGTGGATGGCGAACTTGACGTCCACGCCGCGCTTCGTGAGGGCATCGTAGAGCTCGCGGACCTTGTGCTGCGCCTGCGCCACCGCCATGCCGTACCCCGGGACGATGATCACGGAGCTCGCGGCCTCCAGGATCGAGGCGGCCTCTTCTGCGGTAGCGCTCCGGACCGTCCGCGTCTCGCCCTTGGCCTCTGCGCCCGCCTGGACCTGCCCGAACGCCCCGAAGAGGACGTTGGTGAAGGAACGGTTCATCGCCTTGCACATGATGACGGAGAGGATGAACCCGGACGCGCCGTCCAGCGCGCCCGCGATGATGAGGAGCTTGTTGTCGAGGACGAAGCCCATCGCCGACGCCGCGAGCCCAGCGTAGGAGTTCAGCAGCGAGATGACCGTCGGCATGTCGGCCCCGCCGATCGGGATGATCAGCAAGACGCCGAACAGAAGGCCGAGCGTCACGAACACGGGGAAGAGGTGCGACGCCCCGGGCTCCACGACCAGATAGATTCCACTCGCCACGGCCAGTGCCAGCAGCGACAGGTTGACGACGTTCTGCCCCCGGTACGTCACCGGCCGCGTCGGGAGCAGCTCCTGCAGTTTCCCGAAGGCCATCAAACTCCCGGTGAACGTCAAGGAGCCGAGCAGAAGCTCGAGCGCGAGGGCGACCATCGTGAACCGGGAGAGCTGCGGAGTGTGGAGATAGTACTCCGCCGTCCCCACGAGTGCCGCCGCCAGCGCGCCGAAGGCGTGGCTCAGGGCCGTCCGTTGTGGAACCGCGGTCATCGGCATGTAGAGCGCCATCGGGGCGCCGATGGCGGAACCCAGCACAAAGCCGACGAGGATCCACTGATAACTCACGATCTCGTGGTGCAGGAGCGTCCCCACCACGGCGAGGAGCATGCCGACCTCGCCCGCGAGGACTCCACGCCGCGCGGTCGCCGGCGCCGCCAGCCACTTGAGCGCGAGAATAAAGAGGGCTGTGGCGAAGATGTAGGCGACCTGGATGAGCTGCTCGACCAGGTACGCGCTCATGGCTTCTTACGCTCGCGGGTCTTGAACATCTTGAGCATCCGGTCGGTGATCATGAAGCCGCCCACGAGGTTGATCGTGGAGGCGATCACCGCGAGCGTTCCGAGCACCGTCGTGAGGGTGCTCCGCTGCTCCCCCGCGATGATGATGGCGCCGACCACCGCGATCGCAGAGAGCGCGTTCGTCAGCGACATGAGCGGCGTGTGCAGGAGCGGAGACACGCGCCGGATCACTTCGAACCCGACGAACCCGGCCAGAAGGAGCACGTACAGGCTCGCCACCAGGTCGGGCGTCATGGTCGTCCTCGGTCGCTGGCCGCGGCCTCGCCAGCAGCGAGGGCGGCCGCGAGGATCTCTCGCGCCCGCGGGTTCACGACCTCCCCGCCCCGCGTGACGAGGGTCTCGCGCGTGATCTCGTCCTCCAGGTTGAGCTCGGGCGTCCCCAGTCTTCCTTCCCTGAGAAGATGCAGCACGAAGTTGGTGACGTTCTTGGAGTACATCTGGCTCGCGTGGTAAGGGGCCGTGCCCGCCAGGTTGAAGGAGCCGATGACGGTGACGCCGTGCTCGACGACCGTCTCATTCGGGCGCGTGAGCTGGCAGTTGCCGCCCCGCTCGGCGGCCAGGTCCACGATCACCGAGCCCGGCGCCATGGCCGTGACCATGTCGGCGGTGATGAGCACGGGCGCGTCTTTCCCCGGGACCAAGGCCGCGGTGATCACCACATCGCTCTCGGCCACCACGCGCGCCAGCAGCTCGCGCTGGCGCCGGTAAAAGGTCTCGTCCTGCGCGCGCGCGTAGCCGCGCGCGTCTTGCGAATCGGCCGCCTCGAGCGGCAGCTCCACGAAACGGCCCCCGAGGCTCTGTACTTGCTCCTTCGCCGCCGGACGGAGGTCGTAGGCTGACACGACCGCGCCGAGTCTCCGGCCGGTGGCGATGGCCTGAAGTCCGGCAACACCCGTGCCGACGACCAGCACCCGTGCGGGGGTGATGGTGCCGGCGGCTGTCGTGAGCATCGGGAACAGCCGGGGCAGGGCCGCGGCAGCGACCACGACCGCCTTGTAGCCGGCGACGGTGGCCATGGACGAGAGCGCGTCCATGCTCTGGGCGCGGGTGATACGCGGCATCAACTCAAAGGCAAAGGCCATGGCGCCGGTCGCCGCGATCTCCCGAACGGTCAGCGGCGAAGCCAGCGGACGGAGGAACCCGATGAGCGCCTGATCACGCCGCAAGAGCGGGAGGTCGTCCCGACCGTTCCGGTCGTTGGCGCCGTGGCAGAGGACCTGCACGACGACATCGCTTGCCTTGAATACTTCGGCGCGAGCCGACGCGACCCGCGCACCCTTCTCGGTGTACGCGGTGTCGGCATAGCCCACGCCGGATCCGGCGCTGGTTTCGACGACCACCTCGCAGCCGGCTTTGACGAGGGTGGGGACGGCCGCGGGCACGAGGGCGACGCGCCGCTCTCCGGGAAAGATCTCCCTGGGAATGCCGATGATCATCTCGACCCACCTCTTGGAGCGCCCGTGCTCAGAGGAGTCCTTTGAGCGCGTAGGTCGGGTCCTGGAGTTGGAGCTCCCTGCCGGCGAGGTCCCTCTTATGCCGAATGAGGTGCTGCAGGATGGGAAACTCTTTCGAGCTGGCGTTGACGGCAAAGTAGGCCGTCAGGATGTGCCGCTTGAGATAGAGGACGGTGAAGGATCTGTTCTCGAAGCGGCCCCGAAAGAGGACCTGGTCGTGTTCGGTCTCATCACCGGCGAATTCCAGGTGGAGATCAAAGATATCGGACCAGACGTAGGTCACGAGATCGTAGGTGTTGTTGGCGCCCGCCATGTTTTGTCCGGCGAGCTGGCCGCAGTACTCCGCGTGGCCCCAGTGCTCCACCCGCCGTCGCTTGGCAAAGACCGGGTCCTGGTAATTCGCAACATCGCCAGCCGCATAGATGTCCGGATCGGATGCCTGGAGGTATTCGTTGACGACCACCCCGTTGTCGACCTTGAGGCCGGCCGCGTGAGCCAGTTCCACGTTCGGAACGATGCCGACGCCGACGCAAACGAAGTCGCACGGGAGTTCCTTCCCTGATCGGGTGACGACGGAGGAGGGCCTGTCGTGGCCTCGAATCTCGGTGGCTATCTCGTCGGTGTGGAACGTGACGCCTTTCTGCGTGCAGTAGTCCTGGAAGAACCCGGCGAGGGTCGCATCAGCGAACCGAGCCCAGATATGGGGTTGGGCCTCGATGACGGTGACGCGAACGCCTCGCTGGGTCAGGGACGCCGCGACCTCCATCCCGATGAATCCGGCACCAATGAGAACCGCTCGCTTCCCCTGGGCCGCTTCGGTCGCGATGGCGTCGGAGTCGTCGAGAGTGCGGAGGTAGTGCACGCCAGGCAGGTCACCGCCGGGGAGCTTGAGACGAACGGGCCGACCCCCGGTGGCAATGAGGGCTTTCTCGAATCGCATGGCCTCGCCGTTAGCGAGGATGGCGGTCTTGTCGTCGAGATTCAGCCGTTGCACGGCGACGCCGAGAACAAGACCGATGTCCTGGTCGTGGAAATACTGCTCGGGGTCAAAGAAGAGCTCGTCCCGCCGCTTCTCGCCACGCAGGAACTCTTTGGAAAGGGGCGGGCGGTCATAGGGCACGTAGGGCTCTTCGCCAACCAGCGTTATGGCGCCGCGCCCGTCGTGTGCGCGCAGCTGCTTGGCGGCCTGGCTCGAAGCAAGACCGCCGCCGATGAGAAGATATTTGGTGGACTTCATCAGATCTCGATCTCGATGTCGCGGCCCGTCACCTTCACCGGGTAGACCTTAACACCCGTCTGCGCCGGCGGTCCCAGGACGGCCCCTGTCCTCAGGTCGAACTTCGCACCATGCCAGGGGCAGGTGGGTATCGCTCAGGGCGTAAAACGCTCCCCCGACCTTGAACAACGCGATCTTCTCCCCGTCCATCGCGAGGTGTTTCGCCAGTTGGTTTGCCATTTCATCGGTCGTTGCGACCTTCACGAATTTGCTCATCACGCTCTCTCCTCCGCTTCACGTTGGCTCGCTCCGCGAGGGAGCGCGACTGCTCTTTCCTTGGATTCGATGGCGCGACGTTATGCGAAGCGCTGGTGACTGTCAATCCTGGCGGTGCGCCCTTGATAGGCGGTCCCTCAGCGCGTTGTGCGCTGAGGGACTGCCGGGAACGAGCCTGACGAACGGTTAAGGCGCGATTGTTGCGCCTTCTAATGAGATATAATTTGATACTTGTTATATAACTTGTATGATGATAGTGTTTAGGAGTCCAAGCGAGATCGCGGTGAACCGGCGCGGCCTCTCATAAGGCTCAGACTTCTGGGGTTCCAACTCGACCTGGCACAAGATCGCCGCCCGGTTAGGAGTCTGAAGCCGACAAAGGGAGATGAGTCATGACCCCAGGAACGTTCCTCACGGTCTTTGTCGCAGGGCTCATTGCCGCGTGGCTCGCCGCATCCCTCATGAAGGACGGCGGCTACGGACTGGTCTGGGATATCGCTCTCGCCCTTCCGGGAAGCGCTCTCGCGTACTGGATCGTTCAGGCCCTGGGGACGTCTCCGGATGGGGGCATGGTCGCGCCGATCGTCGGCCTTGCACCCCGAGGCGGGCGAGCCTCGGAACACCAGCGACATTAGCTCCGGGAGAGACATGACAATGACACTTCAGATTGTGGCGGTCCGAGGGCACTCGACGTGGTGGATCTGGGCAATACGGGACAAGGCCGGCGCCCTCATCGAGGAATCGAGGACGCAATTTCGTTCAGCAGCAGCTGCAGAGGTACAAGGGCGCGCAAGAATCTCGGAGTTCGAGGCGCGCCGAGCGATCGTCGGGCTGAGGCCGGGCGACGTGATGCCGCACCCGCCCCAGCCCGGCGAGACGCCTGCCTAGTAGCGACCCCCGCGCCCACCGCTCCGGTACCCGCCACCGCCCGAGCCCGTGGACTTGGCGAGTTCGACCCTCAGCGTCCGGCCATCCATTTCCTGGCCGTTGAACTTTTTGACCGCCGCCTCCGCCTCCTCGGCCGTCGCCATCTCGACGAAGCCGAAACCGCGCGAGCGACCCGTGCCTAGCTCCATCACGACCGTCGCCGATTCAACCCCGCCCGCTTGCGCGAACACCTCGCGAAGCCGATCGTTCGACGTCGAAAAGGGCAGGCCTCCGATGAACAGTTTGTGCGCCATCGCACACCTCCGACTGGATCTCCCGCGATAAACGAGCACGCTCTGGAACAGCGGAAGCGAGCACCAGAGACACGGTCTGATGAGGAAGGGGTCCGCAGCGAACCAACAACCGAACCAGACACGGTGAGTATGACACAGCCACACCTGAGCGGTACGCAATTCCCAGTTCTTCAGCCCAGCACTTTCCGCACGAGCTCCACCGCCCCGAGGATCGTGGCAACGACCACCACGACCGCGACGACGACGCCCACAGCCATAATGTCATTCAGCACGCACTGCCTCCCTGTCGACGGATCGCGAGAGGGCCACGTAACGTCGGCACTCTAAAAATGCGCGCTCCGCGTGGCCGCTCTTCCCGACTTGGGCGGCGGACTCGCGGGCCGGGACAGGTCCCAGCAGGATAATGTCCTGGGCCATTGTCCATTTCCTGGTAGTCGGTGGTCAGTCTCGCACTTCCGCCTGTGTCTTCAGCATCTTGCGAGATATATCATAGTATAAGTTATATAACAAGACAGCATTATATAATGGCGATGAGGCTGACGTGAGGCATGAGAGCGGGCCCGCAGGATGCGGAGGTGGCGATGTTTGCGAATAAGACCAGAGTGCTTCTCGTTCTCCCCGAGGACGTGCTTGGGCAGGCTCGCGTCCTCGCGGGAAGGGCGACGGCCGCGCTCAAGCTGCCGGTGAGCCTCCAGATCGTCCTCCGGGCCCTTATCGAGGAGGGACTGAAGCGGGATGGCGACCGGGCTCTCCTTGCCAACGTCGAGGATCAGGCCGTCGCGGTCCGCCGCCTTCGGAGTCTGGGGCGTCGAGCAGGGGAAGCCGAGGGCGGACGCAGGAACCTCCAGGCCGGAAGCCCGCGGAAGAGCCGCGACCGTGAGCCCCATCGGCGGGGAAATTGAGAGATCGAGAGAGCAATCCAGAAACGCGACGGTTGGACGCACCGGGGCGTTGCGCCCGGCAGTGTTGCGACGATGAGTTCTCCACTCATCGTGGACAGAGGACGCCGTGTCAACTCACATCTGGATCGCCCCCCTCGTCGCCATTGCGCTGACCCAACTCGCCGTATTCGCGACGTCCATCTACCTGCACCGGGCCCTGGCGCATCGAGCGTTGGCCGTGCACCCGGTCGCGGATGTGTTTTTTCGCACGGTGCTGTGGCTGACGACGGGACAGCGTCGCCAGGAGTGGGTCGCCGTCCATCGAAAGCATCACGCCTTCACCGACCGGGAAGGTGATCCCCACAGCCCGCGGCTACTCGGCGTCTGGCGGGTCCAGCTCTTGAACGTCTATTACTACATGCGCGAAGTACGAAATCCCGAGACGATCCGGAAGTTTGCCCCAGACATTCCGATGGACCGACTGGAGCGAGCCGTGTTTTCACGGGGCTGCCTCGGCCTCGGGCTAGGCGTCGCGCTTCTGTGCCTCGTCCTCGGCGTTTGGCCCGGCGTGATAGCCGCGGCCGCGCACGGCGTCCTCTACGTCTTCGTCCTCGCGCCGCTCATCAACGGCCGCGGCCACTGGCGCGGGGCTCAGAACTTCCAGAACACGGCGTACAACTCGCCGGTGCTGGCCTGGGTGACCGGCGGCGAAAGCCTCCACAACAACCATCACGCACACCCGCGCGCGCCGAAGTTCAGCGTGCGATGGTTCGAGTTCGATCCTTCGTGGCCGGTGATCCGCGCGTTGGCCGCAGTCAAGCTGGTCGTGATCACCGGCGCGTCGGTCAGGTTTTCGGACATTTAAATCCGCAAGCGCTCCGAGATGTGAAAGCCAGGAGCCCTACGCCGACCAGAGGCTCCTATCAGAACGGCGCCGACGCCGCGCCAACGGGCCACGTCGCTCAGCCGAGCGTTCGGCGATCACGCCACCCAGCCTCCACCCGCCTCTTGAGCGGATCTTCCCAGAGCAGTCCGTACCCCCCGCCCTTCATGACGATCCCGGCCGGCCAGCCGGCCATCATTCCGACGAGAACCGACGCCCCGAACATTTCGAAATGCATGACTCGTCCTCCTTGACCGGGCGCTCCGGCCCTGCTCCCCGCGATCTCGCTTGACTTACTGTAGCGATCACGATATAAACCGCGATATAAATCATATATCAAATAAAAAATATATAAATACCAGCGGCAGACGCGGGCGCCGGGCCCAGGCCGGCGGGAGGTGGTGATGCTCGAGAACAAGGCGAAAGTCCTGCTCATTCTCTCGAGGGAGGCCCTGGACCGGGCTCGGGTCTTGGCAGGGAAGGCGACGACCGCGCTCAAGCTGCCCGTGAGCCTTCAGATCGTTCTCCGGGCCCTCATCGAGGTGGGGTTGAAGCAGGAGGACCGCCCGGTCCTCCTCGCCAACATCGAAGACCAGGCCAAGGCGGTTCGCCTCCAACGGAGCGCGGCGCGTCGAGCATGGGCTGAGGGGGAACTGACGAATCTTCGGTCTGGACCTCGGCAGGGGCCGAGCGGTCGTGGGCGGCAGAGGCCCCGGAAGTGAGGGAAGCGCCGCGACGAGACGAGTTGGAGCGAAGCTGCTCGAGGCCAGACACGCGTGACAACGATCAAGCGCTGAGGCTCAGCGTCTTGGCAAGGAGACGACGATGTCGAAATGGGCAGGAGTGACGATCGTGGTAGCGGCAGTGGCGATGATGACCCTCGGCTGCGCACAGGGACCGTCGGCGACTGCAGCGGTGGTCGAGGACAAGACCTACGCGGTGACGCCAGCGTCGGTGACGGTGAAGGCAGGGATCATCACGGGCGCGGTCACGGAGCTGAAGGTCATGGAGCGAGTCGAGCAAGGCTCCAACCGTGTCGTCTCCCCGGCGAAGCTCAGCGGGACGCTGCGTCTGAAGAATACGTCCGCGAATCAGACCGTCCGCCTTGTCGCGGGCAAGATCCTGTACATCGATGCCCAGGGGCAGCCCATCAAGCTCGAGGAGTCACGGACCGAGCCGGTCGTCAAGTTCGCCACCTACGGCAACGAGCGACTCGACCCCGGGCAGGATGGGACCCAGTCCCTGGACGTGGAGTTTCCTGCCGAGGCCCTGAAAGCGAAGAAGCTAAAAGAGATCCGGCTGGAGCTCGCGTACATCCCGTCACCGTACCGGGAAGAGAGTATCAACTTCACCGTGTCGATCGGCGCGGGCAAGTAAGCCAGGGAGGTGGCTCCCTTCTGGAATCACCTCCAGCTCCGCCTCAGAGGAACGTGGCTGTGTCTGCGCAGCTTCTGTGCTGGGAGCGGGAGAACACGATGCGACCGATGACTGGCTTCAATGAGCTTCGCGAGCGAGCCAGGATGACGTGGATTGAGCAGGAGCATGGATGGGTCGCGGCGCCGGAGGAGATCGTGAAGGCGCTCGCGAAGGACGGTTTCGAGGAGTGCAAGCGCGAGACGACGACGAGCCGACGTGATCTCCGGCCGGCCGGCGGTGTGTGGCAAGGAGTGAATCCGCGCACGGGATCGGTAGCCTCGGCGATCTGGGTGACTCGTCCGCCCTGGGATCAAGCCATCGTTTTCGTTTCGATCGATGGGGAGTCGCTCAAGGGTAGCGACCATGGCACCCCGGCGGTCGAGGCTGAGCCGTATAAGGAGGAGGGGGGAGAGAGCTGACGCTCCCAGTTCGGCCCTAACGTCTGATCGCCAGCGACCCTTGTGTTCATTCCGTCTCGGAGTCCACCGAAGGGACAGAAAGTGACCCATGTCAGAGTCGGACACGCCGTCGCCCTGGGGACTCATTCTCGCCGGCGGAGACGGCACGCGGCTTCGCCCACTGACGCGCCGAATCGTCCGGGACGAACGGCCCAAGCAGTTCTGCCCGGTGCTGAGCAACGAGACGCTTTTGGAGCAGACCCTGCGGCGCGCCGCGTTGCTGGTTTCGCCTGACCGCACCCTCGCAGTCGTCGTTCGCGCGCACGAACGCTTCTATGCTCCGCTCCTGGCCGACCTCCCGGCCCGATGCATGGTGATTCAGCCGGAGAATCGGGGCACTGCTCCCGCCATTCTCTACGGTCTGCTCCGCCTCATCACGATGGCGCCGAGGGGACCGGTCGCCATCTTTCCATCTGACCACTACGTCTCTCACGACGCCGCGTTCATCGCTCATGTCGACGGCGCCCTCCAGGCGGTCATCGCCCGACCGGACTTGGTAGTGCTACTCGGCATTACGCCTGACTCCGCAGACGGGGAGTACGGGTGGATCGAGCCTGGGGATCCCATCATGGGTTCGTCGCCGTGGGACCTGTGTCGCGTGCGCCAATTCTGGGAAAAGCCGTTTCCGAGGATGGCCCAGACGCTGCGGGCCCGGGGCTGCCTGTGGAACAGCTTCGTGATGGTCGCGTACCCGTCGGCCATCCTCACCGTGATCGAGAACGCGGTCCCAGCACTCTTCAAAGCGTTCGGTTCCGTGCGGTCGAGGCTTGCGACACCTTGGGAGGACGATACCCTCGACAGGCTCTATTCGCGGCTGCCCTCGACGGATTTCTCCAGGCAGGTCCTGGCGACGTGCCCGACGAACTTCGCCGTCCTCGCCCTCAACGGCGTGGGGTGGAACGACCTGGGAGTGCCTCGTCGCGTCATGGCGACGCTGGCCCGCAGCGGTACCCTTCCAGCATGGGCGAGACCCGAGGAAAGGGTCTACCTAGGCTCCCCTGAACTGTCGCCTCCTTAGAAGTCAGCCGAGGACTCGTCGTCCCGGTTTCATCCTGGTCCAGTGGACCGACTTCGAGCTCGAGAACCGCACGGTGTGCGTCGGACGCTACGTGCACCGCGCGGGCGGCGCGTCCGGCCCCTTGCGCGGGACCAGCGTACAGGCGAAGGTGGCGGGGTGAGTGCGGTACTCGGCGAGGAGGGTTTCCAGACGCTGGAGCGTCCGCTCGCGCCGGGCGAGACCGATGCCGTAGACGGCGAGATCGTTGACCAGACGCGTGTAGAAATGGTGCTCGGCGTCGCCGGTGCCCGCTTGCGCCACGCACGGTGAGGGCTTCTGGGCGACCCTAAGCTGGGAGCCGAAGGCGCGGACGAACTCGGCAAGCACCGGCTCGTCGCGCAGGTCGCGGGGGACCTCAGGGAAACGGGCGAAGAACTCCTCGACGGTCATCGGGTAAGGTGGCACGCCTGCTCGTCCTTCCAAGTCGCGCGAGATACGGATCTGCATACCGTCCACCTCCAGACACGATTATACCCGGGAGAGCTGGGTCGAAACCGGCTCGAGGCGGCCCTCGACCTCACTGATGAGCTACGACGCCGGGGAGCGGAGCCAGTTGCGGCGGGCGGGGTGGTTGGCGATACTGCGCGGGTGCGTACTCGCGTGCGGCGCTGGCTCATGTCGATCAGCCAGGTCAGGTCTCGAGGATGAGCAACGACTTGGTCGTTCGCGGCGGCACCATCATCACGGCCGCCGACAGCTTCGTGGCAGACGTCGGAATCCGAGCTGGCCGCATCGTCGAGATCGGCGAGTCTCTCCCACGCGCGAGCCAAGAAATCGACGCCGCCGGGCTCCAGGTACTGCCCGGCGGAGTGGACGTGCATACGCATCTCGACGTGGATGTCGGCACTGTCCACACCGCCGACGATTTCGAATCGGGCACCGCGGCAGCGGCCTGCGGAGGCATCACTACCATCTGCGATTACGCTTGGCAGCGCCGCGGGCAGACGATCGCAGAAGCCATCAGGACGTGGCAAGCGAAGGCCTGCGACAAGGCTCACATCGACTATGGCTTCCACGTCATCCTCTCCGAAGTCAGCGACGCACACCTCGCCGAGATCCCATCGATCGTCGCGGCTGGCTACCCGAGCTTCAAGGTTTTCATGATTAACGAATTCGGCATCGGCGACCACGCGTTTCTGCGCCTCCTCGGTGCGGCCCGGACCGCCGGCGCCCTGGTGAACGTCCACGCCGAGAATGGTGACATGATCGACCACGTGGCACGGGAAATGGTCGTCGCCGGGCGGCACGACCCCCGGTACTACGCAGAGAGCCGCCCGGCGCTGGCTGAGGCCGAGGCGACCCAGCGCGCGATCATGTACGCGGAGCTCACCGATGCCGAGATCTACATCGTGCACCTCTCGTGCCGAGACGCGCTGGAAGCGGTGCGCGCCGCGCGGAAGCGCGGTGCCCGCGTGTGGGCCGAGACCCGCCCGATCTACCTGGCGCTGACGGATGAACGCTACCGGGCCGGCGGCACAGAGGCGGCGAAGGTCGTGGGCGCCCCGCCGCTTCGCTCCGCGGCAGACCAGGCGGCCCTGTGGGACGGGCTCAGGAGCGGAGACATCCAGGCGATCGGGAGCGATAACACGTCGTGGACCGTGCAGCAGAAGGCCGCGGGGGCAGACGATTTCACCAGGGTCCCGTTCGGCGTCCCGGGGCTCGAGACGGAGATGCAGGTGATCTACTCCGAGGGTGTCAGCAAGGGACGGATGTCCGTACACACCTTCGTCGGAGCCTTTGCGACGAACCCGGCTCGAATCTTCGGCCTCTATCCAAAGAAGGGCACGATCGCGGTCGGCAGCGATGCCGATCTGGTGCTGTTCGATCCAGCGCGAACGCGGGTCCTTGACGAACGGCGCCTGCATTCGCGGGCCGGATACGACCCATTCCACGGGCTCGAGGTCCGGGGCGTTCCCGTCCTCACGCTTTCACGGGGGGAGATCGTGGCGCGTGATGGGCAGCTACTGAGCCGCCCGGGGCGTGGACAACACCTGAAGCGACGGCGAGCGCCGTGAGCAGCGAATCTCACAGTCTACCCAGGGGGCGGATATGACTCGACAGCGTTGGAGCAGCATCGTCGCGTGTGTTGTGGGAGCACTGGCCCTCCTCGCCTGGACCTCGGCGCAGGCGGCGTGCGACCCCGGCAAGGTCGCCGCGAAGTACCCCGGCCTGGCCGGCAAGACGCTCAAGGTCGGCCTCGACCCGACCCTCCCGCCCGTCATGTACCGCGATCCGAAAGATCCCAACAAGATCGTCGGCCAGGATCCCGACATGGTCGATGCCGCCATGAAATGCCTCGGGCTCAAGTATGAGCTCGTCGCCCTGGACTTTGGAACGCTCGTACCAACGTTGCAGGCCGATCAGATCCAGCTCATCTGGTCGAACATCTACTACACGCCCGAACGCGCCAAGGTGGCCGACTTCGTGACCTATGCGACCACCGGCACGGCAGGCATCGTGAGAAAGGGCAATCCCAAGAGGATTCGTTCGGTGGCGGACACCTGCGGCAAACGGGCTGCGCCCATCCTGGGAACCGTCGAAGAGAAGGCGTTCCGCGATCAGAGCGAGAAGTGCGTCGCGGCGGGGAAGCCGCCGATCGAAATCACGACGTATCCAAACGCGCCAGCAACGACCCGGGCCATCCTGAACGACCGCACCGATCTGTCCATGTACGACCTGGTTCTGGTCGACGAGGTCGTGCGACAGAACCGGGACACACTCGAGCGCGCGTTCGCATTCAACACCGGAATCAAGATCGGCGTCGCGGTCAAGAAAGGCAATGAGGAGCTGGTGAGCGTCGTCAGGGAGGCTCTCGAGGCCCTCCAGGCGAACGGGACACAGAAGGCGCTGCTCAAGAAAAACGGGATGGATCCCGCCCTTGTCATTCCGGTGGAGATCCTCAGGCAGTAGATCGGTTGGGCGATTTCTTTCGTTACCTCACGTTCTCCTTCCTGCTGGAAGGCGCCTGGCTGACGATCAAGATCGCTGCCGCCGCGATGGCGGGCGGCCTCGTGCTGGGTCTTGTCATCGCCCTCCTGCGCCTGTCGCCGTACAAGCCACTCTCCATCGGGGCGTGGCTCTACATCTGGCTGCTTCGCGGTACCCCCGTCCTGCTTCAGTTGGTCTTCCTGTTTGATGCGCTCCCCGCTGTCGGGATCGTGATGCCCCCGGTGACGACAGCGATCATCGGGTTCGCGCTGAACGAGGCGGCCTTCGCGGGCGAGGTGATCAGGGGCGGGATCCTCTCGGTCAGTCGGAACCAGACGCTGGCCGCGGCGTCGCTCGGAATGGGGCCCCTCCTGACCCTCCGCCGGATTGTATTGCCTCAGGCCATGCGCGCGATCCTTCCGGCCATCGGGAACGACACGATCAGCGTGCTGAAGGGCACCTCCCTCGCCTCCGTGATCGCGGTGAATGAGCTCACTCTTCGCAGCCAACAAATCGTGGCGCAGAACTTCCAGTTCTTTGCCGTCTTTACCGCCGCGGGCCTCATGTACCTCACGATAACGACGGTGATCGCTGGGGCGCAGTTCCTCTTCGAGCGGCGGTTCAGTCTCGAGTTCGAGCGCCGACGCCCGTCCGAGTCCGCGCTGGGTCGATTCTTCGGCTTTCGGCTCGGTCCTCGGTCCCTGCGTGCCGAGGGGCCGATCGACACCACCCTCGCGATGCCCGAACCAGCCGAGGCGTCCCGCGCTGGCGCGCAGGGCGCCGCGGCAGCCGCTCCGGTGGACATTGTCGAGCTCGCTGGCGTCCAAGCGACTCGGAAGGCCGCCAACGAGGGCTTGCCGTTCGTGGTCTGCGCAGAGGCCTGGAAAGCGTACGGCCACCGCCAGGTGCTACGCGGCCTCGACTTCTCCGTGAAGCGCGGCGAGGTCGTGACGATCATGGGTCCGAGCGGCTCAGGCAAGAGTACCCTGCTCCGCCTCATCAATCACCTCGAGACGCTCGATCGCGGTGAGATTACCGTGGACGGGAACCACGTCGGCTACCAGCGGGTCAACGGCGTCCTCCGACCGTCGCGCGATATCGCCAAGGAGCGAGCCCGGGCTCGCATCGGCATGGTGTTTCAGCAGTTCAACCTGTTCGAGCACCTCACTGCCCTTGAGAACATCTGTGAGGCGCCGGTCCAGGTCTATGGCGAGCCGCTTGAATCAGTCGAGGCGCGCGGCGTGGAGCTCCTGGCCGCCATTGGGCTCGCACATCATGCTCACCACCTGCCGCACCGGTTGTCAGGCGGTCAGCAGCAACGGGTGGCCATCGCGCGGGCGCTGGCTATTTCACCGCGGCTCATGCTGTTCGACGAGCCCACCTCCGCCCTCGATCCGGAACTGGTCGCGGAAGTGCTCAACGTGATCCGCCGGCTGGCGGAGGGCGGCATGACGATGATCGTCGTCACGCACGAGGTCCGCTTCGCGCGGGAGGTCGCGGACCGGATCATCTTCATGGACGGCGGTCGAATTGTCGAGGAGGGTACTCCCGTGGAGGTCCTGGAGCGACCGCAAGAGCCACGGACCCGTCAGTTCCTCCGGCTGGTCCAGCGGTAGAGATCGTTACCCCTGCCGTGGACGCTCGACAAGGCACTGATTGCAAGGTTCTCCGGCTCCTCCGAACGCACGAGTCCCGCGGCGGCGATCAAGCGTTTCACTCCTCCAGCAGCGCCGCGCACCGCTCCGGCTGCCCTGCCGCGCCGGGATTCGCCACGATCGTGCCGCCGCGCGGGACGCACTGGCTCGGCGGCGGGAGAACGCCTCGTTCGACCCAGTCGACCAGGAGCTGAAAGGCTCGGTGAGCGTGGGGCTGGATG
>WNGL01004279.1_pt1 | contig 17212 bp, 17 predicted proteins | sample 5400591 | NCBI WGS metagenome assembly WNGL01 (sample SAMN13153377, study PRJNA577476) | soil metagenome | isolation source: 80 cm soil or saprolite under Garry oak tree replicate 1 | place: USA:California | collected 2016-06-15
GGCCGTTTCCTCTCGTGATGCGGGATGTGTGGCAACACCCAGCATGAGGGAAACGGCCGTTTCTCATACGCCAATCGCATATATGAGCGAATTAACCGCATATGATTCGATATGAATAGAATTAAGGTTAAAACTTAAGGACTAGAGCGTGTTTCAAAAGTCGGCTGAGTGGCTTGGATCGTCTGAAATGCCCGCGTGTCGCTGACCCAGAATGAGCGAGGTCTCCGGTAGATGAGTCAACGACCAAGAAGACCATCTGCACGGAGACCTCGTGGCCACCCTAGCGATGACGGGGCGGGCGGACCTGACCGATGCGCAGTGGGCGGTGCTGGAGCCGCTGCTGCCGCGCGGCAGGAAACCGGGGCGCCCGCCGACATGGACGAAACGGCAGCTCATTGACGGGATCCGGTGGCGGGTGCGGGCCGGCGCGCCGTGGCGGGACGTGCCGCCGGGCTACGGGCCGTGGCAGACGGTCTATGGCCTGTTCCGCCGCTGGCAGCGGGACGGCACCTGGCGGAAGATCCTGACCGCCCTGCAGGCCCGCGCCGATGCGGCCGGGCTGATCACCTGGGACGTGTCCGTGGACTCCACGGTGGCGCGGGCGCACCAGCACGCGGCCGGGGCGCGCAAGAGAGGGGATCTGCAGGCCGAGCCGCCGGGCGGGGTCGAGGCCGAGCCCGCCGGTCACGGCCTGGGCCGCTCCCGCGGCGGGCTGACCACCAAGGTGCACCTGGCCTGCGAGCAGGGCCAAAAACCGCTCTCGGTGGTCATCACCGCGGGCCAGCGTGGCGACAGCCCGCAGTTCCAGGCCGTGCTGGAGCGCATCCGGGTCCTCCGGCCCGGCGGCGGGCGGCCGCGGACCCGGCCGGACCGCGTCCTGGCCGACAAGGCCTACGGCTCCCGCGCCAACCGCGCTTACCTGCGCCGCCGCGGGATCCGGTGCACCATCCCGGAGAAGGCCGACCAGGTCCGCCACCGCAAGGCCAAAGGCCGCGCCGGCGGCCGGCCTCCCGCCTTCCACCCCAAGCTGTACAAGCAGCGCCACGCCGTGGAATGCGGCATAAACCGGCTCAAACGCAACCGGGCCGTCGCCACCCGCTACGACAAGCTGGCCGTCCGCTACGAAGCCACCGTCCACATCGCCGCCATCAACGAATGGCTCTTACCCCACTTATGAAACACGCCCTAGTGTAGCTTATCCTAGCACATCCTGGGCCCGAGGATGATCGATACGCCCTACTATCGCAGAATGAGGCAAGCAAGAATGTACGGGCGGTGGCAGCGACTTGGGAGGATCGGCGGCGGCGGGAACGGTGATGTCTACAGGTGTCGGACCACCGATCAAGCTGAGGCGGCTATCAAGATCCTTAGGAGGGACATCCGAGGACGCCGGGACCGGATGGCACGGTTTCGCAACGAGATTAATTTCCTGATCTCCCAGGGTGATCGTCCCGGAGTACTGCCGCTGATCGATCATCATCTGCCAGATGACCCAGCCCTGCCGAGCTGGTATGTCATGCCTCTGGCCATTCCTATGACTCAGGCGCTTGGGGTGTCGCCTGACCTAGCCGACGTAGTTAATGCCGTGGGACAGATAGCAAGGATACTGGCCGGGCTGGCTGCCAAGGACATAGCACATCGTGACATCAAGCCCGATAACCTCTTCCAGCTTCATGACAACTGGGTGATTGGCGATTTCGGGCTGGTGAAATACCCAGAACAGGAGCCGATCACCAGGCAAGGCCGTCCGCTAGGTCCATACCTCTTCATCGCCCCTGAAATGCGCCAGCACGCGGACACCGCAAACGGCGAGCTGGCTGATGTCTACTCGCTAGCCAAGACTCTATGGGCTATTGCGGTGGGTCGGCCTGATCCACCTCCTGGCCAGCTACGGGCCGACCGGCATGAGCTGCGTCTCAGCTCTCATTTGGAACATCCGCGCGCCAGGCTGCTTGATCCGCTTCTCGAGCGCTGCACCGCAGATGACCATGCTGCCCGCCCGTCCATGCGCGAAGTGGCGGATGAGCTGCACTGGTGGTCGGATATCTCCGTAGTGCAGGTTCAGGTAGACCTGTCAGGTTATGCAGCGGAGGCAAGGCGTTTGTATAACGCAAGTCTCGTGGTCCGGCAGGAGAGCGAATATGATCGTCTCGTTCGTTTGTATAACGAGGCAATCAGCAAGGTTCGATCAGGCTTGGAGCCCCTGCTAAACAATGCAATGACGCAAGCTGGATTGCAGAGCACTGGCGGGGACAGGCAAATCGCGGGATGGCAGCCAGAAGACTACGGAGGGGGCGGCGGCCTTCCATGCTGGGGTATTGGTACCCTGGCAAGCCCGTGGCTCGCCGCCAGCATAGGTGCAGTGCACCGGATCCACCCGGCCGAAGACCTCGAAGATATGGCGGTCACGTTCATTCTCGCACTCATGACTCCAGACTCACAGCGCAATTACATCGAGGCATTTAAGAAATTTCACCCAGGTTCGCTTCGTCTTGATGAGATTATTAATTCTCTGCGAGCGATTACTGCCGAGAAGCTGCCGTACATAATAGCTGACTTCTTGACTGTATGCCGGGAGTCTGGGATTCCGCGTCAGGCTTGACCACGCATCTGCGAGCAAGCCCTCGAAGCCGAGAGCCAGGGCCCGGGACATGGGCCACCCGACGCTGTGGTGCGGGACGTGCAGCGCCCAGGGCTACGAGACACCCGGTTCTACAAGCCGCCACATCAGGTCAGTTACAACCATCTGGTCAGCGGGAGGGTGACGCGACCGGACGTCCTAGCGCCTCGGACACCACGGCCAAGGCGACTGGCACGGCCGTGGGCTGGTCTGGGGCCTGAACGGTGACCACGTTAATGATCTGCCCGGCTGTATGCGCCGTCACAATACTGGCCATCCTGGCCGATGCTGCCTGCCCGGCTGCCACGGCGAACCCGGCGGGGTTGGGAAGGTGGCCACCGTCCCTGTCGACGGTGATGGTGACGTCGTAACGGCGGGGTCGTTCGGTCATGCCTGGCATCGTAAGTCCGGTATCTGACAGTCCAGCCTGGCTGAGCCTTGACAATTAAGAGTCAACGGCAGGCAGAAAAGTGCAGCAGCAAAGTGCAGCAACCGCTTCGACCGGCACCGACCTAGGCCGACCGCGAAAGGCTACTGACCTGCGTCAATGACCTTCACTGACCGCTATGCGACTAGTTTGCATCGAGAAGGTAGGGTGCCCTCGGCCTGCCGCTTCTGGACCGACCGTACGACCACGACAGCACCCGGCCCGCCTCGGACCTCAGGGGAGCGCCCACATGGACGCGGCGCCGTAAATCCAGCACTAAAGGGCACCGGTCGGAAGGATAGCCAGGTCCGAGGACTGCTCGTTACGATGGCTGTCTATGGATCCGGCGACTTTCGCCTTCGACACTGCCACGGCACTTACAACTGCGCTTGCACTACTTTTCTCAAGACTTGACGCCCAACGCCAGCGCACAAAGGAACACTTCGATTTGCGGGAGGCGCTGTGGCAACTGACATTTGCTGTGAATTCGTGGGCATCCGACGCAGCTAACACTGATCGTACTATCCAAGATTGGGCGGAAGGGCTACTAGATAATAACCAAGCGGCAACAAAGCTTGCTTTCCGATTGACTGCGCAAGGTAGCTCTTCGGACGCAGCGCTTGCCTTGTTGCATGGCAAGAATCATATTGCCGAGAGACTGGCACGAAGCAGACCAGGGTATGACATGCCGATGCCGATGCCAAAACCCAAACGGCTATGGCGGCGACGGCGGCCACAGCAAGCTTGGCATGATCTACGGCACCTTCTCAACCTTTACGGACCCGAGGTCTTGGAAGTACTTGAGACAGCTTTTGAACAGCGTAGAGTGATGCTAAGCCAGCTAATCGATGAGCTCCCAACTTTCCGGAGTGGAGGACCCGAGATTATGCAGGAGCTCACAGCGCGTCTACAGTCTGCTACATCCGAGCTTGAGAATGCCTCGAATAAGCTGAATGAATATGTGCGCATCCACTTCCCACCCGACCCGTAGCGGTGTAGCGACCTCATGTAGCAACCATCCCGGTCAATCCCGATCGCCAGCGGGTCAACAGGCAGATAAAATCCCACGTCAGGCACCATGCCGCACGCATTGCCCTGAACTTCTAAGCAGCGGGTCACAACCGATAGAGCAGACGTAGCGGCGGGCTACGGATGGCCATCCCTTAATAGCGACCAGCAGGCACGAAAACCTGCGCGCGCTGGTCCGGGCCGACTTCATCGCCGGCTTCCGCGAACTGTTCGACGCCGACCGGCTGGCCCGCTTCCAGGGCACGGCGCCGGCCATGGTGCCCGTGGTCGACAAGGACCCGTTCGCGCCCTCGGCGCTGCCGACGCCGGACTCCTGGGAATGGTTCTCTCAGACCGGCGACACCCGGGCGCCGACCTGGCGGAACGAGGTGACGCTGCGCAGCGTGGAGATGTTCACCGAGTACGAGCCGGGCGGCTACCTGCCGTGGATCAGCCCCACGCCGCTGCTCCTCCTGGTCGCCGAGGGCGACCACCTGGTGCCGTCCGAACTCGCCATCGCGGCCTTCGACACCGCCCACCACCCCAAGGAGCTCATCATCATGCCGGGCGGCCACTTCGACGCGTACACGAAGGGTTTCGAGGCCTCGAGCGGCCCGGCGCGCGACTGGTTCCTGCGGTACCTAGCCGCCTGACGCGGGGTCGGCGTAGCCCGGTTCGGCGTAGCGGACCGGGGTGGATTGACTTCCTCTCGCGCCTGAGGGCGGGAGATTCCTGCCGTGCCGCGTCACGCGGTACCTGGGAGGGTTCCTGCTTCACTGCGGCTCTCACGCTGAGGTCGCGACACCTGCAGCCACTATCGCACTGGCCAGGCCGTCTTGGGCTGGGTGGGGATGGGCAACCCGCCACAGTTCGCTGCCCACGGCGACGGAGACGGCGTGATCCACTTATACGGTCCGGATACCTGCAGTGACGGGGTGATGGTCGGGCCCGGTGCCGGCGTCTTCTGAGGCAAGCCGTGTCCCGGGTAGCAGCTGGGGACCGTGCGGTCGGCCTTTCGCTTCTGGTCGGGGCCTGGCTGCCGGTCGTGCTGCCCCTGGGACGGGCCCTGGCCTGGCACCAGTACCGGAGCCGCCGAGTAATCCGTTGGATGCTCGGCAGCGCCGGCCTGGCGGCCCGCGCTCGGCTGCGGGCTCGCGGAGGAAGCCATGGACGGGTGTGACGCGCCGGGAGGCGCTGGGGCCGCGATGATCTCGTGCGCGAACTGCTGGATCGGGTTGGGCAGCACGCCGGCATAGGCCGCAGCCGTGCTGCCCAACCCGGCTGTCACCGCGGTCACCGCGGCGGCGAGGGGGACTCTGCCGCGGGCTGACCACCCGGACAGCCGACGCCGGGCTGACCGCGAGACAGCAGGCGAGATGCCCGCCGGGGACGCCCGCCGGGCGAACGCCGCCATCGCGGCGGCCTCTCCGGCCAGCTCACCTGGTTCGGCCGGCCCGGCCGCGGCGACGAGCATGCGCGCCAGGTCATGCACTTCTGGCGGCGCCCCGGGGGGGATAGGGCGTCGCTCAAGCAGCATGTCCAGCAGCGGCTCGTCGTGCTCGCCGCCGGGCCGGCCGGGGAAGAACCCAGGCATCTCACCATGCATAGCGTCGGGTCCGCTCATTGTGTTACACCCGCCCGTTCGGCCTGGCCAGCGAGCCGGCGCAGACCACGATGGGCAGCGACCCTGACCGCGCCCGGGGTTTTGCCCACCATCCGGGCCACGTCGTTGGCTTCCAGGCCGACCACCACCCGCAGAAAGATGATCTCGGCCTGATCACGGGGCAGCGAGGCGATCAGCCCGACCACGGCCCGCGCGGAGAGCGCCTCCAGCGCCAGGTCCGCGGTGTCTGCCGACACCGGCTGCTGCGCCTCCTCGCTCATCTCGAGCGGGACCGCGGGACGGCGCGTCCGTGACCGGCCGGCGTCCGCCGCCCGGTGGCGGGCGATGGTGAACAGCCAGGCCCGGAACGCACGCTCCTCACCGCGGAAGCGCGCCAGCCCGGCCACCACCTGAACCCAGGTATCGCCGGCCACGTCCTCGGCCTCGGGCGCGATCACCCCCAGGTACCGCAGCAACGCCGGCTGCACATCACGGAAGATGCAGGCAAAGGCCGCCTCATCACCCGCCTGAGCTCTGGCCAGCGTGGCCCCGAACGCGGCACCGATCACCGGTCAAGTATCGGCCCGGCACACCCCTGGCCGCAGCACAAACCGCAGCCCTCCCGGCATATCCCTGCCTCCCTGAGCACACCGGTCACGCGATCGGGCGGCGCGGCCGCCTGTTTGGGACGGTGTGCCGGGGAAGAAGGGGTGGCCGACCAGAACCCACCGGAAAGGTCTAGACGACGGCCACGGCGTCGATCTCCACCAGGTACAGCGGGTTGGCCAGCCCCGAGACGACATGGACGCTGATGGCGGGCGGGTCCCCGGCGCTACCCCAGGCCTCACCGAAGGCCGCCAAGCCGTCCGCGAGGGGATGGCCGTCGACGACGGCGACCGTCCAGCGGACCACGTCGTGCAGCGAAGCCCCGGCCGCGGCGAGCGCCGCCTGCACGTTGCGCAGCGCCTGGCGCGCCTGCTCGGCCAGCGTGCCGCCGACGACCGTGCCGTCCGGCCGCACGGCGTTCTGCCCGCCCACGTAGATGGTCTTGGCCGGCCCTTCGACCACCACGGCCTGGGTGAAGGCGGGATTACGGACCAGCGACTCCGGGTTGATGTACGTCTTCATGTAACCATCTAAGGGTGCTGTCGGAGCTCGCCCGGGACGCCGTCGACTTGTTCGCCGGCCCGCTGGCGGGCCGTATCCGGGTCTGCGCCGCGCCGGACTGCGCGCTGCTTTACCTCGATCAGTCGCGCACCGGCAACCGGCAGTGGTGCTCGATGCAGCGCTGCGGCACCCGGGCCAAGGTCCGGTCGCACCGTGAGCGGGGCCGCGGGTAGGTTTACGCAGGTGAGTTTCGATGTCAGCGCGTGCGAGGGTCAGCGGCACCGCATGGGCGGTGACATGCATGCTCGGGTAGGCGGGGTGCTGGCCGCGGTGGCGATCGTGCTGGGCGCGGTGTCGGGGTGCACCGCGTCCGGTCCGGCCGGTCCGGGTGGGACGGGCCCGGACCTGGCCGGGCTGCACGACGTCCGGCCGTGCCCGGGTATCACCGGGTTCAGCTGCGGGACGCTGAGCGTGCGGCTCGATCCGTTCGGCTCGGTCCCGGGGCGGCTATCGCTTCAGGTCGCGGTGTCGGACGTCGCCGACGCGCCGCGCGGCGTGCTTGTGTTCCTGACCGGCGGCCCCGGCCAGCCCGGAGTCCCGTTCGTCTCGCGGCTCACGGGCCGGCTCGGGCCCGCCCTGCGCGGCTACCGGATGGTGATGTTCGACCAGCGCGGCACCGGGGCCGGGGCGCTGAGCTGCCCGGCGCTGCAGCAGCAGATGGGCGCGTCGGACCTGACGGTGCCCACGCCCGCCGCGGTCCGCACGTGCGCCACGGCCATCGGGCCCAGCCGGAGGTACTACGCCACCGCGGACACGGTCGCCGACATCGAGACGCTGCGGGCCGCGCTCGGAGTCTCCCGGATCACCCTGGACGGGGTGTCGTACGGGTCCTACGTCGCGGAGCAGGACGCGCTGGCGCATCCGGCCCAGGTGAGCCGGCTGGTCCTGGACTCGGTGGTACCGACCTGGAACGTCGACCCGCTTCAGCTGGATGGCCTGCGGCGGACCGCGGCCGTGCTGCGCGACGTGTGCACGCGGCAGGGGTGCGGCTTCGACCCGGCGAACGACCTGGCCGCCGTGGTACGCCGGTACCACGACGGGCCCGCGCTGTTCGACACGCTGGTGGCGATGAGCGTCGGCGCCCCGTCCTTCCCCGGCGTCCCCGCCGCGCTGCACGCGGCCGCCGCCGGGCACCCGGCCGTGCTCGGCACGCTGATCGCCCAGGTCCACGCCGACGACGCGGCCACGGCCGGAGAGCTGAGCCAGGGCCTGCACGCCAGCACGCTCTGCGCGGACATGCCGATGCCGTGGGGCGGGCCCGATACGCCGCTGGCCGCGCGGGCCGCCGCGCTGGCCAGGGCCGTCGACCGGCTGACCACGGCCCAGGTCTGGCCCTTCGACCGGGCCACCGCGGCGGGCAACGGCTTCATCCAGACCTGCCTGTACTGGCCGCCCGCCCCGCCCTCGCCCGCACTGACGGCGGCGCGGGCCGGCCTGCCGCGGGTGCCCGTGCTGCTGCTGGCCGGCGGGCATGACCTGTCGACCCCGCTGGACGGCGCGCAGGCGCAGGCGGCGCGGGCGCCCGACGGCCACCTGTTCGTGGTGCCGGCCACGGGGCACTCGGTGCAGAGCCGGGCGGCAGGCAATGCGGCGCAGGCCGAGGTGGCGCGCTTCCTCGCGGGCTAGCGCGGTTCGCTGTATCAGGGGGTCCGCGGGGCACGATGGCCTGGTGGACGCCGATGTGGTGGTGATCGGGGCGGGCGCGCTCGGCCTGAGCACCGCGCGCGCCCGGGTGAGAAGGGCGAAGGCGGAGGGTCAGCGGCCGGTCCACTGGGGCGGGCGGCCCTCGTTGAAGGCGGCGTGGAACTCGGCGTAGTCCTCGCCCTTCATCAGCAGGGCCTGGGTCATCGCCTCGAGCTCGATGGCGGCCGACAGGCTCATGTCCTGCTCCCTGGTCAGCAGGGCCTTGGTCTGCGCGAAGGCCTGGACGGGACCGGTGGCCAGCCGCCCGGCGAGCGCCGCCACCTCGTCGTCGAAGGCGTCCTTCTCGGCCAGGAAGGAGATCAGCCCGATCCGCGCCGCCTCTTCGACGTTGACCGTGTCCCCCAGCATCAGCAGCCGGGTCGCGTGCCCGAGCCCGACCAGCCGCGGCAGCAGGTACGCCGCGCCCATGTCCCCGCCGGACAGGCCCACCTTGGTGAACAGGAAGGCGAACCGGGCCGCCGGGGTGCAGACCCGGAAGTCGGCCGCGAGCGCGATCACCGCGCCGGCCCCGGCCGCCATGCCGTGCACCGCCGCGATGACCGGCACCGGGCAGTCGCGCATCTCCCTGATGACCTCGCCGCTCATCCGGGTGAAGGCGAGCAGTTCGCCCGGTGACATGGACAGCGTGGCGCCGATGATCTCGTTGACGTCCCCGCCGGAGCAGAACGCCCGGCCGCTCCCCCGGATGACCAGCACCCGCGTGTCCCCGCGGTGTGGCAGCTCGGCCAGCAGATCCCGCAGGTCGGCGTAGGCTTCGAAGGTGAGTGCGTTGAGCTTGCCCGGCCGGTCCAGGGTCACGGTCCCGACGCCCCCGGACACCGAGAACTGGAAGTGCTCCCACCGGTCGGTCAGCGGCACCGAGGCGCGGAACGGGCTCATCGCGGGCACCCCTACTCTGCAGGGTTCGACCAGCAGCATTGGCCAGGTATGGCGGACTCTTGACTGCCGTCACAGAAGTTAAATACTGGTGATCTACCCTACGGGAAAGAAGGAAGTGGGGCCAGATGCGGCTTTCCCCTTCGGCGCACTTGGACACCTTCTGCCGTGACCGCCTCCCGCCGCAGGAGCAGTGGCCGGAATTCCGGTTCGACCTGCCGGAGCTGACATATGCCGAGCGGCTCAACTGCGCGGCGGAGCTGCTCGATGTGACCGCGGCCCGGGTCGGCCCCGGCCGGCCCTGCCTGTCGTCCCCGGCCGAGACCTGGAACTACTCCAAGACCGTCCGGCTGACCAACCAGCTGGCCCAGGTGCTGACCGAGGACTTCGGCCTGCGCCCGGGCAACCGGGTCATGCTCCGCGGCCCGAACAGCCCGTGGCTCGCCGCGGCCTGGCTCGCCGTGATCAAGGCCGGCGGGGTCGCCGTCACCACGATGGCCCTGCTCCGCCCTCGGGAGATCGCCACCATCGTGACGCTGACCGAGCCGAGCCTGGCCCTGTGCGACCACCGGTTCGCCGAGGACCTGGCGGCCGGCGCGCCGACGCTGACCGCCATCCACTACGGCGGCGACGGACCCGATGACCTGACCGCCCGCTGCGCGGCCAAGGACGGCACGTTCACCGCGGTCGACACCGCCGCGGACGACGTGGCCATGCTCGCGTCCACCTCCGGCACCACCGGCCAGCCCAAGGTGGCGATGCACTTCCACCGCGACGTGCTCGCCACCGCCGACACCTTCTCCAGGTACCTGATCAGGCCGCGCCCGGACGACGTCTTCACCGGCACTCCCCCGCTCGGCTTCACCTACGGCCTCGGCGGGCTGCTGCTGTTCCCGCTGCGGGCGGGCGCGTCGACGCTGCTCATCGAGCGCGCCACGCCGGCGGAGCTGGCCGACGCGATCGCGGCCCACGGTGTGACCGTGCTGTCCACCGCCCCCACTGCCTACCGGGCGATGCTGGCCGCGGGCAAGGCGCCGGCGCTGAAGAAGCTGCAGCGCTGCGTCTCGGCCGGGGAGCACCTGCCCAAGTCGGTGTGGGAAGAGTTCCGCGAGGCCACCGGCCTGGCCATCATCGACGGCATCGGCTCCACCGAGATGCTGCACATCTTCATCGCCGCCGCCGACGGCGACATCAGGCCGGGCTCGACCGGCAAGGCCGTCCCCGGCTACCGCGCCACGATCCTGGACGAGGACGGCCACGAGGTACCCGACGGCCAGCCGGGGCGGCTCGCCGTGCGGGGCCCGACCGGCTGCCGCTACCTGTCCGACGAGCGTCAGCGGACCTACGTCCAGCACGGCTGGAACATCACCGGCGACACCTACGTCCGCGATGCCGACGGCTACTACTGGTACCAGGCGCGCAGCGACGACATGATCATCTCGGCCGGCTACAACATCGCCGGGCCCGAGGTCGAGGAGGCGCTGCTCGGCCACCCGGACGTGCTCGAGGTGGCCGTCGTCGGCGCGCCCGACCCCGGCCGCGGCATGATCGTGCAGGCCTTCGTCGTGCTGCGACCGGGCGCGGCCGCGGACGCGGCCATGGTCACCGAGCTGCAGGAGTTCGCCAAGTCCTCGATCGCGCCGTACAAGTACCCGCGGACGGTCGAGTTCGTGACGGAGCTGCCCAAGACCATCAGCGGGAAGACCCAGCGATACCGGCTCAGGCAGCTGGCGCAGGAGCGAATATCCCGCGGGGAAGGGTCATCGACACGGTCCAGTTCGGCAGGTCCACCACCTCGCTGATCTTCAGGTCACCCGCCACGCTGCACAGGGCGTAGGCCTCGTGCAGGCTCAGCTGCTGGTCGCTGACCAGCCAGTCGATCATGTCGCGGACCGCGTTCTTGGCGTTCTCCATCAGGTCGGGGCCGATGCCGGTGGTGTGGTAGTAGCCGTGGGCCAGCATCTCGGCGGACATGGCCAGCTGGGCGGGGTCGGCGGCGGGAACGATCGCCCGGGGCCCGGCGATGATGGTGTTCTTGATCACGCCGAACCGCAGGGTCACCGCCATCAGGGTCTCGACGGCCGCCACGCACACCTCGCCGTCGCCCTGGGCCATGTGGCCGTCGCCCGCGGAGAACTTGGCGCCCTCGGCGTAGACCGGGAACTGGATCCGCGCGCCCTTGGTGAACTGCCTGATGTCGAAGTTGCCGCCCATGCCGCCGCTGACGTTGGGCGGCAGCGTGCGGTACATGCCCTGGCGCATGGGCGCCACGCCCAGGATGCCCATGAACGGCGAGACCGGGATGCGCGCCTGCCGGCCGGTGTCCGCGCCGGTGAACGTGGCGAGGCCGGTGCTCTGGCCCCGCTCGAAGGTGAACAGCTGAACCCAGGGGGCGCCGCTGTTGTGCGGCTGGCCGGCCGGGAGGGCGCGCGGCACGCGGCCCGGGCTCGGGTCGCTGAGCTCAGAGGCCTCGGTAAACGAGGTGAGCGCGGCGAGCGGCTCGTGCCGCAGCGACCCGAACAGGCCGAGGACCGGGCTGATCACCACGTAGCCGAAGTCCACCAGCGGGCTGACGTCGAGGATCTCGACCTCGAGGATGTCGCCGGGTTCGGCGCCCTCCACCTGCACCGGGCCGGTCAGCGGGTGCACCCCGCCCAGGTCGAGGGTCAGGGTCCCCTCCGGCGTCAGCGTGCGGCCCGCCTCCCCGATGTCCAGGGCGTCGCGGCACAGCAGCTGGATCACCTCGCCGGGGCGCACGGTGACGGCCGGCGGCAGGTCGCGGTTCCAGCGGTTGTGCAGCACCTGGTTATAGCCGTCCAGGATCCCCCGCCCACCTCCCCGGCCCTCCTCCTCGGCGCCGGCCACCACGTCGGGGGCGCCGGACCCGGCCACGTCCATCCCGATGGACCAGGTACCGGCCGCGACGCCGCCGAACGCGGCCGCGGCTGCCTCGCCGAGGACGGCCCGCTGTACGAGGTCGCTGTTACCCGTGCTGCCAGAGTGGATGAAGCACATCGTTGCCTCCCGGGATGCGATTGGTAGCGGCTGATCGACGGTGTGAAGGACGCACCCGATGCTCTCAGCGTGGCTGAAATGACGGCGTCCGTCCATCGATCCGCCGGGCACCGATCCGTTCCGGGGACAGACACATCCGGCCCGTTCGGGATCATTCTTCTTTCTTGTTTACCGAACGGGCCGGGCGGGGGCCTCGCGGAGGGTCATGCGCCGCTGGGCTTGGGGGCGGTGCAGGAGATCTGCGGCTTGAGGCCGACGTAGTTGAGCGGGCCCGCGACGATGGTCAGCGCCATCGTCGCGCCCTGCGAGCAGTCGATGTTGTTGGCGCTGAAGTAGCCGCGCTGGCCGGCCGCGGCGGCTCCGATGATCAGCCACAGAAACAGGATGACTGTCCCCTTGCTCATGTCTCCTCCGCCGGCCAGGGGCCCAGACCCGGCCATAGGTTGCTGCGATACTAGCCTCCATTTCCGGATATGGAGCCTCGCCGCGCCGTTAGCCGCTATTCAGGAAGGCCCGGACGGCGGCCTGGTAGGGCTCGCGGTCGTAGCTGGCGACGTAGGCGCCCGCCATCCGCACCGGGTCGCCGAAGAAGTAGTACTCGTACAGCGCCTGGCGGCCCGAGAACGCCGAGACGCAGGTGTCCCACACCAGCCGGAACAGCCTGACCCGCTCGGCCCCGCCCAGCGTGGCGGACTGCAGGTAGGTCTCGATGTCGGCCGCTGCGGGGCCGGTCACGTCGGCCTCGGTGGGCGTGGCCATCAGCCCCGACGCCCCGAGCTTGCGCAGGATCTCGGGGAACCGCTGGTAGAGCCTGGGGTAGAGGTTGCGCGCGGTGTTCAGCGGCGGCCAGGCCGGGGTGAGCACGCCGAACTCGTTCGGCGCGGCGTCGGCTTCGGCCGCCCGCAGCAGCGCGCGCAGCGTCTCCAGCGTGCCGATCACCTCGGCCACGTCGGCCTGGACGTGGCCGAACTGCTCGATGCCGATGGCCTGGGTGAGCAGCGAGACCAGGCCGAGGATGTACTCGGTCTTGGCCGTGGTCCGGGTGACCACCTGGTGGGTCATGTGCACGACCGCCGAGGTACGCGCATAAAATCCGTTGCACAGTTCGGGGTCGCCGAGCACGAAACAGCGTTCGTAGGGTACGTGCACGTCGTCGAACACGACCACGGCGTCGGGTTCGTCGAACCGGGAGCCCAGCGGGTGGTCGTGCCGGGGCCGGCCGTAGTCGAGCGGCTCGCGGGCGATGTAGCGAAGTCCCGGAGCGTCGTTCGGGACGGCGCAGGCGAAGGAGTACTGCTTGTCCTCGGGGCCGTTGCGCAGCACCGTCGAGGGGAACACGAGCAGTTCGTCGGCGAACGGGCCGATGGTGGCGAGCATCCGGGCGCCGCGGATGACGATGCCGTTGTCGTCTTCCTTCGTGATGTGCGCCATCAGCGCGCCGCGGGCCTGCTGGCTGCCGGAGACGGCGCGGTTGGCCTGCGGCGGGATCAGCGTGTGCGTGCAGAGCAGGTCCTCCTCGCGGACCTTCTCGTAGTAGGCCTTGATGTTCGCGCCGAAGGCCGGGTCGGCCTGGGCGAACCAGTCCCGGGCCGAGGCGAGCGCCATCAGCGCGCTGTTCAGGTAGTCGCCGGTGCGGCCGAGCATGCCGAACGAGCGGTCGGCCCAGAGCTTGAACGCCTCGCGGCGTTTGGTGAGGTGTGCGGGCGTTGCCGGGGTGAGGAAGGCGGTGGCGACGGGCTCGCCCGTGGTCGGCGAGGGGTAGGTGAGAGTGTCCCGGTACGCGGGGTCGTGCTGCATGTCGTAGAGCGCGGCGAAGCTGCGCACCACGTTGGCGAAGGCCGGATGGCCGGCCACGCCCCCGGTCAGGGTCTGGCCCTGGATCTCCACGTGGACGCGGGCGGCGGCGAGCCGCCCGAGGAAGTCGCTGCCGCTGCGTGCCGCCATACCGGGACGGTAACGTCAGGGCATGGGAGCTCGTCAAGGTCTGGATGGCTCGCTGGGCTGGCCTGGCTTGCTGGCCGCCCGGGTCACCTACCTGCTCGAGCCGAAGAACTGGCTGATCGTCACCGTGCTCGGCATCGGGTGGCACGCCGACGGGCTCGCGGGCGCCGGGTGGGGGCTGCTCGCCGCGCTCTTCGCCGCCGTGCTGCCGACCCTGTTCATCTCCTACGGGATCCGGCACGGCCGCTGGGAGGACAGGAACGTGGGCGCGCGGCGCCCGCGGATCGTGGTGCTGGCGTTCATCACCGCGTCGGTCGCGACCGGGCTGATCCTGCTGGCGGTGCTGGGCGCCCCGGTCCTGCTGACGGGGTACCTGGCGTTCATGCTGGTCAGCGTGGCGGTGCTGGCCCTCATCACGATGGTGTGGAAGATCTCGATCCACTGCGCGGTGGCATCGGGTTCTGTGACCATCCTCGCGCTGGCCTACGGACCGCTGGTGCTCGGCGGTTACCTGCTGGTCGGGCTGCTCGGCTGGGCCAGGGTGGCGGTGCGGGACCACAGCATCTCGCAGGCGGCATGCGGCGCCGTGCTCGGCGCGGCCGCGGCGGCGCTGGCCTACACGGCCTTCTGACGCCAGACGCAGGACAGGACCACCGCGAGCGGCCACAGCGCCTGGGCCGCACCCGCGACGCGTTCCGCCAGCCCGGCCTGCCCGGAGCGCAGGATCAGCTCGGCGCCGAACCACACCACCAGGGTGAACAGCACCGCGACGGCGGCCGCGGCCACGGCCGGGCGTAGGCCCCAGGGCGTCGCGGGCCCGCGCCGCCAGGCCCCGGCGGGCCAGCTGACCAGCCCGGCGAACCCGAGCGAGGCCACGATGATGTGGGGCAGCGGATAGGCGTCGTTCGGGTGCTCCGGGTTCACCGCGACCAGCATCCCGGCCAGCGCGCCGATGATCAGGATCAGCCGCCCCGCCGGGCCGGCCGGGCGGAGCGCGAGCGCGGTGACGATATAACAGCCGCCGACGACCAGGAACGTCAGCGTCATCACCCACCGGTCGGTCGCGCCCGGCGCGGCCAGCGCGCTGACCGTGTCGGCGACCTGATCGAACCGCGGCTGCAGGCTGGCGGCGGCGGTCCACCCGCTGACGAGCAGAACCGGGGCCGCCGCCGAGGAGATAACGCCCCACCATGGCACGTCCCGCACACGATTTACGGTAGGCAGGCCGCCGGGGTGAGCCGCGGCCGGCCCCGGACTGCTGACGGGCGCGGAGGTCTCGCTGCGGTGCTTCCGGCCTGGTGCTGCCGGCCTGGTGACACCAGTGCTGTCATGGTGGCGAGGCGGTTGGCATCGTGTCGGGGCGGGCCTGCTGTGTCGGGGCGGGCCGGCGTCCATGAGACGCCCTGGATCGCGCGCTTGTGCGCTTGTGCGGCGGAGCGGTGAGTAGGCTTTAGCCATGGGCCGCCGGTACCAGGTATGTTCCGCGCCTATACCAGTAAGGCTGGTGTGCGCGGCGGGGACTGACCGGTCTACCTGGACGGCTATACCGCGAAAGGACTAGGGCGGTCCGGGGACGGCGAGAGCCGGGCTGAGGCCTGAGGGCAGGAGGATCCGAGATGGCAAAGGCATTCGCGGATCGCTGGGGGGTCCCCGTCCGGGCGGCCAGCGACGGCGCGGTGGCGCTGCTCGACGAGGCCATCGAGGACCTGGCCGCGCTGGCCGGCGACCCGGTCGCGAACGCCGAGGCGGCGGTCGCCGCCGACGAGAGCCTGGTCCTCGGCCACATCTACCGCGCCTACCTGGCGCTGTACGGGACGACCCCGGAGGGCGTCGCCGTCGCGGGCGAGATCCTGAAGCGGCTGGACGAGACCTTCATGGGCGAGCGGGAACTCCATCACCTGCGTGCCGCCCGGCACTGGGCCAAGGGCGACTGGGAGGCCACCACCCGGTCGCTCGAGCGCGCGCTGCTGCGCCATCCGCGCGACCTGCTCGCGCTGAAGGTCGCCCAGGACCTCTACTTCTTCCTCGGCAACCGGCTCGAACTGCGCGACACCGCCGCCCGGGTGCTGCCCGCCTGGCCGCGCGGCCTGCCGGGCTGGGGATACGTGCAGGGCATCTACGCGTTCGGGCTCGAGGAGAACGCAGACTACCGGCAGGCCGAATCGCGCGCCCGGGCCGCCCTCGAGTACAACCCGAAGGACGTGTGGTCCGTGCACGCGCTCGCGCACGTCTTCGAGATGGAGGGCAGCCAGCGGGTCGGCGTCGACTTCCTCACCGCGTCGGCCCCGGACTGGTCGCCGAGCTTCTTCGCCATCCACAACTGGTGGCACCGCGGCCTGTACCACCTGGAACTGGGCGAGATCGACGAGGCGCTCGCCCTGTACGACGGCCCCATCCGCGCGGGCCGGTCCACCGAGTGGCTCGACGTCGTGGACGCGGCCGCGCTGCTGTGGCGGCTGTCGCTGTTCGGCGTCGACGTGACCGGACGCGCCGAGCAGCTCGCGGCCGACATCGACGACCTGGTCAGCAGCCCCGTCTACATCTTCAACGACTGGCACGCGGTGATGGCGTTCGGCCTGGCCGGCGACTCGCTGCGGACCGAGCAGGTGATCGCGACGAACCGGCACCTGACCGCGCCGACGAACGCGGGCGCCGCCGAGCGGGCCGGCCTGGCCCTGCTCGAGGCGTTCGCCGCGTTCGCGGCCGGCCATCCCGACCGGGCCATCGACCTGCTCATCGACATCCGGCCCCGGGCCAGCGCGGTCGGCGGGAGCCACGCGCAGCGCGACGTCATCGACCTGACCCTCATCGCCGCCGCCGCCCGGGCCGGCGACGACAGCCTGGCCCGGGC
>WNGL01004283.1_pt1 | contig 17207 bp, 15 predicted proteins | sample 5400591 | NCBI WGS metagenome assembly WNGL01 (sample SAMN13153377, study PRJNA577476) | soil metagenome | isolation source: 80 cm soil or saprolite under Garry oak tree replicate 1 | place: USA:California | collected 2016-06-15
CAAGTCACTCGCCAAGGAGCTCAAGGTTCCCGTGGTGGCACTCTCGCAGCTCTCGCGCGCGGTCGAGCAGCGCACCGGCCCGAAGCGCCCGATCATGTCGGACCTGCGCGAGTCCGGTGCGATCGAGCAGGACGCCGACTTGATCCTCGCGATCTACCGCGAAGAAGTCTACACGCCGGACACGCCAGAAAAAGGTGTGGCCGAAATCATTATTCTCAAGCAGCGCAACGGCCCCATCGGCACGGTCAAGCTGACCTTCCTCGGGGAATACACCCGCTTCGAGAATTACGCGCAGTCCGGCGCGTTCTAGCTTTTCAGTCCCGCGCGGCTCCCCCGAGCTCGTCCCAGCGATCCACCCGAATTCTCGCGACGACCTGAAAGTCGGCGCCCAGCGGCCGGATCACTGCCGCTTCACCTTCGGCGAGGTAGGGCGGGCCGGCGACGCTGTAGAACGGATTACCGTGGCTGACGACCGCGAGGTTGCTTCCGGCGCGTACCGGCGTGGCCAAAATGCTTCGCAGCGCCGCGTAGCGCTCAGCGTTCGCCGGAGCGCTCGGCCCGCCGCGCACTTCCTGCATTTTCTCGGCGCGCCCGAAGAGGAGCTGCGCGGTTTCCACGGTGCGGCAGAACGGACTGGCGAGAACGCGCTCCACGGGAATGCCCAGATGCCGGATCGCCGCAGCGGCAGCCCGCGCATCGGACCGGCCCCGGTCGATGAGGTTGCGCTGATTGGCGCAATCCTCGTAGCTCTTCATTTTCTCGTCGTTCTGGCTGAAGTCGGTCGCCGCATGACGGAAGTAGAGGATGTAGCCGCCCTTGAGCAACTCTGCCAGCAACTGCGCAGGCGCGAGCTCGCGCGATGGAAGCGAACTGCGCTGCGGTTCAGCCGTCTGTGACCACGCCGGCGCCCAAAGCAGCGAGGCGAGCGCGAGGACGAATCGGATTGTGTTCATCGGCGGTTACCGATTGTACGTGCGTGAACCGGAACCGCTATTTGACAGCAGTAATGAGAATGGTTATCATTTGTCTATGCAACCGAGGGGGCAGAAACAATCGACGTTAAATCAAGAGCCTGAGATCTCCTCTCAGTGCGAACGGGTCGTGAGCAAGCAGCTGTTCGGTGAGCGCGGCGAGCTGATCATCGAGCACGACGGCCGCGAGTACCGCTTGCGCCGCACCCAGAGCGGCAAGCTGATTCTCACCGCGTAGATCCCGATCTCTGTTTAACACATCGAGCGAGGCAAAGTCCAAATGCTCCAAATGCTGGTGGTCACGCTGCGAGAGGGGATCGAGGCATTTCTTATCGTCGCCATCGCCGTCGCCTATTTGCGCAAGACCAGGCGCGACGGGCTGGTACCCGCAGCCTGGTGGGGCACGGGCATCGCAGTGACGCTCTCGGTGGTGCTCGGCGTGTTCCTCGCCGAGTTCGCGGTGCTGCCGATCTGGGAGGCGGTGCTCGCCGCCGTGGCGGCCGTACTCGTGATCTCGATGGTGGTGTACATGCTGAAGCATGCAAAAAAATTGCGCGGCGAGATCGGCGGGCGCATCGAAACCGTGAGCCAGTCCCCGGGCACAGGCGCCTGGGTCGGAGTGTTTCTGCTGGTGCTCCTGATGATCACCCGAGAGGGCATGGAGATGGCATTCATCACCGCGACGCTCGCGCGCCAGGAGCAATCCGTGCGTATGTTTTGGGGCGCGCTCATCGGCATCGCGCTTGCAGCGGCTCTCGCCTGGGGATGGTCCCGCTACGGACATCGAGTGAATCTCGGGCTTTTCTTCCAGGTGACCTCGATCTTCCTCGTCTTGTTTGCGCTGCAGCTGCTCGTGTATTCATTCCACGAGGCCACTGAAGCGAACGTGCTGCCGATCAACAATCGGTACTGGCACATCGCTACAGAACCGTACGGACCCGAGGGCGAGTACGGCGCGATGCTGTCCTATGCCCTGGTGTTATTGCCCGGGTTGTGGATCGCTTGGTCAATGTTTGGCGGGAAGCACAGACCGGCGGCATCCGCGAATTCCTGAGAATGCATGACGTGGGATTTGCGCCAAGGAGCGGCGCGCTCGCATGAGACATCGATTCGAACTTCAGCCGTCCTTTCTGGTGCGCGGCGGATCCCGATGACTCCGACCGATTTCCAGCCGACCCGTCCGGAAACCCTGGTCGCCGCGGTGCTGCATCTCATGACGCACTACGCCCGCACTGGCTGCCCCCGCCTCGCCGCGTGCATCTCGCAGCACCTGCAATGCCTGTGCGTGCACCCGGATGCCGACCCGGTGATCCGTGAGATCTGCGCCGGTCTGCACGGTGTTTGGACGGAAACGGCGACTGGCCGCGCCGCCGCCGATAGCTTGCATTGATGCGATTAAGGGCTTCGCGCTCTGCGGAATAGTCAGTTCAGCCGCACGTACTCGTAATCCACCGGCAGGTTGTTGATGCCTCGATCGGGCGGGGCGATCCATGCGGCCATCTTTCCGGGCTCGACCACGCGCTGCATCAGACTCTTGACGAAGGCTTTGTCCGATGCGCTCGGCAGCCACCCGGGCATGCGTCGGTCGAGCTCCTCGCGATCAATGGGCCGTCCATCGAGGTCGGTGGGAACGTTCGCCCAGGCACCGATGGCGCGGCGGAAGCGGCTGCTCGGCAACTTCAGCTCGAGCTTGTAACCGCCGCGCTTGATCTGGATGTTCCAGCGCTTCAATCCGATTTCGCAGTCCCTGATGTAGGCGTCGCGCAGCACTTCGTTCATGGCATTGCGCATCGGTGAGGTGTCCTTCGTGACTCCGCCTTTGCCGTCCGGCACTTCGATCTCGAAGGTCGAATCGGCGCACACGTGGTCCTGGTATTGGGTGGTTTCGTCCGGCCGTCCCTTGATTCCGTTCGCAAAGGTGCTCGCGGCGTTCGACGACACTTCCGACCCGAAGAGATCGAGCGAGGAGCTGAACCAGAAATTGAGATAGCGCTGCAACAGCGGCAGATCCACCGCGCCCTGGCGGCGGATCGCTTCGGGGTCGTCGCTGCCGATCTCCTTCATCACTTCGAGCGTGCGCCGCACGATCCGGCCGAGGCCGGTCTCGCCGACGAACATGTGGTGAGCTTCCTCCGTGAGCATGAAGCGGCAGGTGCGGGCGAGCGGGTCGAACGAGGACTCGGCGAGACTCTTCAGCTGAAACTTGCCGTCGCGGTCGGTGAAGTAGCAGAAGCAAAAGAACGACAGCCAGTCCTCGATCGGCTCGTTGAAGGTGCCGAGGATGCGCGGCTTGTCGATGTCGCCGGAGTGGCGCGCGAGGAGCTCCTCGGCTTCCTCACGGCCGTCACGGCCGAAGTACGCGTGCAATATGTACACCATCGCCCAGAGATGGCGTCCTTCCTCTACGTTGATCTGGAAGAGATTGCGCAGGTCGTAGAGGGAAGGGCAGGTGTGGCCGAGCCGGTGCTGCTGTTCGACCGAAGCGGGCTCGGTGTCGCCCTGGGTGACGATGAGGCGGCGGAACTGCGAGCGAAATTCGCCGGGTACCTGCTGCCACACCGGCTGGCCGAAGGAGTCCCCGAAGCCGATGGTGCGATTCGCGACGGGATCGGCCAGGAAAATGCCCCAGCGGTAGTCGGGCATCTTCACCGTACCGTAGTGCGCCCAGCCCTGCGCGTCCACGCCGACCGCGGTGCGCAGATAGACATCGACCGAGGCGAAGTCGTTGGGTCCCATCTCACGCCACCACTCGAGAAAGCGCGGCTGCCAGTGTTCGAGCGCGCGCTGCAGGGTCCTGTCGTTCGCGAGATCGACGTTGTTGGGGATCTTCTCGGAATAATCGACGTTGCTCATGCGCGCTCCCAATTGAATCTGGCTTTCGCGCCGCTGCCGTACACCTTCAGCGCGCCGTGCTCGCCCACCGCGTTGGGGCGAGTGAAAATCCAGTTCTGCCAAGCGGAAAGCCTGCCGAAGATGCGCGTCTCCATGCTTTCCTTGCCCGAGAAGCGGAGATTCGCTTCCATGCCGGTGAGCGCGTCGGGGGAGAGGCTCGCGCGCTCCTCGATCGCGATGCGCACCTCCTCGTCCCAGTCGAGATCGTCGGGCGTGAAGGTGACCAGGCCCAATTCGGAGGCGCGCTCGGCGTCGAGCTTCCCGCCGATGCGCTCGCGCGCTGCCTCGATCGATTTCGGTTCGCCGCAGAAATGCGCGCTGATGCGCGCTTCCTGGCTGACCATCGGATAGGCCCCGAAATTAAGCTCAGACAGCCCGACCGCCGGCGCACCGGCTTCATCGTCTGCCAACTGGAGCATATAGCTGCGGTCGGCGGCGAGCACAAGCTCGAACAGCGTGCCCGCGAAGCAGGAACCCTTGTCGATGATTGCGAACAGGGTGCGCGAAGAGACGTCCAGCCTCGCAAGCGTTCGGCGCAGGAAACCGATCACCTGGCGCACGAACCAGTCGTTCTCGTTGGCGTTGACGGCGGCGTCGGCCGCGAGGACCTTGTCCATGTCCCCGCGCGTGTTGAATATCCAGGTACCGATCTCGAGATCGTTGGTGCGCAGCATCAGGATGACGTCGTCCAGCTCGCGCGCCATCGCGAGCGGCCACCACTTATCGCCTGCCGCGTGGATCGCCTCGACGCTGGAGGGAACGTCCTGGCGGGGCGCGAACACCGTGATCGTCGCGGTGCGTGCTTTCCGATCGATCACCGCGTCCACGTTGTCGTAGTGGTAGCCGCCGGCGTCGATCGCGCGCCTGAGCGGGCTGAGGGTCACGCCTTTGCCGCCCCCGCGGGTGCTGAGCGCGCTGAGCGCTGCGACCCTTTCCCTCACTGCGTCCTTGAACGCCTGCGGCTTCGCGATGTGGTCCACCAGCTTCCATTGCTTGGCGCGGTCGGCGCGCACGCCTTCGCTCGTCGTGCAGAACACGTCGGCGAGATCGCGCCGGACTTTTCTCTTGTCGGTGACGCGCGTGAGGCCGCCCGTTCCCGGCAGGACGCCGAGCAGCGGCAGTTCGGGCAGGCTCACCGTGGAAGAGCGATCGTCGATCATCAGAATCTCGTCGCAGGCGAGCGCGAGCTCGTAGCCGCCGCCTGCGACCGTGCCGTTGACTGCAGCGAGGGTTTTCATCCCCTCGTGGCGGCTCGAGTCCTCGATGCCGTTGCGCGTTTCGTTGGTGAATTTGCAGAAATTCACCTTCCATGCGTGCGTGGACTGGCCGAGCATGTAGATATTGGCGCCGGAGCAGAACATGCGCTCGCGCGCGCTCGTGATCACCACGCACTTCACCCAGGGGTGTTCGAAGCGGATGCGGTTCAGCGCATCCGCAAGCTCGATGTCCACGCCGAGGTCGTAGGAGTTGAGCTTGAGCTTGTATCCGGGCTTGAGAGCCTTGTCCTCGTTCACGTCCATCGCGAGCGTCGCCACAGGCCCCTCGAACGAAAGCCGCCAGTGCAGGTAACGGTCCGGATGCGTGTCGTAGGTGACAAGAGGAGGGGAGGGCTTGGTTTCAGGCACGGCACTCATGGGATTGGCTCCTGGTGCTAGGGGGTGACTGCCTTGCGCAGCGCCGAGAAACTCTGCTCCGGTGTCTTGCCGGCCGTGTCCAGCGTGACGTCGGCCTGTCCATAGAGCACGGCCCGCCCGTCGAGTATACGCCGCAGATCCTCCATCGCCTGGTCGTTCCCGGCCATCGGGCGGGTGTCGCCCTGCGCGATCACGCGTGCCATGTGCTCTTCGGGCTCGGCCTTGAGCCACACCGTGAAGCAGGCCGAGAGGAGGAGCTCATAGGTTCCCGGCTCCGAAACGATGCTGCCGCCCGTGGCGATCACGGCGCGCTCGTTTTTCTCGAGCACCCTCTCGAGGCAGCGCCGCTCGTAGCGCCGGTAGCCGGCCTGCCCGTAAAGGAGAAAGATCTCCGAGAGACCGGTGCCCGCCTCGCGCTCGATCTCGCGGTCGAGCTCCACAAAGGGCGCACCCAACGCTCTGGCGAGCTTCGCACCGAGCGTGGATTTCCCTGCGCCGCGCAGCCCGATGAGCGCGATCCGCTTCATGCGCTCGTCGCGCGCGCTGCCGTAATCGCGGACGAGCTGCGAACGCACGGCGGCAAGCGTCTGCCGCGGCAGACGCTTCAGGAATTGCGTCGTGAGAGTCAGCTCCACGACGTCGCCCGAGTCCTCGGCAAGCAGCTCGGTGAGCGGGAGATTGAGAGCTGTCGCGATCTGTCGCAGCAGCAGGATCGAAACGTTGCCCTGCCCACCTTCGAGCTGGGCGAGGTAGCGCTCCGAAACCCCCGAATCATTGGCAAGCAGCTTGCGTGACATCCCTCGCCTGGCGCGCGCTTCCCGCACGCGGTCACCCAGGGCAGCGAGGTAGTCACGCTCGCCATGCGCATCGCTTTCCTTAGCATGGACAGACGATTGAGAATGTTTTTTAAGGTGAATGCTAGCTGCTCTCACCGATGCAATATAATGCTTGCTATACGCGTTCCATGCAGTATGATGCACTCGATATTGAAACGCAAGCGGGAACGAGAAAAAGGCCGATGGCGCTAGCACTGACCATCCTCGTAGGGACGATGACGGGCACCGCCCAGCTGGTTGCGCAGGAGCTCGAGCTCACCCTCGACGATGGCGAAATACGCGTGCGGACCGTGGCCATGGACGGCCTCGATGCAGGCGTGTTCTCGGTCGGCGGCCTGTACCTGATCTGCTCCTCCACTTACGGGCAGGGGGATGTGCCCGACAACGCGAAGAACCTGTACGAGTCGCTTCAGACGGCGCGTCCCGACCTCTCCAACGTGCAATACGGCGTGATCGCTCTCGGTGACCGGACCTACGCCGAAACCTTCTGCAACGGCGGCAAGCGTTTCGACGCGATCCTCTCCGAGCTGGGAGCGAGGCGCATCGGCGAGATCATGCTGCACGATGCGAGCGCGGGCACCATGCCCGAGGAAGTCGCGGTGGCGTGGGCGGCCGGCTGGATCTCGCTGTGTCGCAAAGAAGCCCGACTCACGGCCTGAGTTGATCGAGGAGGGGTGACAACCGTGCCCTCGCTCAGCGCCGCCGATCACTCGGTCAGCCCGCCGAAGATCCATGTTCCCCGCGACTACAACGCCGCGTACGATTTGATCGAGCGCAACCTCTCTGCCGGCCGCGCGGGCAAGGTCGCGTTCGTTGACGACGCGGGTCGATATACCTTCGGTGAGCTCGCCGAGCGCGTGAATCGCTTCGGATCGGGGCTTCGGGCCATGGGCCTAGCGATGGAGCACCGCGTGCTGCTCGCACTCACCGACACGATCGATTTCCCGACCGCCTTCCTCGGCGCGATCAAGGCGGGGATCATCCCGGTCGCGGTGAACACGCTGCTCACGTCGAAAGACTACGAATACATGCTCTCCGACAGCCGTGCCAAGGCGCTCGTCGTCTCGGAGCAGTTGCTTCCTCAGTTCGCGCCGCTCTTGCCCGATCCGCCGTTCCTGAAACACGTCATCGTTTCGGGCGCGGGCGCATCCGGTCAGGGAACGCTGGAGGAGGTCCTCGCGAAAGGCTCCCCCGAGCTCTCGCCCGCGCCGACGACCTCCGACGATCCCTGCTTCTGGCTGTATTCCTCCGGCTCGACTGGGGCGCCGAAGGCCGCGGTGCATGTGCATTCGAGCATGGCCGTCACTGCGGATCTCTACGGCAAGGGTGTCCTGGGCGTCACCGAGAACGACGTGCTTTTTTCCGCGGCGAAGCTGGCCTTTGCATACGGCCTGGGCAACGCGCAGACTTTCGCTCTCGCCACCGGCGCGACCGCCGTGCTGATGGCCGAGCGTGCGACTCCGGCGTCGGTATTCAAGCGCATCGCCGAAAGCAAGCCCACGATCTTCTATGCGGTCCCGACGCTCTACGGCGCGATGCTCGCCAGCCCGGAGTTTCCGAAAGAGGAGTTCCTCGCGCTGCGCCTTTGCGTCTCGGCGGGCGAGGCCTTGCCCGCCGACATGGGCAAGCGCTGGAAAGAAAGGACCGGCGTCGACATCCTGGAGGGCATCGGTTCGACCGAGATGCTGCACATGTTCATCAGCGCCCGGCCGGGAGACGTGCGCTACGGCGCGACCGGGAAGCCCGTGCCCGGTTACGAGCTGCGCCTGGTGGACGAGCAGGGGGCCCCGGTAGAGCGGGGCGAGATCGGCGAGCTCCAGGTGAGCGGACCGACAAGTGCGGCGTATTACTGGAACAACCGCGAGAAGAGCCGCGCGACCTTTGTCGGCTCCTGGTTCAGGAGCGGCGACAAATTCAGGCAGGACGAGGACGGTTACTTTGTATACGCGGGGCGCTCCGACGACATGCTCAGAGTCTCCGGCTTCTATGTCTCGCCCGCAGAGGTCGAGGCCGCCCTCGTCAGCCACGAGGCAGTGCTCGAAGCGGCGGTGGTCGGCCACGAGGACGACAACAGCTTGATCAAGCCCAAGGCGTACGTGGTCCTCAAGCAGGGCCAGTCGCCGAGCGAATCCCTCAAGGCGACCATGCAGCAGCACATCAAGGACAGGCTCGCCCCTTATAAATACCCTCGCTGGATCGAGTTCGTGAACGAATTGCCCAAGACTGCGACCGGCAAGATCCAGCGCTTCAAGCTTCGCGGGTAGCCGTTTCCTCCGCAGCGCAACACCGGGCTGGATTGCTTTCGGCCCTCTCGCGGATTAGAATTTGAACAATGGTTCAAGTTTTGAATAGGAGTTCTAACGAGGCTCCCTTGTCGGAGCGCGTGCAGCGCAAGAACGACGCGCGGCGCCTGGAGATCCTGCGCGCCGCCGCGCGCGTATTCCGCCGATTGGGCCTCTCCGCGAGCGGAATGCGCGAGATCGCCGAGGAAGCCGACCTCTCGCCCGGCAACCTGTATTACTACTTCAGCGGCAAGGACGAGATCCTGCTCTTCTGCCAGGAGCGCACGCTAGCGCGCCTGCTCGCCGCGGTGAAGGAGGCGCGCGCCGCGTTCGGCGCCTGCGCCGGGCGGCTGCGTGCCGTGATGGGTGCGCACGTTCGTTGCATGCTCGACGAACTCGAAGGCGCGACCGCCCACCTCGAGGTGGAAGTTCTTCCCGAGGCGATGCGCAAGGGAGTCATCGAGAAGCGCGATGCCTACGAGCGCGCGGTGCGCAGTCTCGTCGCCGAAGGGATGAAGCGCGGTGAATTCGCACAAACGGATCCAGCGCTCGTCACGCGCGCAATGCTCGGAGCGGTCAACTGGACCGCGCGCTGGTATCGCCCCGAAGGGCCGCAGTCGGTGGGCGAAATCGCCGATGCGCTCTCCGAGTACCTCGTGCGCGGCCTCGCGCCCGCGCCCCGCGCAAGAGTCGCGAAATGAAGACTCCGGCGCCGAACAACGTTCACCTCGCGCTGCGCGTGAACGGCGAGGAGCAGCAGGTTTCCTTCGCCCCGTACAAGACGCTGCTCGAAGTGCTGCGCGAGGACCTGAACCTCACCGGCACCAAGCACGGCTGCGAGCTCGGCGAATGCGGCGCCTGCGCGGTGCTGGTGGAAGGCGTGCCCGTGCTCTCCTGCCTCGCGCTCGCCCTCGATTGCGAAGGGCGGGCGATCGAGACCGTCGAAGCTCTGGCGAGCGGCGGCAAGCTGCATCCGCTGCAGGCGGCCTTCGCCGATCTCGGCGGCGCGCAGTGCGGCTACTGCACCCCCGGGATCCTGATGACGGCGAAGGCGCTGCTCGAGCGCGAGCCCAACCCGAGTCGCGAGCGCATCAAGGAAGCGATCTCGGGGAACCTGTGCCGCTGCACGGGTTACCAGCAGATCTACGAATCTATCGAGGAAGCGGCAAGAACGATGCAGGAGTCCAAGCGATGACGAAACGTCTCGACGTGATCGGCAGGCCCCGCCGCCGCGTGGACGGTCGCGCCAAGGTGACGGGCCTCACGCGCTTCGCGGACGACGTGATCCTGCCCCGCATGCTGCATTGCAAGCTGCTGCGCTCTCCGCATCCGCATGCAACGATCGAATCGATCGACGTCTCGCGCGCGCAAGCGTACCCAGGCGTGCACCTCGTGCTCACCGGCAAGGATTTCCCCGTCACCTTCGGCATCCTGCCGGTGACGCAGGACGAATACCCGCTCGCCCCCGAGCGCGTACGCTACGTCGGCGACCCGGTCGCCGCCGTCATCGCCCGCGACGAGCAGACTGCGTTCGAGGCGCTCGATCTCATCGACGTCAAGTACCAGCCGCTCAAGACCATCTCCGATCCCGAGGAGGCGCTCGCGACTCCCGAGCCGCGCATCCAGAGCTACGGCGAGCAGGGCAACATCCACCGCCTTCAGGCTTTCGAGTTCGGCGACGTGAACGAGGCATTCGCCCGCGCCGACCACGTGTTCGAGGACGTTTTTTTCTACCAGGGCAACACGCACCTGCCGATCGAGCAGCACGCCTCGGTCGCCGCGGTCGACGGCGAGGGCAAGCTCACGCTCTGGTCGTCCACGCAGGTGCCGCACTACATCCATCGTGCCCTTGCCAGTGCGCTGCAGATTCCGCCCGCGCACGTGCGCGTGATCGCCTGCCCGAACGGCGGCGGCTTCGGGGGAAAATGCGACCTGCACAATCACGAGATCGTGGTTTCCAAAGCGGCGATCCTGCTCGGACGCCCGGTGAAGATCTGCCTCACGCGCGAGGAAGTCTTCTACATGCACCGCGGCCGCCATCCGGTGCTGATGAAAATGCGCACCGGAGTGACGAAAGACGGCAAGATCACCGCAATGCACACGCAGACTCTGCTCGACGGCGGCGCCTACGGCGGCTACGGCGCGGCGAGCACCTTCTACACGGGCGTGCTGCAGACCGTGACCTATGAGATCCCACGCTACAAGTTCGACGCCTGCCGCACCTTCACCAACAAACCGCCGTGCGGCCCCAAGCGCGGACACGGCACCCCGCAGCCGCGCTTCGGCCAGGAGGTCCAGCTCGACAAGATCGCGGAGAAACTCAAGATCGATCCGGCCGATTTCCGCCTTGGCATCGTCGCCAAGCCCAATACGCTCACCGCGAACTGGCTGAAGATAGGCACGATCGGACTTGCCGAGTGCATCCGCAAGGTGGTGGCGAGCTCCGATTGGAAGAACAAATACAGGAAGCTCCCCGAAGGCCGCGGCGTCGGCCTCGCCTGCGGCGCGTACCTGTGCGGCGCGGGGCTGCCGATCTACTGGAACAAGATGCCGCAATCGGGCGTGCAGCTCCTCATCGACAGGAGCGGCCAGGTCACCGTGTTCTGCGGCGCGACCGAGATCGGGCAGGGGTCGGACGACGTTCTCGCGGCGATCGTCGCCGAAGTTCTCGGCATCGACGCCTACGACGTGCGCTGCGTCACCGGCGACACCGGCTTGACGCCGGTGGACCTCGGCTCCTATTCGAGCCGCGTCACCGTGATGATGGGCAACGCGGCGATCCAGGCGGCCGAGCGTCTGCGCGATCTTATCGCGCAAGCGGCTGCCGAGCACATGGAGACCCTGCCCGAGAACGTCGGCTTCGCGCGCGGGCGCGTATTCCGCGCGGACGATCCCTGCAAGCTGATGAGCTTTCGCGAGGCGATCGTGCTGGCCGAGGAAAAATTCGGCACGCTCGGCTCGGTGGGCTCCTATTCCCCGCCGCGCTCACCCGGCCGCTACAAGGGGGCGGGCGTCGGGCCGTCGCCCGCGTACTCCTATACGGCTTGCGTAGTCGAAGCCGAAGTGGACCGCAACACGGGCTGGATCACCGTGCCGAAAGTGTGGATCGCGCACGACATCGGCCGCGCCATCAATCCGGTGAGCGCGCGCGGGCAGGTGGAGGGCAGCGTGTATATGGGTTTGGGGGAAGCCCTTATGGAAGAGCAGGTATTCCGGCGCCTGCCGCCCAAGCTTTCCAATGCCCTCGTGCACAAGATTCCTTCGCTTCTCGAATACAAGAGCCTGACCTCGCTCGACATGCCCGAAGTCTTTACCGAGCTGGTCGAAGATCCGGATCCCAACTGTCCGTTCGGCGCGAAAGAGGTGGGGCAGGGGCCCCTGCTGCCCGTGATGCCGGCGGTCGCGAACGCCGTATACGACGCGATCGGGGTGCGCATCGACGAGCTGCCGATCACACCCGACAAGGTGCTCGCGGCGCTGGAGAAAAAGGCCAAGGGCGAAACGCCGCGAGTCGGGCCGGAGAGTTTTCCCGAGGTGCCCTTCCCCGAACCCATGCTCGTGCCGCCGCCCTGGGAAGGCGGCGACGGCAATTCCGTCAACACGCCGCGGCGCACGCCCGGAAAGAAGGAAGCCGTCGCATGATGCGGCTGCCCTGGTTCGGATTTCATTCGCCGAAGTCCGTCGACGAAGCGGCGAGAATCCTCGCCGCCGAAGGCCCGCAGGCGATGCCGATCGCGGGCGGGACGGATCTCCTGCCCAACATGAAGCGCCGCCACCAGACTCCGGCCACGCTCGTTTCGCTGCGCAGGATCGAAGCTCTGAAGAAAGTCGCCAACGGCTCGGGTGCGACGCTCGGCGCGGGCCTGACGCTGAACGAAGTCGTCGCAAATCCCGCGGTGCGCGAAAAATACGCGGGGCTGTGGCAGGCCGCGGCTCAAGTCGCAACCGTGCACCTGCGCAACATGGGCACGCTCGGCGGAAACCTGTGCCTCGACACTCGCTGCAACTACTACAACCAGAACTACGAGTGGCGCAAGGCGATCGACTTCTGCCTGAAGAAAGACGGCGAAATCTGCTGGGTCGCCACCGCGAGCAAGCGCTGCGTCGCGACTTCGTCGACTGACACTGCGCCCGCTTTGATATCCCTGGGCGCGACCGTGCACCTGGTCTCCGTGCAAGGCGAGCGCGACGTCGCGCTCGCCGATCTCTACAGGAACGACGGCATCGACTATCTCACGCGCCGGCCCGACGAGATCCTCACCGAAGTGAAATTGCCCGCGCCGGAGGGATGGAAGAGCAGCTACTGGAAGCTGCGCCGCCGCGGCTCGTTCGATTTCCCCGTGCTCGGCGTCGCTGCGGCGGTGAAGACGGCACGAGACGGCACCGTCGAAGACGCGCGCATCGCACTCGGTGCGGTGTCCTCGCGGCCTTTTCTCACGAAGGGCGGGGAGCTTCTCATCGGCGCGAAGCTCAGCGACGAAGCGATCGCGGAAGCCGGCGCCAAGGTCGCAGCGGCGGCGAAGCCGATGGACAACACCGACCTGGATCTCTACTGGAGAAAAGAAGTGGTGGCGGAATTCGTGGGCTACGCGCTGCGCGAGATCCGCGGCGATGACATGCGCGCGACGCGCGTTCGCATCGCGCGGCACGCGCTCTAGGACGGCTGCACTCCGATCAGCTTCTGTATCATCGGCCGCGAGCCTTCCAGCGCGACGCGCTGCATGTAGAACGCGAGCCCGCGAACGCCGCCCAGTTCCTCGCCGCCGCCGGCGCGCCCCGGGCCGCCGTGCACGAGCTGGGGCAGCACCGTTCCCGGCCCCGGCGACATCTCGATCTTCGGATGGCCGAGGAAGATCCGCCCGTGATAAGGCGCGATACCCGAAACGACCTCTTCCAGGAACGCGGCGTCCTCCGAGTACACCGACGATACCAGGCCTCCGTTGCCGCGTGCCACGATCGCGGCGGCATCGGCGCCTTTGCCCGAGTAGGGGAGCAGAGAAGCCACCGGACCGAACACCTCGCGCGCGTGCACGGAAGCGGCGAGGGTGCCTTTGGCGAATTCAATCAGCACGGGCGAGATGAAGTAGCCTTTCCCTTCAAGCGGCGCCGCGCTGCCGAACGCGGGCTTGCCTTCGGCGCCGAGCCTCGCGACGCCTTCGCGTACGTCGGCGAGCTGGCTGCCCGACGCAAGCGGTCCCATGCGCGTTTCCTCCAGCGCGGGATTGCCGACGCGCACCGCTCTCAAGCCCTCGGCGAGATCGTCGCGCACCGTGGCGGCATGCGCCTCGGGAACGAGCACGCGCCGGATCGCGGTACACTTCTGTCCCGCCTTCTGAGTCATGTCGCGCAGCACGTCCTTCAGGAAGGTCTCGTACATGTCGCCACCCGGCGCGGCGTCGGGTCCGAGCACCGCGGCATTCAGGCTGTCCGCCTCGACGTTCACGCGCACCGATTCGCGGATGACGTTCGGCAGCGCCCGGATGCGCATTCCCGTGTCTCCGGATCCGGTGAAGGCGAGCACGTCCTGCGCGCCGAGCAAGGCCGGCAGGTCGCGCGGGCCGCCCACGAGGAGCGACAGCGTCCCCTCGGGCAGGACCTTCTTCTCCACGAGGATCTCCATCACGCGGTGCGCAATCATCGCCGAGCTGGTTGCGGGCTTGGAGAGCACGGGCATTCCGGCGAGGAACGCCGAGGCGGCTTTCTCCGCTAGTCCCCAGGCCGGAAAGTTGAACGCGTTGATCTGCACCGCGACGCCGTGGCGCGGCACGTTGATGTGCTGGCCGTGAAAGCGCGGCGAACGCCCGAGCTGCACGCCTTCCCCGTCGACCAGGAAACGCGAGCTGCCGAGCGAAGCCCCGATCTCGGCGTAAGTCTGCAGCGTGAAGATCGCGCCGTCGACGTCGAACTTCGCATCCGAGCGCGTGTTGCCGCCGTTCGCCACCGCGAGGTCGAGCAATTCGTCGCGGTGCGCCTGGATCGCTTTGGCCATCTCTTTGAGGAGGGCTCCACGCTCGACGAATGACAGCGCGCGCAGCGCAGGCCCGCCTTTGCGGCGGCCGTGGGCTAGCGCCGCGGCAAGGTCGAGGCCTTCACTCGAAGCTTCGGCAAGCGGCTCCTCGGTGGCGGGATTGACGAGCGTCTGCGGCGCGCCCGAGCCTTCGACCCAGCGGTCGCCGAGATAACTGCGCAGTGTCTTCATGCAAGGGGTCCCTTTCGAGCGGGCAAGGATAGCGCATTCCAGCGTGCGCCCGCGTAAAATCCAGGCATGTTCCCCATCACCACCGGCAGACCCGCGACGTTCGCGCCCAAGGGCATGGTCGCCTCGCCGCATTCGCTCGCCTCCGCGGCGGGCGTCGACGCGCTTCGCGCCGGAGGTTCGGCGGTGGACGCCGCGATTGCGACGGGCGCCGCGCTTTCGGTGCTCTACCCCCACATGACCGGCGTTGGCGGAGACGCGTTCTGGCTGATCTACGACGCAGAAGCGCGCCGCGTGCGCTACTTGAGCGGCGGCGGGCGCGCGGCCAGGAGCGCGAGCATCGATTGGTTCCGCTCTCGCGGCATGCACGAGATTCCGCTGCGCGGTTTCCTCCCCGCGACACTGACGGTCCCAGGGGCGGTGGCGAGCTGGTGCGCGGCGCACGAGGAGTATGGCCGGCTGCCCCTGTCGCACGACCTTGCCGCGGCAATCGAATACGCGCGCGAGGGCTACCCGGTGACGGGAAGGCTCGCACGCTGGATCGAGATGTGTGCCGGCGAGAACGCTCTGAACGCGCACGCGCTCGCACTCTTCGTTCCGGACGGCGCGGCACCGCGCGCAGGCGACCGACTCTGGAACCGCGGCCTTGCGCGGGTGCTCGAACGGATCGCCTCCGATGGGCACGAAGGCTTCTACTCGGGTGACACGGCGCGCTCGCTCGCGAGCTTCTCCCGAGGCGGCGGCGGATTCTTCGGCGAAGAGGACTTCAGCGGGCAGCAGGCGAGCTGGGGCGAGCCGCTCCGCGGGACCTACCGCGGCGTCGAGATTTTCGAGACGCCTCCGCCGACCCAGGGATTCACGGTGCTGGAGATGCTCAACCTCGTCGAGCCCTGCGAGATTGGCAAGTTGGATCCGCTCGGGCCGGAGCTCGTCCACCTGCTGGTGCAGGCGAAGCAGATCGCGTATCACGACCGCGACAGGCTGCTCGCCGACCCCGAGTTCCATCCGGTGCCCGTGGAGAATCTGATCTCGAAAGCCTACGCGTCGCAGCGCCGTCCGCTGATGCGCGCCGAGCGCGCGCTTCCGTGGGATCTGCTGCCCTCATACGGCACCCTGGCGGGCGACACCGTGTTCGTCTGCGCCGTCGACGCCGAAGGAAACGCCGCAGCGCTGATCCAGAGCCTTTACTTCACCTTCGGCTCAGGCGTGGTCGCGGGCGACACCGGCATCGTGCTCCAGAACCGCTCCGCTTACTTCTCGCTCGATCCTCTGCATCCCAACCGCCTCGAGCCGGGCAAGCGTCCCATACACACGCTGATCGCGTCGATCGCGCTGAAGGACGGCCGACCGTGGCAGGTGCTCGGGTGCATGGGAGCGGACGGCCAGCCGCAGATCCATCTGCAGACCTACGTCGGCCTGGTCGATTTCGGATTCGATATCCAGCAGGCGCTCGAGATGCCGCGCTGGCTGTCGGGGCGCTTCAATATCGGCGACCCGCGCGATCTGCTCAACATCGAAGGGCGTTTCCCCGACGCGACCGTCGAGAAGCTCGAGCGGCGAGGGCACGGGGTGAACCGCTGGCCGGACTGGTGCGAGCTCGCCGGCCACGCGCACGGCATCACCATCGATTCCGTGTCCGGCATGCGCGCAGGCGGCGCCGATCCGAGGAGCGACGGCGCCGCGATCGGTTACTGAGCATCGTCTCGGCCCGACGAGAGGTGTGACCGGAGGTGAAGCCCGAGCCTTCCACCGACGACGCGCCGGTTTTAATTCAGCACAGCGGATACGAACTGAAGTCCAGTCGCACCGGGAAAAGAGGGAAATAGTTGCAAAAGTGTTGACCCCAGTTCATCGCCTGTGTGAATGAGAAATCGTGAGGTGCAGATTGATCATTAGAGACCTTCTCACTTCTTGACGAATTTCCTCACCGCCATCCCGGCGGTTTCGGCCCAGTAGACGTTGCCCATGGCATCCGCGACCACGCCTTCGCCGACGCTCTGGGCCTCGGGCTCTGCGCCCAGGCCTGGAATGAGAGCTCTGACCGCGCCGTCCTTCACGCTGCCGATCCTGATGCCCCGCTTGAAACCGGGGTTAAGCTTCGCATTCGACTGATGATCGGCCACATATAGTGTGTCGTTCCGGTCGATGAAGATTCCGCTCGGCCGGCCGAATTGCTTCCACTCGTCGAGGAAATTCCCCTCCTGGTCGAAGATCTGGATGCGGCTGTTGCCGCGGTCGCCGACGAACAGCCGTCCCCTGGAATCCAGGGCGATGGCGTGCGGCGTCTCGAACTCGCCGGGGGCGGTCCCTTTCTTGCCCCAGGTCTTGATGAACTTCCCGTCCTTCGAGAATTTCACGATGCGCGCGTTGGAATCCCCGCCGTGTCCGTCCGCGAC
>WNGL01004284.1_pt1 | contig 17205 bp, 9 predicted proteins | sample 5400591 | NCBI WGS metagenome assembly WNGL01 (sample SAMN13153377, study PRJNA577476) | soil metagenome | isolation source: 80 cm soil or saprolite under Garry oak tree replicate 1 | place: USA:California | collected 2016-06-15
AGATTGGCCCCGGGGCTGGTGATTCCCGCTCCTCCCATGCTTCCGTCCAACGGGATGTAGGTGAACGTCGTCAACGTGGATGCCCCGGGCGCATACCCGTTGTAGACCGCGCTCGGGGCAGTGACACCCTGGACCATCCCCGTATAGGCCTGGCCACCCTGTGCGATTATCGTCGAGGACAAGCTCCAGTTGCCAACCAGTAAACGCTTCGCCCCAGCGGCACTATTCCCCCACGCCGGTGCCACAATGACACTGGCGGAGAAGCGGTTCCGGATGTCCGTTCCCGAGTAGCCCTTTTCCAGATTGTTGTTGAACGGGTCGATCGCCGGGAGGCCCACTTGTCCTTCGGTCATGGGAGTTCCCCCGCTCTGTTGTCCATTGTCCGTAGCCCTGCTGAATGTATAGTTGGCGAGCACTTCGACGCCATTCCTCATCGGTTTTCGGATGGTGAGGACCAGGCCGTTATACATCGAGTTGACATCGCTGCTGTTCCCGTTCATGACGCCCGTCCGGGGATCCAGGCGCGCGCTGAATGATGGCACTCCCGGCATAGCTGCGCGCGAAGAGTAAAACGGCAGCGTGATGCTTTGCTGTGTCAATCCGTTCACGTCGACGATGTCGTAGCTCTTGGTGATCCTCAATCCGCACGTCTGAGCGCCGGCGCTCGCAGGCGTGGCACAGAAGTAAGGATCGAGAAGATCGGGTCCGATATTAAAGTCCCGGCCCCGGGGCAGCTTGATCCCGTGGGTGTGATTGTAGGCAACCGAGATGTTCATATTCCACGGCAGTTGCCGCTCGACGGCGAGATCGAATGAGTAAACGCGGGGCCGGCGCAGGTTCGGATCGACAGAACGAATTCCGAATTTCGGATCCGGAATGGTGACGAGTGTATTCAGGACCGTGGGTGCGATCGTGCCCGGTAGCGGCAGCGTGAACAATCCGCCATTTTGTTGGTTGGCGATCAACTGAGGGAACTTCAGAGCCGGAACGACACACGTGATGCTGGCAGCCGGAAGAGCGGCGGTGCTGTTGGAGCAGTTGGTCGTGGTTTCACCGGCGCCCGATACGACGTTCTTGATGTTATGGCCGTCGGTCTTGGCGAAGAAGATCCCGCCGCCGGCCCGGATCACCATGTTCTTGCTGACGTTCCAGGCTGCACCTAGCCGTGGCTGGATGGCGTCGTACTCGTTTGGATAGTTTGTCGTGTACCTTTGGTAAATCGGCAGATTGGCCGACGCCGTGCCGCCCGGCCCAACGGCCGGCGCAACACACACGGCGGGTTTTTCAGCGCAGACGCGCGTAACGGTGTTCGGGAGATCGGCGATAATCTGCAGGTCGTACCGCACGCCCCAGTTCAGGGTCAGATTGGGCCGCAGCTTCCACGTGTCGTTCAGGAAAAAAGCGTAGTCGTTGTTGGGGAAGAGGTACCGGAACGTGCTCGGGAAACCCGGCTCGATCAGATCGACAAACTGATTGAAGCTGTTCCAGTGTTGCCCAGGTTTTGTATCGCCGGAATAAGTCCTGCCATACAAGTCGAGCAGCCAGTTGCAGAAGATAATGTTCGCCGTGTTATCGGGGCAACCTGTTGCGCTCAGGAAAGTCGATTGAGCGGACCCGGTATAGACGGGGCCGGTGTATTGATACGGTCCGCCGGAATTGACCGAACTCCTCGCATCATCTTGAATGGTATTGATGTCGCCGCCGAACTTGAACGAGTGCGTTCCTTTAGTCCAGGAGAAATTATCGGAAATTTGCTTACGGCGCTCCTTGGTCCAGCTCGAGCCACCCTGAGCAAAGCCGTAACCAAACAGGTTAGCGAGCTGGACGCCCGGAATGCCGATGGACCTGTTGATCCCGTTAAATGAGTTGTCCGTTCCGTACTGGAAGCGTACTTCGTTGACCTTGTTGCTGCCCATCACCATGTTCCAGTGCGCAATGACAAACCGGTTTTGCAGGTAGGTCGTCACAGGCGCTGCGGAACCTGCCATGAGTGCTCCCTGGAGTGATGTCTCTATGGGTTTCTTCCAATCGCGGATATTCGATACGACATCAATATGGTTCGACTGATTGAGTTGATAGTCGAGCTTTATCAGCTCGATGTCCTGGCGCAGGTTTGAGGCGTAGGTACCGAGGAAATGCGAAAGAACGTAATTCTTCGTATCGGAACACTCCCTGGCAGTGATTTGCAGCGGGCAGGCGAAAGATGCGTCACCGATCCCAGGGGTCAATTGATTCGACGTCACGCTGACGGGATTGATCTTGCGGTAGCCGTCATAGGTCGCGAAGAAAAAGAGTTTGTCCTTGACCAGCGGCCCGCCAACGCTTGCGCCATACTGATGCTGTTGCTTAACCGATTGAGTTGCTGTTTCCAGCGGTTTCCCCGAAGCCGCTAACGCGACATTACGCGAATCGGCGCTCGCTTTACTTGTAGGATCCAAAGCGTTGAACCGCGGCTGGCGGCCGTAATAAAACGCGTCGCCGTGCCACGCGTTCGTGCCCGACTTGGTTACCGCATTGACGGAACCACCCGCGGTCTGCCCGACCTCGGCGCCAAAACCGCTCGAGGAGACCTGAAACTCGCGGATGGAATCACTGCTGTACACGTAACCGTCATTGGCGCTGCCGCCACGCGTCCCACCGTCATAGTGGTAATTATTATTCGCGCCGTCCACGGAGTTGTTGTTGTAGAGATTGTTGATGCCATGGAAACTGATGCCACCCGAGGTGCCGTCAGGATTGACTCCCGGCGTCAGCAGCGTGAACTGCTCCCAGCGCCGCGAACTCACCGGGAGATTTCCAACCATGTTCTCGTTGATGTTCTGCGCCGGCTGGGTTCTCTCGGTCTCGAGCAAGGGCACTTCGGTGGTTACCGTGACCAGCGACTCTTGCGCGGCCACCGGCATTTCGAAGTCGATTCTTAGGGTCTGGCCGACCTGCAGGCTTACGCCCTTGCGCTGCACGGTAGCAAATCCCGGCTGGCTGGCCGTTATGTCGTAGTTGCCCGGCGGCAACAGTGGCACCGTGTAGACGCCGGTTTCGTTCGTCACAACGGGCCGCTGATCGATACCGGTGTCTGCGTTTCGGACCAATACGTTGGTGCCCGGCATCGCCCCACCCCTCGGGTCGCTGACGGTGCCGGTAATGGTTCCCGTTGCGGTTTGCCCGAAGCCGCCGCCGGCAAAACCCGCAAGCAGCGTCACCACGGCCAAACTTGTTAATCCCCGCCCACCGAATGTACCCGTGCTTCCACGCATTTTGTTTCCTCCTTGGACAGTTGAAATCCAAGACCTATGCGCGGTCTTGTGCCGGCCTGCCACTCGCTCTCGGGTGACATAAGACCTGTTAACTGACGCTGTCTACTTTTCGCTGGTGCCATTAACCTAACATAGGCCGCGTATTTTGCCTATGATCCGCTGTAGGGGCGGTCTATGACCGCCCGCGATGTCTCGGTTTCGGCATCTTGGGCGGTCATAGACCGCCCCTACAGTTTCCGGGTGCCCGCGATTGTGTTCGTCGAGGCTGTTGTTATTTCGTGAACCTTATTTCAGCCATTGCAGGCCAATGAGAGGCCAGTAGAACGGTACCAAAAAAGCCAGAATCAGGCCTTCGACGATCGTCAATACCAGGCCGACACGAATCAGGTCCTTTCCTTGGAAATATCCGTAGGAGTAGCCCAGGATCAACACCGCCGACTGGTAGACAAACATTTTTCCGCCAGAGGCGAAGTTCCAGACCATCGCCAAAGCGACGGGGTTGAAGCCATGCTGGACGGCGAAGTTCACAAGGATGGGCAGGGAAGTACTCAGCATGGAAAGTTCGCTTGCTAGTACGAAATGGTATGCGAAGGCTGTCCAGTACAGCACACTGGCGGAATGGAAGGAACCGCCAAGGTAAGGCGTCATCCACGACATCATCACGCCGGTGAGAGCATCCAGCGCCTTGGTCTTGACCAGAACCTCGCCCATACTTAGCGCGCCCGCCATAAAAATGATCAACAGGAAATTGACCCTCTGGATATCTTTGGTCTTGAGCAGGCCGATTTTAGGCAGCGCCACCATGAGACCGACGCCGAGCGCGATCACTGCCGGATCGGTCTTGTGCCAGAGATCGGTTGCCCAAAGACCCACGGCGAGCAGCAGCCACGCCAGTGTCTTCTTCTCGGGTACGGTCCAGGGACCCATGCTCCGGACCTGGTCTTCAAGATACTGGCGGCCGCCCGGCAGTTCTTTCTTTTCCGGAGGGTAAAGCCACAGAATCGTCAGCCAGCACGCGAAGATAGTGATGAGGTCTGCTGGAAGATACGCGATGAAGTATTTGCTCCAGAAGATTGGCTCGCCGGTGAGCTTCTCCACAATGCCGCGCGTGAGAATGCTGGCGCCTCCCGCCAGGATCATCTTGTTGAACAGCCCGCAGGTGTAAGCCAGGATGACGAATAAGCCCCGGGCAATATTGCTTTCCGGTCCCACGCCGAATCCCGCGATGACGCCGATGATCATGGGCGCGACAATCGCAAGCTGCGCCAGCCCTGAAGGCACGAGGAAATTGAGGACGAAAACAATGACGACAACGCTGAGCAGCAGGCGGGAGTATGAAGTGCCGAGATAACGCATGATCAGGAAACCGATTCGCCTGGCCAAACCCGACTGCGAAGCAGCTTCCCCCATCAGCATGGCGCCGAATAGAAACCAAGGCGAGCTGTTGGCGAAACCAGCGAAGGCGGTTTCAAAGTCCGCAATGTGGAGGGCCCAGAACAGGAAACACCCGATCATGGCCGTTATGCCGTGGTCGATGGGCTCGGTGATCCAGTAAACGATCATGAAAGCAACGATCGCGAGAGTCTGGTGGGCCACAGGCTCGAGCTGAATCGGAGCAAACCACAGCGCCAATCCAGCCAGCGGTCCCAATACCGAGCCCACCATCATGCGCGGCGAAAGCTGTTCGGGAATCTCCTCCTGGGAAGGAGCCGCGAGTTCGATCTTCACGTCCGCGACTTTTGCCATAAAACCCTCCGAGATTAGCCGTTCGGCCTGCCATAACTTGTCAAATGTCGAATGTCTGTTGTCCGATGTCCCATGGACTTGTCAAACGACCCGCTGACCAAATGGCCTGATAACTAAATCGTTCTTCCAAGGATTTGGTCGTCTGGCCAGTAGGTCATCTGGTGTTTTTACAACTACATTACACAACGCACAACAGACATTTGACATCTGACAAGTCGTGCATTTTCGGCACATATTGTTAGCCGCAAATACTCTGCGCCACCTTTGCGTAAACGGTTGCGGTCACCACCAAATCCTCGATGTCGAGATAAAGCCGTCCGGCTTCATCTTTCTTCCGCGCGCAGCCAAAGGTCAAGGACGGTATGCCGGCAGCATTGAAAACGTTGTTGTCGCGCCACATGCTGACGACCTCGTCGGGCGCTTTGGCCGGCGGATCCTGGCCCGTCACCTGCTTGTAGCAACGCCGCACTGCTTCCGCCAGGCTTTCAACCTGTTTTCCCTCGACACTGTTGCGGGCCAGGAACATCTCAACGCGCGCGCCCACTTGTGCCGAATCGACCACGGACTGCAGTTCGCGCTCGACGCGAAGCGGATCCTCGCCCGGCACGATGCGGACATCCACATAGATGGCGCAGTGGGGGGAGGTGCGATTGGGCCGGTAGGGAATGCCGCCGCGAATCGCGCCGATGTTGATTTTAGGAACGACGCGTCCGCACACCGACTCGAACGCCTGCGACGCCTCGTAATGACGCGCCCAGGATTCGATTTTTTCAATGACGCGAATCATCTTGACGATCGCATTCGGATGCTGGCGAATATCGTCGGGGCGAAACGAACGGGGAGTATATATGTTGCGGCCGGGAACGACCACTTTGAAGTAACAGGCGCCACAGGCAATCCAGGACAGACCGAAATCCGTCGTTTCCGCAATCAGAGCATAATCGGCGCGCACTCCGTGAGAAACCAGGAAGCGGCTGCCGAACCCCTTTCCGTCGTAGTTCGCCCCCTGGTATTCGTCTACCGGAGCGCTGCCGGTTTCCCCGGCAACCGCCGTGAAAATCACATCGCCTCGAAGCCGGATTCCCGAATCGCGCAGGGCTTTGAGCGTGATCATGGTCGTGGCCATCAAGCCGCGATCGTTGAGTACGGTATGGCCTAGAAGCTTGTTGCCTTCGCGGTGAGCTCCTGTTTTATTGATGTCGGGTTGCGCCATACCCCAGTCGTACTCCGGCCCCGACACCTCCGTATCCAAGTGCGAATTGAAGAGGAGCCTCGCTCCGCCGCCGGTGCCCCGGAGCGCCGCAACCACGTTCGCGCGGTCCGGTAAGATGGGCTGCAAACGAACCGGAATTCCGTTTTGCTCAAACCAGCCATGCACAACTTCAGCGAGCGGCTGCTCATGTCCGGCCGGGCTGAATGTGTTCGCCAACCGCAGTGCCAGTACTGCCAGTTCTTCCGCGTCGATGTGTTTGGCGAAGTCGATTTCCGACATCGAGATGATTCTAAGCTACAATAACCTGCATCACGCCCCCAACGCCCTCGCAAACGCTCGCCGCAGAAATACCTGGATCAGATGCCGTTTGTATTCCGCCGAGCCTTGCTGGTCGTCGATCACGTCGGCCGCCTCAGCGAGTGCTTCAGCGGCCAGGGGCAGATTGCGCTCGATTTCGGAGCGGGGGCCGGTCAACAAGTTTTCCGCGGCCGCTGATCGCCGCGGACACGGGCTCACACAGCCCACGGCCACTCGCGCCCGGCTAAACGTTTCTCCGTTGTCCGCCGTCTCCAGCGCCAGCGCCAAGCCCAGCATCGGTCTCTCGTGAACCTGGAACTTCACATAAGCCGACCGCCACTCTCCGGCTGCCACCGGAATCTGGATGCCGGTCATCACCTCAGTCGGCGCGAGCCGCGTTTCGTAAGGCCCGATGAAGAAGTCGTGCATCGGAATCTCCCGGCGTCGTTGCGGGCCTTCGACAGCCACGCTTGCGCCCAACACGAGAAGAAGAGTAGCGGGGTCCGAGTGTGGCTCGGCGAAGCAGAGATTTCCGCCCAGCGTGCCGGTGTTCCGGACACGAACATTGGCCACGAGGCTTTCCATGTCGGTGAACACCGGTAGCCGGCTTCTCAGCAGAGCGGACCGCTCAATGCTGCGGTGTGTGGCGGCCGCGCCGATCCGGATCATCCCATCGCGCAGTTCGATGGCGTCGAGTTCGGGGATGACCTTCACGTCGATCAGGTGCTTGTAACGCAGCACATCGTGCTTCATCGCCAGCAGCAGTTCCGTCCCGCCGGCATAGAGAGATGCCTGCTCGCCAAAATGCGTCCGCATCTGAGCGGCCTCCGCCACAGTGGAGGGCTGGTGGATTTCGAAGCGCCGCAGAAGCATCATTGGACCGGCCCCGCCGGCCCAACCGCGGCCTGGATTTTGCGCAAGCGCGGCACGACCTCCGTGCCGAGAAGCTCGATGGAACGGTCCCACTCGTCAAACCGAAACCGCAAATCGAAAACGATATGATCGATGCCGATTTCGAGAAATTTCCGGACCTCATTGACGATGTCCTCAGGACTTCCGGCGATGAAGGAACCTTCCAGATCTTCCGCCGTTCGAAACGAACCCGAAGCGGGCTTCACCCAGAATTTCTGCTTGTTGGCGTTCGAGAGCAATCCGTCGAGGTTGACCTTTTCAATGGCTGTCTTGCGGTCCTTGTCAATGCTCGTGATCGGAATGCAGCCTTCATGCAGGCGAGGCCGGCCCTGAGCAGCCGCCGAGCTGCGAAGTTTTTCTACGCGCTTGCGATAGGTGGCCACAGTGATCCGGCCGGGCAGCCAGCCATCACAGTATTCCACCGCGCGGCGTACCGCGGCGGGTGTGGCTCCGGCGTACCAAATTTCGAGCATCGACGGGTATTTGGGCTTGAGAGCCACGTCGTGAAAGCGATAAAACTTACCTTCCGAGGAAGCGTGATCCCCGTTGCAGATTTTCCGCAGAATCCCTACTTGTTCGCGGACGACTTCGTCGCGGGGCCACTCACCCATGCCGATGGCATCAAACTCCTGCTGAAACGTTCCCAGTCCCAGGCTCAGCAGCAATCGGTCCCCAGCCATATAACCCAGAGAGTTGAGCATCAGGGCGAGCAAAATCGGATGCCGGTGTGGAATCAGCGAGCCAAAGCCCAGTTTGACTTTGGTAGTCGCGGCTCCGAGCGTCGCCAGGACAACGAATGGATCGATGAAAGTATTGTCCGTGCCTTCCATCCCGTGGGGATGGAATACCAAATGGTCTCTGACCCAAACGGAATCAAAGCCCATCTGTTCGGCCCGCCGGGCTCCTCCAATGATCCTGTCTCGGTCGGTTTCCGGGCCAAAATGCGGCAAGAGCAAACCATATTCTGTAGCCATGTTTAAGTCCCTCCAACGATTCCCATGCGAACATCCGAGTTGCTTCAGTTTTCCCCTAGCGGCTGATCTTCGACCTGCTCGACAAATGTCAACTGTCAAATGGCCTGTTGTGCGATGTCAAATGTACTTGTTTCAACTACCAGATTACCGAATGACCCATTGACCAGATGGTCATTTGGCGGTTTGGTAATCGCACCAAGTACATTTGACATCGCACAACAGGCCATTTGACAGTTGACATTTCGGACTGTTCTACGTTCACGCCGGGCTTGCCAGCCGGCCGCAGCCCGGCTCGCCCACCACTTTCCCATTCTCGAAAACGAATTGCCCGCGCACCAGCGTGTGTACCGGCAGCCCACGCACTTTCCGGCCGGCATAAGGGGTCCAGCCACATTTGCTGAGAACCTCCTCATCCGTAATGACATGCTCTTTATTGAGGTCGACGGCGACCAGGTCTGCATCCGCTCCCACGCGAATGGCGCCCTTGCGCGGGTACAGACCAAACAACTTTGCCGGCTTGGTCGAAACGATCTCCACCGCGCGCTCGAGCGAGATCCGGCCCGCAGAAACGTCCGTCAGCAACAGCGAAAGGTAATGCTGCTCGGAAGGCGTTCCGGTGTGGGCTTTCCATCCATCGGTCCAGCCCGGCTCTTTCTCTTCTTTCAAGTGAGGCGCGTGATCGGTGGCGATGATGTCGACCGTTCCTTCGAGCAAACCCTTCCAGACCGCTTCGTAATGGTGGGGAGCGACGTAGTAGGAAAGCGCGTAGGATCCGAGGCGCTCGATGGTATTCCAGTCATTACCAAGCCACAGCGCCCATGGATTGACTTCCGCCGACACGGGCCGGCCCTCTGCCTTTGCAGCACGCAGCATCTCCACGCATCTCTTCGTCTGAAGGTGCAGCAGGTGCAGTCTCATCCCGGTTGCCTGCTGGAGCCGCAGAAGCACGCCCACGGCCACGTCCCAAATAATGCCGTCATGTGCCGCATAGGCCTGCGCGTAGGCCCGGAAATCGCGCCGCCCTTCGGCCCAGTAGGTTTGCTCGATTTGAGTCATCAGCGCCTGGTCGTGGGGATGCACCATGAGCGGCAAGCCGGTTTTCTGAACCGCCTGGAAGATGGAGAGGAGCTTGCCATGATCATGCACGCCGATTCCGGGCATATGCGGATAGGAACGGCCCGTATCGACAACCATGAAGATCTTGAAGGCGAGAATCCCCATCGCCGCCAGCCGCGGAATCTCTTCCAGAACCGTGGCTGCCGGATTCATGTTGTAATCGACAATCGCCTTTTGCTTGTAGAGTGCAAAGATATCCTTGAGGATCTCGGCTGTCGTTGGAGAAGGGCTGACGTTGGGCATGCCCGCACTGACCGTCACCCCGCCGGCAGCGCAACACTTTGTTGCCGTGATCAGATCTTCCTTGTGGGTGAAACCTGGTTCCCGGTGGTGCGAGTGCATGTCGATCAGACCGGGCAAGAGGTGAAGCCCTCCAATGTCCACGACACGTTTTGCCTGGTTCGTTTCGCCGGGCGCGGTGATGCTCACGATCTTCTCTCCAGAAACCGCGACATCAGCGCGCACAACGCCACCTCCTTCGGTGACGACGATGCCACCTTTCAAAAGAAGATCAACGGCCAAAGTTGTTCTCCTTGTGCCAGAACTTGTCAAATGTCGAATGTCTGTTGTGCGATGTCCAATGAACTTGTCAAAGAACCCACTGACCCAATGACCCGATGAAAAAGTTTGGCCACGAACAATTTGGTCGTCTGGTCAGTAGGTCATCTGGTGCTTTGACAACTACATTTCACATCGCACAACAGACATTCGACATTTGACAAGTACGCGGTCTTGCCGATTTTTTTCACAGATCCTATGACCGCACCTTCTTCTACAATCCACGAAATGCGCGGTCACAGACCGCGCCTACAGTTTAGCGTTCTTTAGCGCTTGCCACACGCGCTCCGGCGTCAGCGGCAATCGCCTTACCCGTGCTCCCGTCGCGCTATATAGGGCGTTGGCCAGGCAAGCGGGAACCGGATTCAATGACCCTTCGCCGCCTCCTTTGGCCCCATAGGGTCCGGTGCCGTCCTGATTTTGGGCTAAGAGGAGATCGACCTCGGATGGAACATCGGAAAAGCGGGGGACGCGATAGTCGAGGAGATTTCCGTTCACCAGTTGCTGACCTTCGTAAACGAGTTCTTCGCTAAGGCCCAGTCCCAATCCCATGGTAGCCGCACCCAGATCCTGTCCCTCGGCCATCGCCGGGTGGATTGCCAGACCCACATCGCCGACCGTTACTAACCGGTCCAAATGAATCTTGCCGGTTTCCGTATCCACGGCAACTTCAACTCCCGTACAGCCGATTTCCCAGAACAGCGGAAGCATAGCCAAATCGCCTGCCTTCCTCAGGTACGCCCGGCCGATGATACTGCAATCGGGCAATCCAAAAAATTCCCGCAGCACATCCTGCCAGCGCCAATGCCGTTCTTGAAACGCGATGCCGCCGCGTTCCAGGGCAAGGCTTTCCGGGTTCGTCTTTAAAACGTCGGCAGCCATATTTCTCAATTGGGAGATGGCGTCCCGGCAAGCTTCGAGCACCGCCCTACCCATGGTTGTGGTGGAGCGGCTGGCGCCGGTCGATCGATCGAAAGGCGTGATGGCCGTATCGCAACTCACCACCCGGACATTCTCGATCGCCGCGCCCATTTCCTCAGCTGCGATCTGTCGCACCACCGTGTGGCTGCCCTGGCCCATCTCCGTGGTTCCCATGACGACAGACACAGAGCCGTCGCCGTAGACCTGCACAACAGCCGATGAGACTGGATCGGAACCGGCATCGCTGGCCGAGCAGCCCACCGCCCGGCCGTGGCCTTTCGGCAAAGTCCGCTCAGCGAGAGCTTCGGCAAGCATAGAAAGATCGCCGGCCAGATCTGCATCGAGGGGCCGCAAACCTGGATGGATGGTTTCACCGCGCGCCGCCAGATTCTTTCGTCGAAGTTCGATCGGATCGCAGCCGAGCCGTTCGGCCAATTCATCGATTTGCGATTCGCGAGGAAACGTCACCTGGGTCGCGCCGAATCCTCGGAAGGAACTGGCCGGGATGGTGTTGGTGTAAACGGCGTAGCAGTCCACCTTGACGTTCGGAATCCGGTAGGGTCCGATAACGCGGTTGGCTGCTCTCCTGGCGACCAGTGGGCTATTTTCCGCATAAGCCCCCGTATTGAGGTGGATCGTTGCCTCCAGGCCCACAAACCGTCCCTCGCGATCCGCGGCCATGCGAATGCGGACGCGCGCATCGTCGTTCCGTGTGGTGAGCATGGCCTCTTGAACGCTGAGCTGCAGCTTGACCGGCCGTTTGGCTTTCCACGAGCATGCTGCCGTCAGCGGCTCGATCTTGGTATAGGATTTGCTGCCGTAGCCTCCGCCGACGAACGGAATAATCAGCCGCACGCGATTGAGCGCCAGTCCAAAGATCTTCGCGAGATCATTGCGCACAATAAAGGGGTGCTGTGCCGAGGAATAAACTGTCAGCCCGTCATCATTGTAATCGGCGATGGCAACGTACGGCTCCATCGCGTACGCATAGGCCATGGGGAAAAAGAATTCCCCCTCGACGGTATGAGCGGCGCCGGTGAATGCGGCAGCGGCATCGCCCCACTCCAGATGGATCTTCTGGCAGATATTGCCCGGCTGCGTGCTGGCAGGATCATCGAAACCACGAAATCCTCCCGTGCGATAGGCCATTTCGTGAACCAGCGGCGCGCCGCCGGCGAGCGCCGAGTCCACGTCGAGCACGGCGGGCAACTCTTCATAGTCCACTCGAACCAACTCGAGCGCGTCGTACGCACTGCGCTCATCCTCCGCAACAATTGCGGCCACCGGCTCTCCCAAAAAGCGGACCTTTCCGATCGCCAGCAGAGGATGATCTTTCACGGCATGCCCATAATATGGGTCAATCCCGTGCAACTCACTTCCGCTCAAAACGGCGATTACACCCGGTTGCCTGAGCGCTTCGGCGGTATCGATGGAGAGAATGCGGGCGTGAGCGAAAGGACTTCGTAACAGCTTCGCGTAGGCCATGCCCTCCAGCCGGATATCACTCGTAAAAACCGCCCGCCCCGTCACCTTGGCCAAGCCGTCTTCTCGGGGAACCGAGTGATTGACGACGCGGAACTCCCCAGGCTTCATGCGACTGCTCTCGTCACTCATGGACGCTCTTCTTGCTGCTGCCGCATCAGACCGGCGGCCCGGCGGATCGCTTTCAGAATCGGACGGTAGCCGGTGCAGCGGCAAAGGTTGCCATCCATGTAGCTCACAACCTCGGCGTCCGTCGGTTCGGGGTTCTCTTCAAGGAGCGCCTTGGCCGAAAGGATCATTCCCGGCGTGCAGAAGCCGCACTGAAATGCGAACTCATCGAGGAACGCCTTCTGGATGGGGTGGAGCCGCTCGCTGCCGCCGATCCCCTCGATCGTCGTGACCCTCCGTCCCCGGGCTTCATAAGCAAGGTATGTGCACGCGCTCACGGGCAAGCCGTCAACGAGTGCGGTGCAAGCACCGCACACCTGGACCTCGCAAGAAACCTTCAATCCAGTCAGGTGGCACCGGTTTCGAAGAACTTCAGCCAGGGTTTCCTGCGGTTCGAAATCGAGCTCGACAGGTTTTCCGTTCAGGATGAACGCATGCTTCATCGTAACAACTTACTTGGCGCAGCAATGTGGTCTACCAATGTCAATTGTGAGATGGCTTGTTGTGCGATGTGTAATGTACTTGTTTCGACTACCAGATTACCGAATGACCTATTGACCAAGTTGCCATTTGGCAGTTCGGTAATCGCACCAAGTACATTACACATCGCACAACAAGCCATCTCACAGTTGGACATTTCGGTCGCCCTTCATGAGGCCGACTCTTTACCGGCCGTCGAAAACTGACCCTGCAATCGCTCCGCAAACTGGGCGAAGAGTTCATTCGCTCGCCGCCGGATCGGCGCCGCGCCCAGTGTTGCCAGCTTGCCGGTCACTTCCACGCGAGAGTCCATGCTCAGGACGGTTTCGGCAGAAGAAGCTTGATTCAACTCTGCACAGAGTGTCCCGGAGAGACGATTTTGCCCATATGAATCGGTGCCGCTCAACTCGGCCTTAAGCAGAGAAGGTTCGATAGCCTGAACGATTCTTACCTCCAGCGTGAGACTGAGGCGGAAGGGACCAACGCGCTCCACAACTGTTGCCGCATATTTCTCCTGATCAACGGGGAGCATACTCTCGACGCCGGGAATCAATGCCGCTAATCGTTTCATGTCGCGCAGCAGATTCCAGGCATCCTGCTGCGTCGCGGCGAGTGTCAAGGTCTGGCTGAAATTTACTAGCATCTATGTCTGCTCCCAGACCTCGACTCGCTCGTATTTCAGGTACCGGTCATACCATTCGATGATCTGCGGCGTGACCTGATCGAAATAATCCGCGTACGCTTTGTAGTGGGAAGTCTCCTTCTGCAGGATCAGTTTCTTGGGTTGGCCCGCCTTCTCATAAAGCCTGAAGGTTTGATCTTCCGGAGTTACCGCATCGTTTTCAGTAGCGATGAATAGGATTGCGCGGGGTGAAATCCTGGACACGTAATCCTCCGGGCTGAACTCCATCAATCCCTCTGCGGAGCGAAGCCAGACGCGGTCGGGGATACGATAATCCACGTCCGCCTTTACTGTCGTCTCCTTTCGCTCCGGGGTTGCGATCATCAATTCTTCGCGGGGATTGACCATCTCGCCACGGCCTTCCAGAACGCGCCGCTTGCGGTCTTCTTCGATTCGCCGCAAAAACTCCAGCCATTCGTATTCCCGGCGCATGCTGCGCAGCCACTCGCGCCCGCTGGCGAATGCGTAGTTGCTCACGACGCACTTCACGCGATGGTCAATGGCGGCGACATAGATCGGGTTCGCGCCACCAGTGCCGCCCGACCCGAAGAGACCAATTCGCCGCGAGTCCACTTCCGGACGCGTTTCGAGATAAGTGATCGCGTTCCGGATGTCCTCGGCCTGAAGCTGAGGCAAGATCAAGCCCTTCTCGCCTTCGCTGTCGCCAAAGCCGCGGTAATCGAAAACCAGAACGGCATACCCGGCTTCGGTGAAGCTGCGGTGATAGCGCTCGTACAACTTGGAGTCCATCAATCCCAGCCAACCAGGACCTTGCACGATAGCCGGCCGCCGCCCGGATACGGTCTCCTCCGGCAACCGGAGAATCCCTTTCAGCTTCGCTCCTTCGCTGTAGAAGGAGACCTGTTCGTTCTTCATGGAAGCCTCTCAAAACATCCGAGTCCGGGGTCGCCGCTCGGATTTGGAATGTAACGGCTCTGGCCCGCGATTATATGGCGATTTTCACTTGTTTTTTGGGCAAGATTTTACGCCAAGTGCATTCCCCCTCCTCGCAAGGAGGGGGAATATTTCTGGAGCCGTAGGCGCTTTTCTCTGGGTATTCCTTCCATGTCGGTGTAGAAGTGGCACTCAACGCCCCTTTTTGCTGAAAAACAGGCAGACATCTAGCCAGACTTTGAACCCTTGCCAAATATGTGCCTGAGTGGACTCGAAATGCCACCGATGAATTCCTCCTGAATGAATGGGAATGACAACTCTGAAATTCTCTTCATAAAGTCTTAGGACTAAAGCTTCGACAATTGTAGGCACCCTACCTGCGTGTAACCGGCGCGATTCCAACCCAATTTTGCAGGAGGTAGATTCCCAATATGCGTTTACAAAAAGCGAGTCTATTGCTGACCGTAACCATTTTGTTGCTGCTGCCGATCGGCGTGTGGCGCGCCACCGGCGTAACATTTGCGGGCAACACAGCCGGCAGCTTCGAGATCGACGGCAACCTGACGGTCGATCACCCCGTCCCGCCGGCGGAGCCGATCGATTGGTTCAGCAACCCCTTTCCCGCCGCCCTCACCACGTTCACCGACGCGACGGGGCAGACCGATGATGCCTTTGGTTTGGGCTCTAAAGAGAACGACCAGAGCTCCTGGGTCTGCACTGCAGGAAGCGCTCCCGCCAAAGACGACATCGTCAGCGAAATCTCGATCAATGGCGCTGCTCCGGTCGCTGGCGAGATCGCCTTCCGTTTCTTTCCTGTCAACGGACAGCAGAAACAGTTTCTGTATGCGGATTGGTCGCGCCAATCAAACAACGGCGACGCCCACATTGATTACGAGTTCAACCAGGCGGACCCTTCAAGGAATCCGGCGAATCCCAACTGCCCGAATTTGCCCATACGCACGCCCGGCGATTTCGTCATCTCATTTGACACCCAGAACGGGGGCGCGACCATCAACGTTACCGCTTTCAAGTGGGACGGCAATACTTTCGCGCCGCTCTCGTTGGGAACTCAGGGGATACTTTGGGACGGAGCGGTCAATACTGTACCCAGCATTAGCGGATTAACGGTGACAGGGACCAACCTCTTCGGAGAACTCAGCCTCAATGTCACTGATACAATCGGTGAAATCCCCTGCAACACAGTTTTTTTCGCTTCGATGAAGACGCGCTCCTCAACATCGATAAGCGCTGAATTAAAGGACCGCACCAAGGTTCAGCCTGTCAGTTTCACGATCGTCAATGCTGCCGGCGCCAATGCCAGCGGCAACGCCTTTGGAGCCAGCGTCCAGGACAAGCTCTTGGCGATCAATCTGACCTTGCCGGCCGCCACTCCTGCCACTTGCACGCAAGGCGTTTGCAGCTCGCAGTCCGGTGGCGGCTCTAACAGCAACAATAATCAGGTCCTGAACGTAGCAGTTCCGCCTCCCGGCGGCAGTGACCTGCAGGCGAACGCGCTCAGCGCGTCGAGCACAAGCACGGTGGACCCGACGACGAACACCGCCACCGATACCGGCGTTTCCGAGTCGGCTGGGGTCAACCTTGTGAATGGATTGGTGACGGCAGATGTGGTGCGAGGAGTGGCTTCCGCAGAAGCCTCTGGTTCCAACTCGTCCTTCAGCGCGGCGGGATCGGCGTTCCAGAACCTGGTGGTTAACGGCGTCCAAACGAATAACGTCAATCCGAATACAACGATCAATCTGCCCGCAGCCCAGTTTGGAGCCGGTAGCTTCGTCAAGCTCCTCGAGGAGATCGGGTCGAGTTCCCAGCCCGCACCCGGCCAGATCGTTGGCGGGACTTTCGCTGCCGACCTCACCGTCAATATGATCAGGGTTCACATCACTAGCCTGGCGCCGACTGGCGATGCCCTTGACATTGTGATATCGCATGCGCAGGCGCACGCCGACTTCCCGCAACCCTCCGGTTGTCCAGCGTTGCCAGGGACGGTGAGCGGGGACGCCACGATTGTCAACGAGCAGGCCAACCCGTCGCTACTGCCTGTAGTGGTTGGCTTCGTGAGCATTCCTCCGCAGGGCGGGCACGACCATCAGGATCTGAACCAGCTATCTACATCGTTGGTGAGCGGAGGAACCTCGGTGAGTGACAGCGCCGGCACGGTTCTCTCCTCCAGCAGCAGTTCGTCGAGTTTCGCCAAGGCGCAAAATGTCTGCGTCCTTCCGGCGTTCGGAGTGTGTACGGCGTCCGCTACGGCGATCACTTCACAGGCCAACAGTGTCTCAGGTGGCGGAACGTCTTCATCCAACCCACAGGGCACAAGTCTGCTGGGGCTCAGCGTCGGAGGAATGACAGTTGCCGACAACCCTCCGCCCAACACGACTATCCTGGTGCCCGGGATCGGCTCGGTCACCTTGAACGAGCAGACCTGCGACAGCGGAAGCGCTCCACCATGTTCCGGCGCCAGCAGCAGCGGTATCACAGTGCGCGCGATCC
>WNGL01009408.1_pt1 | contig 17204 bp, 17 predicted proteins | sample 5400591 | NCBI WGS metagenome assembly WNGL01 (sample SAMN13153377, study PRJNA577476) | soil metagenome | isolation source: 80 cm soil or saprolite under Garry oak tree replicate 1 | place: USA:California | collected 2016-06-15
TTTTCTTTCACCCGGATATAGGCAGCGATACCACGGTCATCCAGCCATTGCAGTAGTTCGCCGTTGCCGTAGGTGGTATCCGCGGCCAGCGTCTGCGGCAGATAGCCGTAACGTTCGCGATAGCGTTCGATCATGTCTCGGGCTGCTGCACTCTCCTGACTCAACCGTGCCGGCGTAGCTTGTACGCCCACGATGACGCAACTGGAATCTACGCCCTCGACCGGCAAGCTCCGTAACTCACGCTCGCCGCTCCGACATCCATGTCACATTCGACTCGGAAAACCCTGAAGTAATCAGGCGCGTTAACTCACCTAGTACAGCAAGCGGTGGTATCCGATCCTCAGAGTGTTAAAATCCGAGCAAATTTCACAAGAGTAGGAGCGTGGAGGCACGGGAGTCTCGCCCGTGCTATTCGGACGGAGAAATTATGCTTCCAATGATGGCACACGACATGGAAAAGCTGCTTCTGGCAGCCTTTCTGGGTGGTCTGATCGGGCTTGAGCGCGAGGCGAAACACCGGCCTGCCGGGCTGCGCACAAATCTGTTTATCTGCCTCGGCGCGGCCATTTTTACGATGCTTTCAGATCAGCTTGCGGGAGCACACACTGGCGATCACACCCGCATTGCCGCACAGATTATTCCCGGCATTGGTTTCATCGGCGCAGGATCAATTATCCATGAGAGAGGCGATCTGGTTACCGGCATCACCTCGGCAGCAACCTTGTTCGTAGTGGCCTCGGTAGGTATGGCAGTCGGCGGAGGTCTGTACGTTATCGCAGTATTCAGCACCATCTTGATTTTGGCCGTCCTGTCGCTGCTTGGATTTATAGAACGCGGATTGAAACTCAAGAAGATGTTGCATACATACGAGCTAACCGGCCATGACGCTGCGGAAGTCACAACCGGGGCCAATGGAGTATTGGAAGCGTTCCACTTCATAATGTCGAACGTCCAGATTGCGCCAACCCCACATCACGTGAGGGTGCAGTTTGAGTGTGCAGGCACCCGAAAGCAGCAAGACGCAATCCTCAGAGAACTCCAGCACTCAGGCATGTTTGAGAGTGTGGTTGATCTGGGCCCGGTGCAGCCGGAATGAATGCGGTGACAATCCCGTTCGTTAAGGCCAGCGCCTGCGGAAATGATTTCCTGATCATAGACGGCATGCACGCGCCGTCCGATCTTCTTTCCTTTACGCGCCGCATTTGCGACCGCCACAACGGAGTGGGCGCGGACGGGGTGGAGTGGTTGTTCCCAGCTCAGGATGCTGACATTCGCGCGCGATTGATGAACGCGGATGGCTCCGAAGCCGAGATCTCCGGCAATGGGACCCGATGCGTAGCCGCCTATTTGTGCTCCGACAATCCGCGAGAACGGGTCACGATTCGCACCGGAGCCGGGGTCAAGGCATGCTCGCTCACTTCACATAACGGAACCACGTTCGAATTTGAAATTGCGATGGGTGAGCCCCAAGTCGGTGACGAGTTCCCTATTAAGGTCGCTTTTGGCGAAGTGCGCGGAATCCCCGTATCCATGGGGAACCCGCACTTTGTCGTCTTCGTAGAAGAATTCGCGCCCGGCTGGCAGGGCGATGCGGCGGAAATCGGGAAACACCACGATTTTAAACACGGTATCAACGTCGAATTCGTACGAGTGCGCGACAAGGGGAGTGTGGACGTACGATTTTTCGAGCGCGGCGTTGGTGAGACGCAATCCTCAGGCACCGGATCGTGCGCCTCAGCCGTAGCCGCAATTTTCGCCAAGAAAGCGGACTCACCCGTGCGTGTGCATGCTCCCGGTGGCGCGCAGACAGTTCGTTGGGAAGATCAAGTTCTTTTACGCGGTCCGGCGCAGCTAGTTTGCCGGGGAGAATTCTTGCTTTAGGCAAGATGCGGGACACAGCGTGGCCTTCAGATGGACCTTTTGGATTTGAGGTGGACCGTTTGGATTGTGGGTGGAGCAGGGCCTCTGGCCCTGCGTTAACTGACATGGAATAATCCGGGCTTCAGCCCCTGCGGTACGTAAGTGCGCCTGCTAGACTCCACTATGCCCGTTCAGCATCTATCTTCGCGCATCAAGCCTCAAGCGCTGCGCCCCGGGGATACCGTTGGCATTGTCGCGCCTGCAAGTTCGTTCAACCGCGATGAGTTCGAGACAGGTTGCGCCGCGTTGCGCGACATGGGATATCGCCCGGTTTACGATGATTCCATCTTCGCTCATGATCTCTACTTCGCCGGACCGGACGAACGCCGCGCGCGGGAACTCGAAGCAATGTTCGCGCGCGATGATGTAAAGGCCATACTCTGTGTCCGCGGAGGTTATGGCTCAAATTATCTGTTGCCGCGTTTGAATCTGGATAAAATCGCGGCCGGTCCTAAAATATTCGTCGGCTGCAGCGATCTGACTTCGCTGCTGACCCACTTCTGCGACGCTGGCCGTTTCGTGACTTTTCACGGACCCATGGTCGCAAAAGATATCGGCCGGCCTGACCGATTTGACCTACCATCCTGGCACAATGCGCTCGGCGGCGCGCTAAACTGGCAAATCGCATTCGACGCGGATTCAGGCGTACAGCCGCTCGTGCAGGGCTCGGCTGAAGGAGTGCTTTACGGTGGTTGTCTTTCCATGCTGGTCGCTTCGCTGGGCACTCCCTACGAAATTCTCACCGATGGCACCATACTCTTCATTGAGGACGTCGGCACCAAGCCTTATCAGATTGATCGCATGCTGATGCACCTAAAATTGGCCGGAAAGTTGACCGGAGTTCGCGGCATGATCTTCGGTGAGATGCTCGACTGCGCCTTCGCCAACAATCGCGACACTCTGCAAGAAGTCGTTATGCGCATCGTTGGCGATTTGCGCGTGCCGGTTGCGTACGGCCTGCGCTCCGGGCACGTCTCCCGGCAGAACATAACGCTCCCACTGGGAGTGAATGGCAGGCTGAACATTGACGGCGCTGGAGGAAGCCTCGAAATTCTGGAGCCGGCAACAAGAACGTGAGTGAATCCGTACGAATCCCTCTGTGTAAGAGACAAACGGCGATCAAATGACCAACCCCAAACACATTCACCTGATTGGCATCTGCGGCACCGCCATGGCCTCACTCGCCGGCATGCTGAAAGAACGAGGCTTCCACGTGACCGGATCGGACGCCGCAGCCTATCCGCCGATGTCCGATTTTCTGCAATCGCTCGGCATCCCTGTGGCCCAGCCTTTCGCGGCGGATAATCAGCGTCCCCCGCCTGACTTGGTTGTCGTCGGCAATGCCATTTCGCGGGGAAACGTCGAGCTGGAGCACGTGCTCGATCACCGAATTCCATTCTGCTCGCTGCCTCAACTATTGCACGACGAATTCCTGCAAGGAAAGGAAGTGTTGGTGGTGGCCGGAACCCACGGCAAGACCACCACCACCTCCATGCTCGCATGGATCTTCGACGTCGCTGGCACCCGACCATCGTTTCTGATTGGAGGAATCGCAGAAAATTTTGGCCTCAGCTTTCAACTCGGCTCCGGGAAATACTTCATCCTGGAAGGCGACGAGTACGACACTGCGTTCTTCGACAAAGGCCCGAAGTTCCTGCACTATTTCCCCGACTCAGTCATTCTCACCTCAGTCGAATTCGATCACGCTGACATTTATAAAGACCTTGATGCGGTTGAGACTGCATTCAAGCGCCTGGTGAACTTGGTACCGCGTCGGGGCCGCATTGTCGCATTCGATAGGGGTGAAAGCATCGATCGCTGTCTCGCGCGCGCTTTCTGTCCAGTGGAGCGTTACGGCGCTGCCACTGGTGCCATGTGGCGTATCGCGAATTTTCGCCTTGAGCGCGATCGCACCACTTGGTCTGTCGAGCGAAACGGCGCTGCCTGGGCGGATTTTGAGTTTCCTCTGGCTGGCGAGTACAACGTTTGGAACGCTACGGCGGCAGCTGTCCTGGCTGCACATTACGGCATCCCACTGGAAGTCATTGCGCAAGCCTTGAAGAGTTTCAAGAGCGTCAAGCGTCGCCTGGAAGTGAAAGCAGAAGTGAACGGCATCACCATCATTGACGATTTCGCGCACCATCCGACAGCGATTGCGGTAACGTTGGACGCTCTGCGCGCTCGTTATCCCGGCAGGCGCTTGTGGGCGATTTTGGAACCCCGTTCAAACACTCTACGGCGCAACATTTTTCAGCAAGACCTGGGAAACAGCCTGGCTATTGCTGACGAAGTCGTCATTGCAAACGTTTTCAAGTCCGAATCAATCCCAGAGAGCGAGCGCCTCGACGTCGCCGCCGTCGCTGCGCAACTCGGGACATCCGAGCGTCGCGCGCGCGTGCTCGTGGACGTTGACGGCATCGTGAACATTTGTTCGCCGGAAATGCGTCCAGGGGATGTCGTCGCCATTCTTTCGAACGGCGGTTTCGGCGGGATCTACGAAAAGTTGCCTCAGCGACTCAAGTCCCTTACATCAGGTTCCACCGTACCGGTGAGAACTCCGCAGTGAAGGGCCGGCTCAGGTCCGCCGTTGCCCTGTTCTTTGTAGCGAGTTGTCAGTGTGCTCTCTGTCAGACGCAGGTCCACTACACTGTGTCGCTTGAAAACGCAGAGCGCCATCTCGTGCAGATCACAATGGAGGTCCCTCCCGGAGGCGACTCCCGCGAGCTTCAACTCCCGGTCTGGAACGCTCTGTATCAAGTCCGCGACTTCTCGCAATATATGAGCCAAATTCACCCTGAAGACGCGAGCGGCCAGCCTCTCAAGTTCGTCCCAATGAACAAGAGCCGTTGGCGCATAACTGGAGCACGGAACGGCGCTCGCGTGCGATACGAAATGTTCTGCGACAATCCTGGACCTTTCGGAGCCCAGTTTAATAGCCACCACGCGTTTTTTAACTTAGCGGAAATTCTCCTCTACACTGATGACGAGCGCACCGCCCCGGTTCAGCTCGAACTTCACAACCTGCCCGCCTACTGGAAAATAGCCACCCCATTGCAAGCCGCCGGCGACGGCTTCCTGGCGGACAATTATGACCGTCTGGTGGATTCGCCGGTCGAGATAGGAGACTTTCGCGAATCCGACTTCGACCAGAACGGCGGCCATTATCGCGTGATCGTGGACGCCGAACCCGGCGACTACGACATGGACAAAATCATTGTCCAACTCCGCAAGACTGTTGCCGCTGCGACAAACTGGATGAATGATCGTCCTTTCGAAACCTTTATGTTCATTTACCATTTCCCGCGTGGCCCCGCAGGTGGAGGCATGGAGCACGCCTATTCGACTGCGATCAACATGAATGCGGACGTGCTAAAACGGAACCCAGCGGCTTTTCCCGGAGTTACCGCCCATGAGTTTTTTCACCTGTGGAATGTGAAGCGAATTCGCCCACAATCGCTCGAGCCGATTGACTACTCAAAAGAGAATTACACTCCTGCGCTCTGGTTTAGCGAAGGTGTGGACAGCACCATATCGGATTACATCCAGCTCCGTGCCAGACAGCTGGACGAACGCCATTTTTTCGACCAACTGAGCCAGGAAATCACCGACCTCCAAAACCGCCCAGCTCATCTGACGCAATCTGCTGAAGAGTCGAGTTTAGCCGCTTGGCTGGAAAAATACCCCTACTACGGACTTCCGGAGCGCAGTATCTCCTACTACGAGAAGGGAGAGTTGTTGGGCGTCCTGCTCGACTTGACGATGCGGAATGCCAGTCATGACCAGGCATCTTTGTGCGATCTCTTTCATTGGCTGAACGAACATTATGCCAAGCAAGGAAAGTTCTTCGCGGATTCCGAAGCCCTGCGGCAAGCAGCGGAGACGCTGAGCCATACTGACCTGCAAACATTTTTTCTGAAATATGTGAGCGGCACGGATGAAATTCCCTGGGACGAGTTCTTCGCGCCCGTCGGTCTCCGTTTGCTGAAACAGGAGCTTCTTGTGGCAGATCCAGGTTTTGATGCTGTCCAGAAGTTCGACCAGTCGCCAGCCGTGGTGCGAGTACGACCCGGCAGCGAAGCAGAGCGCGCGGGATTGAAGCCGGACGATGTTGTTTTGCAGATCAATGGGAAAGCAGCGCATGATTCGCACCGTCCTCATGCTCGCCTTTTGGGCAATCATGCTGCCTATCGCAGCCCTCTTGTGTTTCCCCTGGGTGCTCATCACCCGTGATATCCGGCCCCTTTACCGAATCGGAATGTGGGCCGCATTCGCTGGAGTCCGCCTGGCGGGCGTGAAGGTACAAACCGTTGGACTGGAGCTGCTGGATCCTTCGCGCACTTATGTCTTCATGTCTAATCACGTTTCGAACATCGATCCACCACTACTCTTGCCGTTGATTCCCGGGAGAACCTCGGTGATGGCGAAGCGTGAGCTGTTCCGCTACCCGATCTTGGGAAGGGCCATGCGCATGGCTTCTCTGGTTCCGGTGGACAGAGGAAATCGTGACGCCGGAATCGCCGCTGTGCGTAGCGCCGCCGAGGTCGTTAAGCAGGGAATACACATGACAATTTACGTGGAAGGCCATCGCTCCTTCGACGGCAAACTTTTGCCCTTCAAAAAAGGCCCGTTTTATCTGACAGAGGAATGCCAGGCCCCCGTGGTTCCGATAACTATTGCGGGGACACATTACGTCATGCCGAAGCGAAGGTTCGCCATAAAGCCGGGCACGGTCACCGTGACTTTTCACAAAGCAATTGAGCCTGCAGAATTCGGAACCCGCGACAACCTCATGGAAAAGGTGAGGGCAGCAATCAACACCGGACTGCCGCCGGAATACCAGAGCTAGAATTTCCGCACATAATTACGCCCTACCACGGGAGAGCCGTGCATCGACGGCGACTAAGCTGTTTCTAAAGCCGAGAGCTTCGGGAGTCCATTTCCGACAACTCATAGCTGGAAACAAATGGGAAGATCGTTACCGCATCAGCCGCGAAGCGGCGAAAGAATGCAGCCCAGGGCGCAAGCCCTGGGTAAAGGGAACCACGCAAGCCCCGAAGGGGCGAAAGAAACGTTGCGACTCTTTGAGCCCTTATGCTGCGAATTACGGTGACCACGAACCAGGTTCCCTCCGAAAAACTTGCCGTTCATAATCCAGCTTTCCTGTGGTACTCTCTTCACGCTTCCCCAGAAGGAGATCCAGCTTGCCAAAGAAAAGCAGGAAACAGGGAAGAACTGCCCCCATTTCACCCTCCCCGGTCGCAGGTCCCGATGCGTTCCAGGACTTTCGGGAACCAGATCATGTCCATTCGCAAGCAGCCACGCTTTTGCTGATCGGGTCGCATTTGCGAGGAGACGCTCCAGCAATGCAAGCACGACTCGCGATTACAGAGCCGGTAGCGCTCGCCACCCGACCTCTGCCGCCCGAGGATCTGACCGCGCTAGGCTTTCCCCCAGTGCGAGTCAGTGGCGACCGTTTTCGCTCCTCTGAATTACAGAAACTTTCTGGAGCGCGTTTAATGGCTGCAGTGCGTCCGCGAGCAGAGGAAGTCCGCAAGGCGCCGGCCAGTATTGCCGCCTCAGCCCAGAATTTCTATAAAGACAGCAATTCCGAAACCGCAGCCGCGTTGCTCGAGACCAGTCTGCGCAACCCTCAGCAGTTGGTGAGGGTCGCAGCCGCAAGCTCATATGTGGATGTCGCGGCTGATCCCACGCCTGCGATCCGCATCCTGGAAGATGGCCTGCGCAGCAGGAATTTTCTGACTCGCGACGTCTCAGCTTACGCGCTGGCACACGTGGACCCGCGAAATTCTCGGCTGGCGGAATTGTTACGCGCTAAGAAAATTACCTCACGGCGCAAGCCTTCACGCACCAGCACCATTATCCATGGGACTTGGGCGAGCGGTTCGCCGTGGTGGCAGCCCGGCGGGGATTTTTGGACCTACCTCCACGACAATGTAGACGCCAACCTTTATGGTGCGGCAGACCGTTTCGGCTGGACCGGAGGTTATAGCGATGCGGCACGCGCCGATGCCGGAACCGCCCTGCATGACTGGGTGCAGCAGCACAATCTTGATGGCTTGGACTTGTTCACACATAGTCACGGCGGCAACGTAGCCATGCTGGCAAATCACGCCGGCACCAAGGTTGGCAAAATGGTTCTGCTGAGCTGCCCCGTGCACTGGCCGAAATACACGCCCGAGTTCACCCTTACCCAAAAAGTGATTTCCGTCCGTGTTCACCTGGATCTGGTAATCCTCGCCGACCGAGGAGGCCAGCGGTTTTCCGATCCGCGCATTCAGGAGAATGTCTTGCCGATCTGGTTTGATCACTTCGCCACCCACGATCAGGCAAACTGGGCGAAGTACAACATTCCGGGCATGCTCTAGCCGTGCCGAAGAGAGTCTGAATTAGTTTTCAGGGCGGCGGAAGACTCGCGGGCTTATCCAGACCGTGGAAGAGCGACGCTTCCACCGCCGCGTCAGCCTCAGCAACCACAGGGCTTTTAGCCCCTGGGGTAAGGGTTCGTTTCCGTAGCTTGAGAGGCACTCAGATAAAATGGAATCGATGCAGGTACTTCGAGCTGCGGGGCTCTTCGCCGCTAACGCAATTTGGCGGACCACGGGTTCGCAGGCTGCTGGCCACGCGTTAGTCAACGCGCTGGCCGCGTCCGATCCCAACCTGCGCACCATCGCTGGCATGCTTCTGGTACGCGGCGGAGAGAAGGCCGTCCCGCTCATTGAAGAAGCAATTCACCGCGAGCTAAACCTGCCGCAGGTACTAGTGATGGCGGGAGATGTCGGCGCGAAAAAGCTGGAGCCAGAACTCCAAAAATATGCCGCACATCCGGATCCCCAGATCTCCCGCGCCGCGCACGACGGGCTGCGAATACTAGCGGCTCACGATTCAAAAGCTACGTAGCCCTCGTCCGGGGTCCGAACGTCCGCACAACACAAAGCTCATTTCTTGCGCAGGAGCTTCGCTATCTCCGGCAAGCGGTTGAACACCGCCACGCAGCGTAGCCATAACTTGTTGTCGATCGCCGGATAGCCACTGACAATCGCTCCCGCTCGAACATCATTCGGAATACCGCTTTGCGCGGTAGCGACCGCGCCGTCCCCAATCTTGCAGTGTCCGGCGACGCCGACCTGCCCGGCCAGAATCACATTTTTTCCCACGTCGGTTGATCCAGCGAGGCCAGCCTGCGCGCACAGCAAGCTATCTTCGCCGACCTTTGAGCCGTGCCCTACCTGGACCAAGTTATCAATTTTTGCGCCGCGGGAGATGCGCGTTTCTCCCACGCTCGCGCGATCAATGCACGCATTGGCTTGGATTTCTACATCATCTTCGATCACCGTGGGTCCGGACTGCCCAATCTTGTGCCAGTGGCCGTCATTGTTCTTGGCAAAGCCAAAGCCGTCCCCGCCGATCACGACGCCGTTCTGCAGGATCACGTTATTGCCAATGCGGCAATACTCGCGCACCACCGCGTGCGAATGGGCCATGAAGTTGTCGCCGATCTTGACTCCGCGATAGATGACTACATGCGCCAGCAGCACAGCGTTATCCCCGATCTGCACATCTTCTTGAATTACGACGTATGGGCCGACGTGGGCACCCTTCCCGATCTTGGCGGAGGGATGAACCACAGCCGTAGGATGAACTCCAGGAGCATACCGGGGGGGCTGGTAGAACAATTCCAGCGCACGAGCAAAATCCAAATACGGATTCTTGCTACGCAGCATCGCCGTCGTGATGGCAGGGAAGTCCTCGCCCACAATAACCGCCGCCGCCTTCGTTGTCCGCGCCAGTGCCGAGTACTTAGGATTGGATACAAAAGTGATCTGCCCCGGCCCGGCGGTCTCAATGCCAGCCACCCCGGTGATTTCAGTCTCTGGCAAACCATTTTCCAGACGAGCGCCGAGCGCGTTCGCGATAGCAGAGAGTTTCATGGGAATCAGCAAAATGATTGTAAAGGATGTTAGTAAGGGGTCCGCCAAAAGGGATTGCTACACGGTTTAACGTTCCAAAAGTAAGGATAGTATGATAAAGTAAGGAAATGAGGATGATGCATGCAGAAGCAAGCCAAAATCACTAGTAAAGGACAGATCACGGTGCCGCGGGAGGTTCGCCGCGCTTTGGGAGTTCGTGCCGGTGACCGCCTTATCTTTGAGAGCGACGGCAAGGGCGTTCGCGTTCGGCCAGTCCGGACAAAGAGCGCGTTCGCCAAGTATCGCGCCATTGGTAACCCTGGAATCACCCCCGGCAGAAAGAGCATCAGCCGGTGGCTACGCGAGCTGCGCGGGCATGGGCGATGACCACGGCCGTTGATACCAATGTTGTCATCGCACTGTGGGACAAAGATCCGGCACTCAGCTTGGCGGCAGAAACCGCATTGGAAAAGGCGTTCGCCCGGGGAAACCTCGTTGTCTCAGCCCCAGTGTTCGCTGAGTTGATAGCTGCCCCAGGGCGGACCGAGTCTTTTGTAAGTTCATTCCTCGAGGAGACTGGAATCGCAATTGATTGGGATTTGGGGGAAGCAGTATGGCGGTCCGCTGGGCGGGCGTTTCAGTCGTACGCGGAACGCCGGCGCAAGCAGCGCGATTCAGGTGCACCACGCATTCTTGCCGACTTCCTGATTGGCGCTCACGCTCTTATCCGGGGCTATCGCCTGTTAACGCTGGATGAGCGTTTGTATCGGACGGCGTTTCCGGGCCTAACAATCGAGACAGTCTAGACCGCCTGGTTCCCGCAACAAGCAATACCTCAATCCCCGCTACCCAAAATCACAGTCATATCCTTCGGCATCCACCCCAGGTTCGTCCTTATAAGATACGCAATGCTCACCCGTGTGCCAGGGCCCTTTTGCGCCAGGGCCGCTGCCAAATCTTCAGTCGAGCGGATTCTCTTGGCATCCACTTCCGTAATTACGAAGCCAACACGAAGACCGGCCAACTCAGCCGCACTATTCTGCGCGACTTCCAGGATGTGAACGCCGCCTACTCCGCCCTCAATCCAAGTCTCGCCTGAAACTCCCAGCACGCCGGCCTTGGATGCGGATGCCGCACCAGGTGCCTGTTGTAAAGAAAGACTCTTGCCAGCAGGCACTTTCTCAGCGTCAGGCTGACCCGGAGTAGCTGGTGTGGTTGCCGATTCCGGCGGCGGAAACGGAAACAAATAAGTTCGCGGTCCGAGGGCAATCCGCACCATCCCCGAGACGAACGCCTCGTCCCGGTCGAACCACAGCACCCCGGCAAATTTCGATCCCGGAAACACTGTGCTGCCGCGCAGGTACGCGTGTCCCAGTGTCACCGTCTTCCCGCGTTGTCCCAATTCATCCACATGCGCTAGCCACCGCGCCTGCGCGTCGTAGTCCGGCGGATCGGCCTTTGCACTCGGATCACGTTCACTGTCGGCGGTGATTTTATCTTTCGCTTTTCCCAAGCCTGCGCCCACCCCACCCACAACCTGTCCCCAGAACGCCCGCTGGCCCGCGATCTTCTGTACCTCCTGTTCCGACTTCATCCGTAGATCCTCATCCTTCGGCGAGTTCTGATGCAGCCCGATGTTCGACGGAATAACATTCACCGCTTCAGACGAGCCGTTATCCACATACACCGCAACTTGGTTCAACTTGCCTGTATCCTTCAGCGTGACGGTCACCGTCACCCCTCGTAAACTCATCTGCTCTATGGATTCTCCGTTGTAGTAATAAACATGAAGCGAACCCTCGGCCGCAGCCACTCTGGCCAGTAGAAGAGCAAAGAAAATCAGGGCCCTGCGCATACAGTTTCCTCGGAGCTAAGGCTTGGTGGGGAAGCCGCTCATTATGGCACAGTGGGACAGAATTGCAACTCGATCCCTACCGGGCTCGCTAACCGTCCCTGTTAGAGGCCGTCAAAGTTCTATCTGTCGGATTCTGACCAAAACGTGTGAGGTTGCGTGGAATTGAAACCCCGGGCGCTCCGAAGATGGTGCCTTATTTTGCCGGTTTGTGCCGTGGCCCTACTCGGGCCCAGCTACTGCCAGGCCGCGCCTGCCGTAAGGATTCCTCGCATCACCCATCCGCCGAAAATTGAAGATTTTGAGGGCATGACGCCAACGGGGGCAGCCGCAGAACTTCAGCATGTTACTGATTTCATCCAGAATCAACCTTCCGACGGCCAACCTGGCACCGATCGTACCGATGCCTATCTCGGTTACGACCAAACGAACCTCTATGTGGTTCTGCTTTGCTGGGACGAGCACAACGGCGTGCGCGCCGACCTGACCCGCCGTGAACCTTCGCAGCCATTTGACTCAGACGACTATGTTGAAGTCACGCTCGACACTTTTCGCGACCAGCGCCACGCCTTTGTTTTTGACGTCAATCCACGAGGCGTTCAGGCCGACGCGCTATTGACTGAGGGCCAAGGGCAGCCGGACTATTCCTGGGACACGCTGTGGTACTCGAAAGCAAAAATCAATCCCTCAGGGTTCGTCGTGTGGATTGCCATTCCATTTCGCAGCCTGCGCTTCCATCCCACTCGCACAGCCAATTGGGGAGTGACGCTTACCCGCTACATTGCCAAGAACAACGAATACGACAACTGGCCCTGGGTATCCGCCAAGCTGGCCGGCCGTCTGAATCAGGAAGCTAGCGCCACCGGTTTGGAAAACATCTCCCCCGGACGCAACATGCAGTTCATCCCTTACGTCGAATCCCGCACCTTTCGCGGGTTGGACACACGGGACCCCGCCCAGCCCCGCTTCGATTCGGCGAACTTCCAGGGAAAAGTCGGCCTGGACGGAAAGTTCGTTTTCCACGACAGCCTGGTTCTCGACGCAACCGTCAAACCCGATTTCGCTCAAGTCGAATCCGACGAGCCACAGAACACTGTCAATCAGCGTTTTGAGGTCTTCTTTCCAGAAAAACGCCCGTTCTTCCTCGAGAACTCAAATTTCTTCGAAGCCCCGCTGATCGCAATTGGACAAATACAAACACGTCTGGTATTCACGCGGAGAATTGCCGATCCAGATTTCGGTGTCCGTCTGAGTGGCAAACAGGGACCGTGGAACTTGGGCTTCCTGGTCGCTGATGATCGCTCGCCAGGACTGATTGTGCCCGACAACGATCCTGCTCACGGACTGCGCGCCCACTTTAGCATTGGACGCGTCAGCTACGACATCGGCGAACAGTCCAGCATCGGCGCCATGTACACCGATCGTGAATTTCAGAACAACTTCAATCGCGTCGGCGGACTGGACGGCACTTTCCGCATAAACAAGAACTGGAATGCACAGTATCGCGGATACATGAGCTCCACTTTCGACGCCAACGGCTACGCCTTCGGCCAGCATCACGAAGGCGTCCTGGTCGGCACCGGACGACGCTTCGCCTTCGACCTGCAGTATCTGGACATTACTCCCCACTTCATCACAGAAACTGGTTTCCTTCAGCGCGTTGATCAAAGATCGTTTAATCAGTATGGACACTTCTACTGGCGCCCCGAAGGCAAATATCTAGTCTTCCATGGTCCCGAAGAGAACGGCACCCAATTGTGGGACCATCACGGCACAACCCTGCAGCAAGTCATCAGCGGTGATTATGTGTTTGGATTTGGTCGCAATATTATTTTCGCCCCGGTGTGGTGGTATCAATCGGACGTGTTGAGGCCAGTTGACTTCTCTGGGCTTCCAAGTAATCACCAGTATACGCCGACTGGCGGCGGTATAGTTTTTCGCGGCAAACCCTGGCGGATGTTCAGTTGGAACACCCGAATCTTTCGCAACGGAGTCGTCACCGTCGTTCCTGCCGCAGGTCAACTGCCCTTCACCGGCAACGAGACCGCAATTGTCCAAGCCATCGGAATCAAACCCACGACTCGCCTGCAGATTGACAACACTTACATTCTGGAACGCGTTACAAATGGTCTCGCCCACTATGCCGTGGTCAACAGCAATATTCTGCGATCGAAGTGGAACTACCAGTTCACCCGTGAGTTCTCTCTGCGCTTCATCGCCCAGTACAACGGCCTTCTGGCGAACCCCAATTTCTCTTCCTTGCAGACCACGAAGAACATGAATTTCGACGTTCTGTTCACTTATCTGCTACACCCCGGCACCGCGGTTTATGTGGGATACAACTCGAATCTGGAGAATGTTGATCCCAACCTGTGCCTTCGTCTGCCAGGCTCAACCACTTGTGACCCCAACGGTGGCGGCTTGCTCCGCACGACGAATCGTTTCACCAACGACGGCCGGGTCCTGTTCATTAAGGTAAGTTATCTTTTTCGGCGGTAGGAAGGAACTGCACACCGCCATGACAGCGCTGACATTCGGGGACGCTACTCATGCCGTAATTGGGCCGCGGCACAACGAGTTTGTGAGGCCTTGCGTAAGATTCGAGATCATGCGATACCGTCGAAGAGCTGCGCTTCAGCGCCGCGTACCCAGTCTCAAATCGGAAAGGGCTTTAGCCCCCGTGCCGTTGCTGCGTGTATTGTCGGCGCATACGAACCGCAAGGACTCACTTCGTTGCGGTTTGCGGCATGGGCACAGTGACAGGTACGTCCACGGTCCCAATCTTCTGGCTGTTGCGGTCAATCGCTCCTAGCCTGAGCAAGTATTTCCCGGGTTTCAACTCCAGGTCGAGGTGCCCCGGAAAACCCGTTTGCATGACCTGCTTGTAAGTCTCAGGCCGCAAGGTTGCATTCACGGTATTCTGTGCGGCTCCAGCCTCTTTCTGGTTCCTGTCCAAAGCGACTGCCATGAAGTCAACGACGGTGTCCTTGCGCTGGTCGGATCCATCCACAAAAATCAGGTCGCTCGGATTGATCGCGAAGTCAATGCTCACGTTCTTGCGGCTTGCGTCCGGCGGCTGAACCTCTACTCGGAGCAACAACCGCGTGCTCTCGGGAATCGTCGGCAGCATCGCCGCAGCCAGTAGCCGAGCGGCATCTTTCGCTTCGGCTGGCTGGTCCGGCAGGGCGTAGTAGCCGTTGCGGTAACGGAGCTTTACTCCTTCCGTTGCGAGTTTGACCTCGATTTTCCGGTACTTGCTATTCCACTCGCGGTCTTGGGGAACGTAAGCTAGCGTGTAATAGTTTGTGCCCTCTTCCAGGCTCCGCAACATCAGTGCCCGCAAATCATTTTGATTGTAGAAAGCTTCGCCGCCAGTCTCCTTAGCAATCTCGCTCATCGTGAATTCAGTGTTCCATCGCGCCAGAGCCTGACGTTGTTCTTGTGAAAAACCTATCGAGCCAGGTCCCATTACGCTTGATAGAGAGTGCATTTGCAGCCCACGTACATCGATTGGATAGACCGCGATTTGTGACGACGACAACAGACCCGACAGCTCATGCACCTCCCGCTGATAAAGGAGGTAGTTCAGTTGACGCGAATCCTTGTCAAACTCTGGACCGAACGCAACCGGGAAGTCCCCAGAAAGCCAAATCAGATTCTTGCGCCCAGGATAGCCTGCGACCATCTGTGCCAACGCTTGTAGGCTGATCAGAGTTGAGCGAATCCGGACATCTGTCTGAAATGCCTGCTCCGCTCGCAACGACTGCAGCACCGACGCCGGAGACGCCGGCGCGAGTCCAGTCATTCCCGCAAGATCTGCATCCATTTGTGCGGCGTCCTCTAGACCCGTTCACTGGTCAGCAGATGCGCATTTTCATTCTTGTCTAGGATGGACTTCGCAGCCGCCACGAGCGCGTCCGAGCTTTGCGTGAAGCCTTGCAACATCTGCAGCTTCGAGCCGAGCGCAAACAGAGCAACAGGTTGTCCGGAGGGCATGGAGCTCAGAAACTTGAGCATCTGCCGGCGTCCGTATGTGCGATCCATGAACTCCGTATTTAACATGTCCAGAAGTACGATCGTGATCGGATGATCGGGCGCCGGCGCCGCAAAGTTGGTGTATTGGTGTGGAGGTAAATGTATCTGGGATATGGGTCGTTGCGCCGCATCAGACGCAACGTGCGCATTAAACGCCGAAATTGGCTGCGGCTTTCCGTCTTCGAGTAGAGTGAAATCGCCCGGCTTGAGTCCGCGAACAAAATCACCGTGCTTGCCTGTCACGACCACGTCCACCAGCACCAGCCGACTGGTGGCATGAAATGTGGGCACAGCGTTTTCCGGCTTAGAGGACGCCGAGCCCGGAACTGCGGCCGCTGTTTGGGCGGTCAGTGGGCCACAAGCAAAGAAGAGTACGCCAGCCAGTGCAACGTGTGCGCGCATCCGACCACTCCCCTTCCACGTTCCAGTTCTACTTCGAAGACGCCCGCACGTCGGGCACGGTCAGCGGCACATCCACGGTCCCAATCTTGCGGCTGTTCCTATCCACCACACCCAATCGCAGTGTGTATGTTCCAGGCCCTACCTCGAATTCCTGATGCACAGGAATGTACGAGCGCATCACTTCAGCGTAAACATCCATCGGGATGTCCTTATCCAGAGCGTTCCCTTTCTGAGCCGCCACTTTGTTACTTTTGTCCCACGCAACCACCATCAGATCGAGCATCAAGTGCTTGGAATTCTCCGGTGCGTCCGTAAACTTCACATCGTGCGCGTTAATCGCGTAATCAATGCGCACCGCCTTGCTGGTTGCATCCGGCGGAAGCACCTGCACTTTGATCAGCAACATGGTGGAAGTCGGTGCTTCGGGATGCATAGAGACTTTAAACAGCTCTGTAATCTGATCATCCTCCGCTTTCGCATTCTGATTTCGGAATGTGTCCTGCACCCCGTAATATCCGCGCCGGAAGGTGAGCCTGGTTCCACTCTGCGCACACTTGATTTCGATCTTGCGATACTTGCCGTCCCATTTGTGGTTCTCGGGCGAATAGGCGATGGTGTAGTAGTTTGAGCCCTCCTGCATGCTGCGCGACAAGGCCGCCTTCAGATCGTTGCTCCCGTAAAAAGCCTGGCCTCCGGTCTCTTTGGCAATATCGGTCATGGATTCGTGATCATCCCACTCCATTGTGGTTTGCCGCGTCGCCATCCGGTCGCGCATGTCTCTGATTCTGGCATTTGAGCCGTACGCGTTTCCCGTGGAGACATCCATCCCCGTACCGGTGCTGACCGTTCCGCGAATATCAATCGGATAGACGGCAACCTGTGAGGCGGTCAACAATGCTGCCGTCGCCCGCACCGGCGGAGCTTTGGCGCGAAGGTCCTGGGCGTGACTGCTTCTCTGAAAACCGCCGGCGGATTCTTCGCCAGCCTGGCTCTTGGGTAGGAAGTCAGGGCTGAAGCGAACCGGGAACTCAGCCGAGAGCCACAACAAGTTTTTTCTTCCCGGATAG
>WNGL01004541.1_pt1 | contig 17203 bp, 16 predicted proteins | sample 5400591 | NCBI WGS metagenome assembly WNGL01 (sample SAMN13153377, study PRJNA577476) | soil metagenome | isolation source: 80 cm soil or saprolite under Garry oak tree replicate 1 | place: USA:California | collected 2016-06-15
CCCGGTAGCGGGACGCTCCGGGTGAGAAGTTCCGAGCTCGGGAAAGGAGACCCGGCAATGTCTGTGTACGTGGGAATCGACGTGCATCGCAAGCGGTCCCAGGTGGCGGTGGTCAGCGAGGACGGCACGGTCGAGCTCAGCAAGAACGTGGTGAACGGCTCCGAGCCGATGCTGCGGCTGATCGGCGATCTGCCCTCGGGGACGCCGGTGGCGTTCGAGGCCGCGTTCGGCTGGGGCTGGCTGGTCCAGCTGCTGGAGGACTACGGCTTCGAGGCGCACCTGGTGCACCCGCTGCGGTGCAAGGCGATCGCCTAAGCCCGGCTGAAGAACGACAAGGGCCGGCGCGGCGATCTTGGCGCAGCTGCTGCGCGCGGACCTGCTGCCCGAGGCGTGGATCGCCCCGCTGGCGGTGCGCCAGCTCCGCGCGCTGCTGCGGCACCGGGCCAGCCTGGTCCGGGTCGGCACCCAGCAGCGCAACCGGATCCACGCGGTCGCCGCCGACCACGGCTATGACCGGTCCGCCAGCTACTGGACCGGCCCGGGCCGCGGCTGGCTGGCCGAACTGGACCTGCCGCCGGCGTCGCGGGAGATCGTCACCGACTGCCTGGCGGTGATCGACGGCCTGGCGCCGGTGATCGACCGGATCGACGGCGAGCTGCACCAGCACGCCAGAGGCGACCCGCGGGTCAAGGTGCTCCGGACGCTGCCCGGGGTCGGGGAGTTCACCGCGCTGGTCATGGTGGCCGAGATCGGCGACATCACCCGGTTCGGCAGCGCCCGCAAGCTGGCCAGCTGGGCCGGGCTGACCCCGACGGTGCGCGGCTCGGACCTGAAGGTCCGGCACGGGCACATCTCCAAGCAGGGCCCGGCGTGGCTGCGCTGGGTGATGAACCAGGCCGCGCAGACCGCCAAGCGCTCGCCGGAGTTCGCCGCCAGCTACGCGTCCATCGCGAAACGCCGCGGGAAGAAGATCGCCACCATCGCGGTCGCCCGCAAGCTGCTGACCCGCGCCTGGCACCTGCTTGCTGAGCTGCAAGCCGCCGATGCCAGCACGCCGCCGCGGCGGCCATGAGACGGGAGGGCCGCCAAGCCCCGGGTGCGCTCGCCTCTGCGGCATGAGCCGGGCTACGAAGGCCCGCGCTCGATCACATGACTGAGCAGCCCGGTCCCGGACATATGGTCATGGCAGCCGCGCACTGGCGCGGCGCCGGATGGGTGCTTGTGAGACCACTCCGCCAGCCACGCGCCGGGAACACGCACACGACCCCCGCATAAGCCAATCCGCAACCGGCCCCTTCCTCGCCCTCGATGATCTTCCGCCGCTTGCCGGCGTCAAGCTCGTTCGTCCTCGCCGCTGCGCGGCTGCGGGCGCTCCAGCTTGACCCCCGGCCGCGCGACGGGAAGGACCAGGCAGCGGCGAGGAAGATCCAGAAGAACAGTCAGCCCAGCCCGGCGGCGCCCGTAGTCACCGGGCTAGATCCGTATGCCCTCTTGACAACAATGGCCCTCATGGGTGCCGAGTAGCGGATGTGATCTGGCACCGTCACTCGGTCACGGTGTCGGCATGCCGATGGGCTACCTTCCACTCGCCGCCCTCGCGGCGATACACCTGGGTGGCCCGCAAGGTGTAACTGCGCGGCTGACCGTCCATGGAGGCCGAGGTGTGCTCAAGGCCAGCGGTATAGGCCATGTCACCCACCACGTCATACGCCTGCAATTCGAACGTGTAGGACGTGCAGTCGGAAAAACTCCTTTCGAGGAAAGTGAATGCCTCGTCCACTTCATGCTGCCCGTAAACGTTGCGCAACGCACCCAGGATGCTCACGGGCTCGTTGCGGGACCAGAGCGCCCGGCGTGGGGCCGCGTCGCCGTTGTGTAGAGCGAGTTCCGCTTCGTACAGCGCGGTCTTGACCCAGGCTAGGAAGTCGTCGCGGTCGGTCATGCCCTCAGCATGCTCCCGGTGCAGCGGTTTGCGTAGGCGTGACAGCGGAGCCTGTTCGCGGCATGGCCGAACTGTCCGGATCTGCCGCATATCGCGCGTCAGCGCCAGCATGTCCGACGGGGCTGGATCGAAGGTCGGCCTTGAGGTGATGCCGATCACCAGGGTGACGCTGAGTGGCGGGCGCGGTCCGGGAGAGCGCGCGCCGACCCGCCGATCTGGACGGATGCGCAGTCCGGCCTGGCCAGGTCGGGAATCGTGCATATCCGGCCGATCTGCATGGCCGCAGCCTCCATACCGCCAGCTGGTTTCACCAGAATGCTCACAGGCAGGGTCCCGGCCGTCCGCTGGTTGATGTGGCCGGGGCCGGTGGCCCGGCGGCTGATGGTCCGGGCTGGGACCTGGATGGGTGAAGTCCGGGATGGTCTGCATCCGGCGGGGCCGCCTGGCGCAGCCGGCTGCTTGGGGCGCCGCATGGCGGCGGTCAGAAGGGTCCGGTGAGTTCGCCGAGGGTGCCGGTGAGCCGGAGGTTCTCGGAGTAGTCGACCGGGCAGGTGATCACCGAGACGGTGTCGGCGGCGAGGGCCTCGGTGAGGGCGGGCAGCAGGTCGCCGGCGGAGTTGATCCGGTAGCCGCGGGCCCCGAAGCTCTCGGCGTAGGCGGCGAAGTCCGGGTTGGCGAAGCCGGTGGCGACGTCATGGCCGAGCTCGAGGTCCATCTTCCACCTGATCAGCCCGTAGGCGTCGTCCTGCCAGATCAGCACAGTCAGGGGGATGCGCTCGCGCAGGGCGGTCTCGATCTCCTGGGAGTGCATCAAGAATGCGCCATCACCCGCGGCGGCCAGCACCCGCCGGCCGGGCTCGGCCAGCTTGGCGCCGATGGCGCCGGGCAGGGCGAAGGACATGGCGGACAGGCCGTTGGAGGTCAGGCAGGTGCCGGGCTCGTAGGTGGGATACAGCCGGGCCATCCACATCTTCACCGCGCCGGTATCGGCCAGGACGATATCGGAGCGCCCCAGGGCGGCCCGGATGTCGGACACCACCCGCTGCGGCTTGACCGGGAAGCTGTCATCGGCCGCGCCGCGCGCCAGCTCGCCGGCCAGCAGCGCCCGGATCTTCTCCCCGCTGGCCCCCGGCTGCCACCGCCGGGTGGCGGCGGCGGCCAGCGCGTCCAGGGTCGCGCTGAGATCGGCCTGGACCCCGACCTCGACGTCGTAGCTGGCGTCCACCTCGGCCGGCAACCGGCTCAGGTGCACGATCCGCTTGTCCCGGCCGGGGTTGACCCGGGCCGGGTCGAACTCCTGCAGCTCATAGCCGACGCTGATGATGACGTCTGCCTCGTCGAAACCGAAGTTGACGTAGTCATGCCGCATGAACCCCACCGCGCCGAGGGCGTTCGCGTGGTCATCGGGGAACACGCCCTTGCCGTGGAAGGTAGTCGCCACCGGCAGGCCCAGCTGCTCGGAAAAGCGCCGCAGCGCACCGGCCGCGCCGGCCCGGGCAGCCCCGTGGCCGGCCAGCACGATCGGGCGCCGGGCAGCGTCAAGCACCACCGCGGCCCGCTCGACCTGCGATGCCGACGGCACGTCAGGCCGGGGAACGTTGACGTTGAGCGGAGCCAGCCCAGGCGCGCTCATGGTCTCGACATCCTCGGGCACGGCCAGGTAGACCGCCCCGGGACGCTCGGCCTGCGCCAGCTTGAACGCCTTGCGGATCATCTCCGGCACCGCACCCGGGGTCAGGACCACATCCGCCCACTTGGTCACCGGCGCGAACATCGCCACCAGGTCGACGCTCTGGTGAGACTCCTTGTAGATCCGGTTCAGGCCAACCTGCGCCGACAACGCCACCACCGGCGAGCTGTTCGTGGTGGCATCGGCCGTGCCCAGCAGCAGGTTGATCGCACCCGGGCCCAGCGTCGCCGAGCACACCCCGGCGCGGCCGGTCAGCCGGCCGTAGATCTCGGCCATGAACGACGCCGCCTGCTCATGACGCACCAGCACGTACCGGATCGGCGAGCGGACCAGGGCGTCAGTCAAGCGGATGTTCTCCTCACCGGGGATGCCGAATACGACGGTGACGCCCTCCCGCTCCAGGCAGCTCACCAGCAGATCCGCGACGCCAGGCTGTTCCACGGCCACCCACCAGAACCTACCGGCCGATGACGCGATACGACCAGGCCCGGGCAGCAGCCTGGACCGGGACGCCACCTATTGTTGCTGCCCACATCGCGCGCCGCCCGGTAAAGCCGCATCGGCTGGCAGCAGCTTCGCCTAGCGGTCGGTCAGCGCCGCCAGGTAGACACTCCCCGCGACCGCCCGGCGCCAACCGCTGCGCTGGTGACACATCGTGACTCCATGGCGAACGCGAACCGCCGTTCGGAGCGGTTGCTGCGTGCTGGGCGTCTTCATGCTGAGGCGCGCAGATCAGGTGGATCGGGCGTACCTGTTACTTTGATCTTTCGGTCACTCGCGGCAGGCGGTCGGCTCGCCAGCACCACGATCGCAGCGGCATCTCAACCCGCGAGTCACCGGTGGCTTGCGCGAGCAGGGCCGCCCGGCACCGCGCAAGACCCGCCTCCCTGCGGGCGGGCGGGGCAGTGATGAACGCGCTGTTCGTGGCCAGCCAGTCGACTACGTCGACCTCCATCATCCGGGTGAACGTGAACGACGCGGCCTCCGCGCGCCCGAAGGGCGCATCTGGCGGCAGGGTTACCGAGTGATGACGGTCCAGCTCCTCCCGCAGCTGATCCGCGGTGCGCGGCTCGCCGGCCACCCGCTCGCGGGCCTCCCCGGGCACCGCAGACAGCCGGAGCAGGTCCAGTTCGGCCACCCAGTCGTCGGCTCTGTCCCTGCTCGTCCAGATGACCCCGAGCCTCCCTCTGTCCCGGAGCACCCTGGCGATCTCCGGGATAGCGAGTGCCGGGTCGAGCCAGTGCCATGCAGTCGAGGCAAAACCCCGTCAGCCGAGGCATCCGGCAGCGGTATCGCCTCGCCGCGCCCGTCGAGCACGCGGACGCCTCCGGTCCGCTGCGCCAGCACTGCGCGCATTCTCCCGTCCGGCTCGACGGCAGTGATATCCGGCACCCGGCCCAGGAGCGCCCTGGTGAACAGCCCCGTTCCCGCCGCGAGGTCCACGGCCGCCCCGCACCCCGCAGGAATCAGCCAGTCCACCGCCGCTGGCGCCGGCCCGGGCCGCACCCGGTCATAAGTTTCCGCGACCCTCCCGAACGAGCCCGCCATATCGCCGGTCTTCTCCACGACAGTATTATCCCGAGCCGCAGCCGCGGCTCACCCGGATTCCTCACGCCCGGTGCCCTGCTCGCACAGAGTGACGGCCGATAGTCACCGCCTCAACGTCGGAACCGATATGCTCGGCAACCTGATCAGTCGGACTGCCGACTCGCGCCACGCCGTATTGGCTGATCTGCGCGTGCAATGAGGCTGCTTCAGCCTGCGAGAAGGCATGGCACGGAAAGTGAGTTCAGCTATTCATCCGTGTAGTCTATCGTCTCAGTGTGTGCTGTACGGAAGTAATTGCCTTCCGTGCAATCAACGCAGGGTGGGCTATGATTTCTAGTGCGCTATGGATCAGCTCATATTGTCTCTCTGCTTCCGTGGCTCTCCCCGTTCGCTGTAGAAGGCTTGCTAGCTCCCGGCGAACCTGGATTGTCTCAGAGTTAAGTGCACCATAGCGACGGGTGTACGTCTTGACCAGGAATCGGTAGGCCGCGAGGGCATCGGCGATTCGACCTTGCTCGGCTAGTACGGCCGCCAGGCAGGCATGCCCGCCCAGTGTGGCCGGGTGCTCGGCGCCGAGGATACGGGTTCGTATCTCCAGCACACAGATATACGCCTGGCGGGATTCTTCGAGCCGATCCTGCTTACGCATTACTGCCGCGAGATTGCTGAGGCTCTGAAGTGTTAGGAAATTCTCGAGTCCCCGTGTGACTTTGAGGGCGGCGAGCACTGCCTCCTGTTCGGTCTGCGCCTCGGCGAGCCTATCCATGCGCTCCAGTGCCAGTGCCCGGTAGCATCGCGAGACCAGCGTGTTGATGTGGTCATGGCCGTACCTGACCCTTTGAAACTCGATGACCCGCCGGAATTCCTGTTCGGCTTCCGGGTATCGACCCTGGTTCTCGTACAAAATTGCCAACCCGTTTCGGGTAGTAGCTTCGAGATCGTCATGGCCGCCGAGGATCCCGAGAATGGAGTGATACTCCGTCTCGGCTTCTGTAAGTTTCCTGGCATCTGAGAGCAGGTAGCAGAGAATGATCCGGGTGGCCAGTGTCAGCCTGTCACGGCTGCCCCGGACGCGTTCGCTTGCGCTGATGGTGAAGCGGAGGTCAGCCTCGGCCTCTTCGAACCGGCCGCACCCGTACTGGGCATAAGCCAGGTTGGCACGGATTTGGAGTATCTCCGGGTGCTCGGCTCCCATGCTGGGGGCAAGTGCGTCGTATGCTTGACGGAATGCCTGTTTCGCGATGTCGTAGAAGTCTTGAGCCCTCGCGGTCCAGCCGATGGACTGGGCCTCTGCGGGATCGGCATAACGCAGTGCGCGGATCATGACCTGTCGGGGAATTAGATCATCGGCGGTCCGGTGACGCTGAGCGGAATCGACCAGATAGTCGAAGACCGTGTACCCCGACTGGTCGGCTCTCCGCAGGAGTGCGACGGTCGCGCCGTCCGGCGAGGTGGTTGCCCAGTTCCAGGCGGTCTCCAGCCGCTCAGGCGGCGAGCTACCTATGTGTCGGCTGAGGTAGAACTGGTGCAACTCCTCCAGCAGTCGCCTTGGAAGCGGGCTCGTCAGGCCAGCCCGGCGGCAATCGACGGCAGCGGCCACCAGCGCCGCGCCCCGGGGAGAGCTTTCCCAGCCTGACCTCCAGGCGCGTAGCAACCGGGGGGCGGCCGCCAGGCACTGCGTTACTCCGTACTCACCGGCGTGTGCCAGTGCCCAGATAACACGCGCGTCTGTACTGTCACGGGCACGCGAGAACTCGGCCGCACTGAAGGCGCCGTGGACCTCTACCTCCCATGCCTGCTCGATGACGTCGCGGACGCTGCGTTGCAGTTCTCTATCGACCTTGCCGGGGCCGACGTCATCTGACCCGTGCCGCTCGAGTTCACCATCACGCATGGTCGCCACAATGAGCCGATGATGTCGGCGTCCGTCAAGAACCCTCCCGATCGTCGCACGTGTCAGGCCATCCGGGCCGACAAACCGCTCTAGGTCATCGAGCCACAGTACGCACCTGCGCTCTCGTTCGAATCGAGCAATCGCTGCCGCAAGGTGTCTCTTGCTATCTGGAGCAATGAGCCGGTGGCCGGGCACAGCAGCCTGCAATGCCTCATAGGCAGTCCGCGTTTTGCCTGCCGAAGACTGCCCGGTCAACAGCACGAATCCCGCAGCCGACAGGCGCTGCCGTAGCTTTTCATCGACTTCACGGAGGATGTACGCCGGGACTCGGTCTGCAGTATTCTCATCTTGCGGCCGACCCAGCTCGGCGGACTCATGTACGCCTAGCCGTACCGGATCGGTAGCGTGGCGTACCGTTTTCAGCGTGCCGTCAGCGTTTGCCAGCCATCCCTCAGCAAGCGCGGTTAGCTGGTCGTCGTGCCGAAGCCGCGCGTGGCTCCATCTAGCACGAGCAACCTGGCTGACACCAGACGCTATCGCTGCTGCAGCCGCGCCAGCCGTCAGGACAATCCAGTTCCTGACGCCGGCAGCAGCTAGTACCGCGGGAATCCCGAGTGACGCCCCGGCAGCCGTAGCGGCGAGACCAAGACGCCATCGTCGCCACCAGCCCATCGCGGCCTCTTTACGACGAACGGCACAAACCAGGTGTTACTTCGCTAAAGCAGCGATGTTTCAGATTACTGGCACAAAACAGATGCGCCAAACAGCAGCCGCGCAGGCGAGCTAGTGTTCTTAATCATCGCTTTTGAGGCAATGGTGACCTCTGTTAAGGTGTAGTCATGTAACTTGTCTACCCATATGTGAGTGCTTGATCTGAAATATGCAAATTTCAGTACAAGTTTCATTTGTCCAAGTCGAGAAGCTGGCCGCTTTAGCTTCCCTTCGCGGCACGTTACTGGCACTTGATCCCAGGCGACTCACACACTGCCGCCGATCTGCACGCGGCCAAGAGCCTAATGGCATGATCTACGCCGCGCGCAGATCTGGTTGGTCGGCCCGTCTTGGGCGTTGTTGCTGGGATCCGGGAGAGTACATTAACCGTCTCTGACGACACCCCGCGGTACCTGCTCCTCATGCGCCACGCCAAACACGGTCACCATGATCTGACAGTCTGTGACCAGCGGTCCCGCGATCACTGCCCCCGGGCACCTGCCAGACCGAGGAGTGCTGTGCGCTGCCGCACCGCAGCCAACGCCGGAGCTGCTCGCTAAGCGCCACCGCTACCCTCGGACCATGCATGCGAGATCCGCCGTTCTGCGCGGCTGCGGAACCTGTGGCGCTTGTTATGTGAAGCCCGCATATCGGGCTGATCTGTTGCGGGGCAGCCGCGTAGGCGGCCCGATTGTGCCGGGTCGGGGTGGTCCTACCACCCGGGCAGGCACCAGGAGTGCTGCGCGGGCTCGCCCGGAGCCTTCGGCCTGCCCGTCGGTGCCGGTGTGGACGTCGGAGTCGGCCAAGCCCACGCCGCCGCACTCGGCTTCGCCCGCGGCGTCGGCCTCCATGTGATCCTCGGCATCGCCGTCACCGACACCGACGCATTCGCGTACGCCGTCGGTATCACCTTCGCCGACCCTGGCACCGTCACCGTCTCCCTCACCGTCGCGCTCGGGAACGTCGCTGCAGTCGCCCCCGATTAGCCAGCACTGGGCTATGCAGTTAGCCGGAGTGTCCACAAGATCTTGGCGCGGCCGACTGCCTCGACCACAGCATCTCGCGGTCGGTTGCCGGTTACTCCGCTCAAGTGCATACCCCCGAGCCAGCAAACCAGGGCCATGGGCCGGCGATTCAACTACGGTGTGGGGCATGAGGGACCGCGAGATCGTCGCGGCCATTGCGGCAGGCGACCCGGCCGGGCTAGCCGGGGCCTATGACAAGTACGCAGAGTCGCTGTACGGTTACTGCGGTTGGATGCTGAACGAGCCGGACCGTGCCGCCGCCACCGTCCAGGACACGTTCGTCATCGCCGCCGCCAGCCTAGGCGGCCTCGCCGATCCTGGCAGGCTGCTGTCCTGGCTTTACGCGGTGGCCCGCAGCGGATGCCACCGGCGGCTGCGCGCGGGGGAAGCGGGCCTCGATGAGTCGGCCGGCCTGGCCGCCCCGCCCGCCGACGCCGGCGAAAACACCGAGCGGGCCGAACTGCGCGGGCTTGTCCGCGCCGCCATGGACGGGCTGAGCCTGGGTGAGCGTGAGGTCATCGAGCTCGGCCTGCGGCACGACCTGTCCGGCGCGGATCTAGCGGCCGTGCTCGGCGTTTCGCGGAACCGGGCGCACGCCTTGGCATCGCGCGCCCGCGGCCCGCTGGAGCAGGAGCTCGGCGTGCTGCTCGTCGCCCGCACCGGGCGGTGGGCCTGCCCGGCGCTCGACCTGATGCTCTGCGACTGGGACGGGCAGCTGACCGCGCCGGTGCGCAAGCAGGTCGCCCGGCACACCGGCCAATGCGACGCCTGCACATACCGCAGGCGCAGCGCGCTGCGCCCGGCGGCGCTGGCCGGTATGGCGCCGCTGGCCGCGCTTCCGCGCGGCCTGCGCGAGAAGGTGCTGAGGCTGTGCGCCGACGACAGCCCGCTGGCGCAGGCGTACCGCGAGGAGGTGACGCAGCGTGCGGGCCCGTTTGGCGCCAATGGCTTCCCGCAGCAGGTCAGGCCGCCCAGGGGGCGGATGGTCGCGCTGTCCGGCGGCGTCGCCGCGGCGGCGATCCTGATCGCGATCGTGGCGACCGGGGTGATCACGGTCCTCGCTCTCGGCGGTTCACACACCCCGCGGCCGGCCGACGGCACCAGGTCCCACCGCGCATCGGCGGCCGCGGGCGCGGCCGTGACCGCAAGGGCGGGAGCTACCAGAGTGTCTCCTAGCGTGTCGCCTGCCGCTAGTCAGCCCGGAACCAGCGCCCCGGCGCCTGTGGTCGTGCCGTCGCCGTCACGCGCGGCTACGTCCTCCCAGTCCGCCTTCCCGTCGCCGCCACCGAGGCCGTCCACGTCCTCCTCATGCCCGCATCCACTTCCACACCACCGCTGCCATCACTAACCGAACATGGCTGGGTGGGAATATCCTGCGTCGGAGCCGTAAGTTCCAGCGCCACGACGGCAGGACTACCGGTCGCCCACGTCACGCTCCGAAGCCACGCGGAACCGGAGGTAGTGAGCTCGTCCAGCTGAATCGAGCTCGGCCTGTTGATCCAGCCATTGGTGCGGTGACGCTGGATACGGCACCGCACCGGCGAAGACACGGGCAGCCGGCTGGTGGCTCCCCATGCGGTCACCTGGGGGCAGCGGGATCATCGCGGCCTTGCCGGCGCCGATCCGATCCGCGGGCGCCAGCCAGCGCCCGGTGACGGCGGGTGTCCGCCCTCGCCAGCCAGCAGGCCAGCTGAGCGTTGAAGTCCGCGGGGAAGCCAAGGCCCGGCCGGACAGGAACGGGCGTTCCAGCTACGCCGTGCAGCCGTCCGTCCAGGCCGCCGGCGGACAGGTTTACGGTGATGACTACCCGCGGCGTGCGCCGCGAGCGGGACGCGCGTCTCTACTGCGGAGTCACCTCCGATGACCGCAATGCGGGAACGCGCCGCCGCCCTCGGCGGCTGGGTCGTCACAGGGCCGGCCGCAAGCGGCGGCACCGAGGTCCGCGCCTGGCTTCCGGCGGCCCCGTGATGACCCGTCCGATTCGCCTCATGCTGGTCGGTGATCACCCCCTGTTCACCGAGGGTCTGCGGGAACTCCTCGCCTTCCATGACGACCCCGGCGTCGTCGGCGTCACCGACTCCGCCGGCAAGGCGCTGACTCAGATCGGCCCGCTCGCGCCCGACGTCGTGCTGATGGACCTGCAGATGCCCGGACTGGACGGAGTTCGCCGCAACCCGCCGCATCGCCGCCCGCCACCGCGGTGCTCGCGCTGACCATGTATGACGACGACGCATCGGTATCCGCCGTCCTGCGCGCCGGCGCGCGCGGCTACGTGCTCAAGAGCGCCCACCAGGCCGAACTCGTTGCCGCGATCCGCGCCGTTGCCCGTGGCGAAGCCGTGTTCGGCGCCCAGGTCGCCGACCGGGTCCTGGCCCACTTCACCACACCGCCAGCACAGCGCCCCGCGCTACCCGAACTCACCGACCGCGAACGCCAGATCCTCGCCATGCTCGCCTCCGGACACACAACCAGCGACATCGCCGCCCACCTTGCGCTCGCCCCGACGTCCGTCCGCAACCACCTGTCTAACATCTTCGCCAAACTGCACCTCGCCGACCGGACCCAGGCCGTCCTGCGCGCCCACGAGGCCGGGCTCGTCGAATAGGCGCCACCTACCGGCGGCGCGCACCTGGCTCTCATCTACCGCCACGGCCGATCGCCACAGAACCGGGTCATCTGCGCACCACCACCGGCGTGACTACCCTCGGTCGTCAGCCGCGCCGATCCGGCGATCCGGCGCTCAATGCTGGCCTGCCAAGGCAGGGCTGGGCATGCGGCCGAGCCGGCTACGACAATGGTCATGCCAGCCATACGAACCACGGCGACTGGCTGACACATCGCTGTTGGCCGTGGACGCGCTGGCGGCAGGCATGTAACAGGCCCGGCACATCGGGCGCTTACCTGGTTGACGGCCTCGTCCCGCGCGGGGCCCGGCCCTCCCCCGGGCGGGCCCCGCCACCTGCGGTGCCGCTGGATCCCGGCCCGGCCCGGCCCGCCGGGCCGCGCCGGGCCGGGGACCTGGCGGTAACGCCGCACCAGACCTGCTCCGCACCTGCCCCGCCGGTGCTGAGCGGGATGACCGGCCCTCCGCCGGCTGTGCCGAGCCGTCCGGACCCGGCGTGCCGGGCTCCCGGCTCGCCGGCATCCCAGAGCCCGCCGCGAGGGAGGTAGCTGCCGTGCCCATGCGGCCATCCCGGCCTCATCCGCCCGCTACCCGCGGAGCCGCGGCCGGCCATCGCGCGCCATGACCGGCCGCCGCGGCAGGGACGACCAGGATGCCGGGCTCGAGTGGCTCAGACGCGAGTACCCGCGGTGGCGGATCTGGCGCGGCCGCGCAACCGGCGATTACTGGGCACTGCCGCCGCCCGGTCACCCGGCCGTGCGCGAGCTGATCAGTGCCAGTGACATCGGTGAACTCGCCCGCCGCCTCGCCCAGGCGGAGGGACGGCATGGCGTGTGAGCTCGGCGCCGCAGGCGGGAACAAACCGGGCAGCCTGGGTCGTCACGCTCCGTTACCCATTAACGCTACCGCTCGCGTACCCGATCCGCCTTATTGCAGACTGAACGTTAGCCCTACTTCTGGTCACCGAGCGCGGTACATAACAGGCCGATCTGGCGCGTCGTGACCGGAGTGGACGTCACCTCCCGCGAAGCCGATGAGCTCACCTGGGCCACACCCGTAGGCCCCAGATAGATGGGTGAGAGGGCACGACCGGGGCTGTCTGTCAATCGGTCCGGCCCCCAGCCATGCCAAATACGTGCGTATTTCGGTGCCGTCGCAAACGTTGGCCGAGGTCACCATGTTTAGCCGAAGGTCTGTGACACCTTTCCTACAATCTCAAGGGCGCGCGCAGCGCGCCGTGCGGGCTGGCCGCCCGCACATGCGAAAGCGCCACGCACGAGAGCACTGTCCCACACGCGGCGCATCGACTGTCCGTAGCTGGCTGAGCACCTTCAGGGACCCTGACGCGCTTCCGGTCACCGGGCCTGCCGCTCTTGGGCCCTAAGGGGCCACGGCGGCGCCCGGCTCGCGCCGGACCCCAGGTGCCCGCCACACGCATACAGCGCCGACGAGTCCAGCGCTGGCCCGCGGCACTGCAAGAGGGGCCATCCCTCCGGTGCCCCGGTCCTGAAGCCTTGCAAGTTCGCCGTCAAGCCCGTCTGTGGCTGCAGGACAACGACGGACCGCAAGGTGCCGGGCACATGTACACGCGAAAACGGGCTTGACCGCGCCCTTGGCAAGGATTCGGGGGGCACCGGTCGGAGGGATGGGCAGGTCCGAGTCCCGGCCGAGATCTTCACCACCCCGGTACCGGACACCATGCTGACCGTTTGCGACAGGGAGTGTGTAATGCTGGACTCGAATGCGCTGAGGAGGAAAGACTCCATGCGTTCTCACTATTATCTTCGTCGTGGCTTGCTCGATCGAGCCTGGGGACGTCATCGGATGGACGGTCTGCGGCGGTCTGGCCCCGGTCCTGGTGTGAGTGCTCCGCCGGAGGCGGCTGACTCACCGCCGGTTTCGGCGTCCCTCGTCCGGGGTGCGGCGCGGGGAGAGCAGCTGGGCGGGCCTGCGGTCAGGCGCAGGCGGCGACGCCGGCGCATCTTGATCGCGGCGCCCTTTCTCGTCCTGCTGTCGTGGGCGATTGTTTCGTATACGGCCTGGATGCTGCAGCCGACGAGCCTGTCGTGGGACGTGCGCAGCACTGAGTGGGTCAGACACGAGGTACCTTTCGGCAACTGGCTCGTCGACGAGACCGAGCACATCTACTACAGCTGGAACGCGCCGAAGAAGGGCGGGCCGCCGCTGAAGAGCCTGCCGGCGGTCGGGCTGAACCGGCCGCGAACCAGCCTCCCGAGGATCGCGAAGCCGCGTACACAGGCCGCTGCCTGGCCGCCGCGGATCAAGCCGGTCTTCTCGCACCCGCTACCCGGCGAAGGGGTCTGGAAGCCGGCCGGCCCGCCGGTTGACGGTGGCCCGCCGGTGCTGGTGACGACCTTCCGCCCTGAGCTCGACTATCCGGAGCTCGTCGCCTACGTCGCCTGGTTCGACCATGCGCGCACCGCGATCGCGTACTATCCGGGCCGCTACGAGCCGCCGCACGCCGCCGTACGCGGGCCGATGATGGTCCCGTACGATCAGCGCTGGCGGCTGCTTGCGACCTTCAACGGCGGCTTCACCTACACCGACGGCGATAACGGCTCGGCCGACAACGGCCGCACGAACGAGCCGCTGAAGGACGGCAACGCCACGCTCATCGGCTATCGCGACGGTCGCATCGCGATCGTGAAGTGGAGCGGCAGCCCGAACGTAGGGCCGGACGTCGCGTGGGCCCGCCAGAGCCTGGCTCCAATCGTCTGGAACGGGCAACTAAACCCACAGCTGGACTACAACCCGGACAGCCCGCAGTGGGGGTACACGCTCGGCGGCGTCACCCGCGTCTGGCGCAGCGGTGTCGGCATCGACCGTCGCGGCAACCTCATCTACGTCGCCGCCGACGGCCAGACGGTGATCACCGTGGCGAAGATCCTCCAGCACGCCGGTGCGGTGCGGGCGATGGAGTTCGACATCAACCCTGAATGGCACACCTTGATCACCTACACCCACGGCGCTAACGGTCTCGTCCCGACGATGGTCGGGCCCAACCCGATGCAGCCGCCCAGCCGCTACCTCGTCCCCGACGACCGTGACTTCTTTGCCGTCTACCGGCCCCTGCCCGGTCCGGTCACCGTCCCCTTCAAGTAGGGATCCCGCCGCCTCCGGCGCCGCAAATCGCCATCAGCATCGCGACCGGGGCCGCCGGATGGCCAGTCTCCTGAGGTTTTCGCGACGGTTCCGGCGGCTCGAGGCGTTCGTGTGTCGCGGGGTGGACTTCGATCCGCTTCGCGTGCGTTCATCCGCTCGCGGCGTGCGTCAGGAGAGAGAGGACCGAAACCTATCGCGCGGAGGCGTGAACGCGCCGGATAGCGCGTTGAGCAGACGGCGCGGCGGCTTCGGGTGAGGGCAGAGGGGCTCGCCCGGTGCGACCGGCTGGACCGCGCCCCCATCGCGCGCCGTCGTGTCCGCGGTGAGGCCGCGGCGTCGCTACTCATCCCGGGGCTTGATGCCGGTGCCGAGGAGCAGGAGCCCCGCCACCCGCTCGACCGGGCCGCGCTCGAGACGGGCCAGCTTGTCCGCCCGCCGCCAACCGAGCGGTGCCGCGAACGGGGCCAGCACGAGATACGGATGGACGCGCACGTCCTTCAGCCCGAGGTCCCGGAGCAGCTGCCGCAGCCGACGCGGCGTGAACCTGTTGATGTGCTGGGGGGCGTAATTCAGCTCGCCGAAGCGGTTGACGAGCTTCTGCACGAGCGGCCACGCGCTGCGGAAGTTCGGAGTCGTCACGACGAGCTTCCCGCCCGGGCGCAGCCGCTCGATCGTCGCCCGGAGCACGTCGTCCAGTTCGGCGGGCGCGAGGTGCTCGACCACCTCGACGACGGTCGCCACGTCATAGTCGCGGCAGTCGTCCGGCAGCGCGCGCGCAGAGACGGCGAAGAAGCGCTTCGACTCGCTCTCGTACACGCGGCGCGCGTAGTCGATCTCGGTCGTCGAGATGTCGATCCCCGTAGAGATAAAGCGGTCGTCGAGCAACCCGATCAGCGTCCCCGGCCCGCAGCCCACGTCGAGGTGCCGCTGGTGGCCCTCCATCTCCTCGACGACACGCCTGAACTTCAGGTGGTGCCACTTGCTCTGGATGCCCCGACGGCGCCGGTAGACGGCGTCGTAGTACCCGCCGGGGATCGTCTCGTAGTCGAACACGATCGCCGCCACCGTCAGTCACCGCCGGGCTCACTTCCGGCGCGGACGTGCGGACGAAGCGTTCGCCGATTGCGTTGCCATCGGCGCTCGCACCGGCGTCTTCAGGATCCTGATGCCCTCGCGAACTATTGGAAGTATGTCGCCCGTCGAGGCTTGGCGTATAAGGAACTTAGCTATAACTTCGTCGCACCGGGGATCCAGCGAGACCGCGCATCGAGCTCACTCTGCAGTGTCTCAATCATGGGATCTTTCCAGCGCTCGGACAGAGCTTAGTGCCTGAGGTGCCGCTGCGGAGGCAGGACGACCTCCCGATCGATCCGGTCCAGCTGCCCGCGAACGGCCACGGCCAGCCATAGCAGCGGCCGTACCTCGGCCCCAGCCCACGTCCTGTGTCTAGACTCCGCTCCGATGACGGGTGTTCGGCACCGGTAACCGAGCGTCGTGTGCGTCCATGGATCGGGCTCGCAAAGCCGCCGCTCTGCGCGGCCATGGGACGCAGGCAATGGACCGCGGTTTCCATGCATAACGGGCTGATCTGCGTGCGGTGGCTCGCCAAGTCAGACCGGTCATCATCCGCTCCGATTCGGCGTTCTGGAGCTTTCTCGAGCGGCGGGTGTCGCTCCGATCTCCGGCAGGTTGTGACACGCCGTGACCAGGCGGCTTACCTTGGGTTTCCGCTCAATTGCTGGGACCCGCAGCTGGCCCAGCCTCCCGGGTCCCCGCCCGTCCCGGAGGTACCCGATGACCGCTGCCGTCCCATCCACTGCCCTCGTCACCATCCAGCCCGCCTTCACCGATCCCGAACGACTTGCGCTCGCGGGGTTCCTGGCCGGATACCGCGGCCTGACCCGCGAGGCCTACGCCCTGGACCTGCGCCAGTTCACGACCTGGTGCCGCGCCCGCTCCCTGAACCTGTTCGCCGTCCGCCGCGCCGATGTCGAAGGCTTCGCCCGCGACCTGGAAGCCAGGGGTCGTGCCCGCGCCACCGTCACCCGGCGGCTGTGCACTATCGCCGGGTTCTACAAGTACGCCGTCGAAGAAGAGTCTCACGCCACCGCCTTGGACCGCAACGAGCTCGGCGCCGTGCTGGTCGCCGCCGGGCTCGGCCCGTCGGCCGAGCATGCGCTGATCTCCCTGCTCGCGCTGAACGGGCTGCGCATCTCGGAGGTCACCGGCGCCGACATCGAGCAGCTGGGCCTGGAGCGCGGGCACCGGACGCTGACCATCACCCGTAAGGGCGGCAAGGTCGTCACTGTCCCACTGGCGCCGCGTACCGCGCGATCGACCTGGCCATCGGTGAACGCACTGATGGTCCGGTCTTCCTGACCGCGAACGGGCGGCGGCTGGACCGGCACGGTGGCGGGCGGATCGTCCGCCGGGTCGCACACCGGGCCGGGATTACCAAGAAAGTCAGCCCTCACACGCTCAGACATGCGTTCATTACCGCAGCGCTGGATGCTGGGGTACCGCTGCGCGATGTGCAAGAGGCGGCCTCGCATTCGGATCCGCGTACCACGATGCGATATGACCGGGCCCGCGGCAGCCTCGACCGGCACGCCACCTACATTGTCGCCACCTACGTCGCCGGAGCCGC
>WNGL01011399.1_pt1 | contig 17201 bp, 20 predicted proteins | sample 5400591 | NCBI WGS metagenome assembly WNGL01 (sample SAMN13153377, study PRJNA577476) | soil metagenome | isolation source: 80 cm soil or saprolite under Garry oak tree replicate 1 | place: USA:California | collected 2016-06-15
TCGCGGGGTAATAGTCGAAGGAATCGGGATACACGTTATGCCCCCCGCATCGCGCGCCACACCCGTTCCGGAGTGAGCGGCATCAGTATCGTCTCGAATTTGAATGGCGCGAGCGCGTCGACCACCGCGTTGTAGACTGCGCACGTCGACGCAATCGTGCCCGCCTCGCCGATCCCTTTCACGCCGAGCGGATGATGCGGCGACGGCGTCACCGTCGACAGCACTTCGATGTCCGGCAGCACGTCGGCGCGCGGAATGGCGTAATCGGCCAGCGATCCGGTGAGCAGCTGTCCGTTGTCGTCGTAGACCGCCTGTTCCCAGAGCGCCTGGCCTATCCCCTGCACGACGCCGCCGTGAACCTGACCTTCGACGATCACTGGATTGATTTGCGGTCCGCAATCGTCGACGGCGACGTAGCGTTTGAGCGTCACGCGTCCCGTTTCCGGATCGAGATCGACAACGGCGATGTGCGCGCCGAACGGATAACTGAAGTTCGGCGGATCGTAGAAGCTCGACGCCTCCAGTCCCGGTTCCATGCCCGCGGGCATGTTCCACGCCACGTGTGCCATCAGCGCGATTTCGGTGATGGACTTCGCGCGATCCGGGCTGCCTTTGACGAAGAACTTTCCGTCGGCGTAGTCGATGTCCTCGACGGCGGCCTCGAGCAGGTGGCCGGCGAGCAGCCTCGCTTTCTCCTTGATCTTCCGCGTCGCGACGGCGAGCGCCGCACCCGACACCGCAGTCGTGCGGCTCCCGTAGGTGCCCCAACCCATCGGCGTGTTGTCGGTGTCGCCGTGGAACACTTTGATGTCGTTGACCGGGACACCGAGCTCGTCGGAGATGACCTGCGCGAACGTCGTTTCCTCACCCTGGCCGTGCGGCGATGCGCCGATGAACACGTTGACCTTGCCGCTCGGGTGGAAGCGCACGATTGCGCTCTCCCACAGTCCGCCCTGGAAGCCCACGGCTCCCGCGACCTGCGACGGTCCGAGTCCGCAGATCTCGACGTAGGTGGCGACGCCGATGCCCATGTGACGTCCCTGCGCGCGCGCGGCTTTCTGTTCAGCCCGCAACTGGGTGTAGTTGATGTGGTCGAGCGCCTTCGTCAGCGCGCCTTCGTAGTTGCCGCTGTCATAGGTGAGGCCGGTAATGACGTTGTGGCCGTTGGTGAACGGCGGAATCAGGTTGCGACGGCGCACGTCCACCGGATCGAGTCCGAGCCGGTGCGAGACCTTGTCGATCATCCGCTCGAGCATGAACGTCGCTTCCGGCCGTCCGGCGCCGCGATACGCTTCGACCGGCGTCGTGTTGGTGTAAACGCCGTAGACGTCTTCCTTCACCGCTGGAATCGTGTAGGGCCCCGAGAGCATCAAGCCGTGGAGGATCGTCGGGATGCCGGGGGCGGCGGTCGAGAGATACGCCCCCATGCCGGCCCACACGGTGGCGCGCAGGCCGGTAATCTTTCCGTCCCGCGTCGCGGCGACCTCGACCTCCTGCACGTGGTCTCGCCCGTGCGTCGTCGAGACGTAGTTCTCCGATCGGGTCTCGTTCCATTTCACCGGCCGGCCCAGCTTCATCGAACAGAAGACGGTGATGAAGTCCCCCTGCAGCTGCGAGATCTTGCTGCCGAAGCCGCCGCCGACTTCCGGCGCGATCACCCGCAGCTTGTCTTCGGAGACGCCGGTGACGAGCGACATCACGAAACGGACGATGTGCGGATTCTGCGTCGTGTTCCACAACGTCAGCTCGCCCGTCGCGGGCACGAACTGCGCTACGGCGCCGCGCGGCTCCATCGCCGTCGGGATGAGGCGCTGCTGCACGATCCGCTCGTGCACGACGACGTATGCGTCCTTGAACGCCGCGTCGATGTCGCCGCCCGCCACCTTCCAGTGAAACGCGACGTTGCCTGCGGCGCAGTCGTGCAGACACGGCGCGCCGTCCTGCGCCGCCTTCTGCGGATCGACGACCGCGGGCAGCGGCTCGTAGTCGACGGCGACGAGATCCATCGCGTCGTAGGCCTGGTAGACCGTTTCGGCGACCACCACGGCGACCGCCTCGCCGACATAGCGCACCACATCGGCGGCGAGCGCCGCGTAGGGACCGATGCTCAGGCCTGCGTTCGGCAGCAGCCAGCAGCACGGAATTGCGTTGAGAACGCCGGCCGTGTCGGCCGACGTGTAGACGGCGACGACGCCTGGCGCCGTTTTCGCCCGCGAGGTGTCGATGCCGCGAATGCGCGCGTGTCCGTGAGGGCTCCGCACGATGGCGGCATGCAGCATGCCCGGCAGCTGCATGTCGTCGGTATAGCGCGCGGTCCCGGTGAGGAGCCGCGGATCTTCGCGCCGTTTGATCCCCGAGCCGAACACGCGTGACGATGTCCTGGTGGTGCTCATCGCGACACTCCTGCCGCATGTTGCACGGCGCGGACGATGTTGTGATAGCCGGTGCAGCGGCACATGTTGCCTTCGAGGCCGTGCCGGATCTCGTCAGCCGTCGGATGCGGATTGGTCCGCAGCAATTCGGTCGCGGCGAACACCATGCCGGGCGTGCAGAAGCCGCACTGAAGGCCGTGCTTTTCCCAGAACGCTTCCTGCATCGCGTTGAGCCGGCCGTCGGTCGCGAGCCCTTCGATGGTCATGATCGATCGCCCATCGGCCTGAACCGCAAGACACGTGCAGGACTTCACCGCCACGCCATCCAGCTGCACGGTGCACGCGCCGCACTGGCTGGTGTCGCAGCCGACCTTCGTTCCGGTCAGGCCGGCGAGGTCGCGAAGAAAATGCACGAGCAGCAGGCGCGGCTCGACGTCGCGGTGATAACGCCGTCCGTTGATGGTGATCGTGACGGGGATGGTCATAACGGGCGCATGTTAGGTCCGCGCCGTTCCGCAGTCAAATGATCACGCGTACGGGCATCTCGGATTTGTCGGTCACCCTGGTTGGCACACGCGTTGCCGAGCCCCCGCGCCCTCGTCTTTACCGCTGGGGTTTCGGTGTGCAGCGCGCTGCTCGTCGGCCTGGTGCGGGCACTGCATGCATCGCGAACCAACCTCTGGGAGGTCGTGAACAATTCCGCGCCGGGCAGCTCGGGGGCGCGCAGCGCCCGCTTCCGCTCCACCCTCATTGTCGGCGAGGTCGCGCTCTCGGTCGTGCTGCGACGTCTCTGCTGGCCCAGCCTGCAACCCGGTACGTCACTAACGCGCAGCAGGCGGATTTCTACGACCAGCTCATCGAGCGGCTCGAGGCGCAACCTCAGGTGAAGCGCGCCGCCATGGTGGTCGGGCTGCCGCTGAGCGGAATTCAGCCGCGTTTCGCCTATGCACACGGCAACAGGTCGTCGCGCTCGTGTTGCGGAGCGCGCTCGGCAAGGCTCCGATTTCTTCGTTCAGATATTGGGAACGTTTTAGGCCGTAAGACCGCCAGTGTTCAATTCGGCACAGCACACATTCGGACGAGATTGTAGGCTGCGGGCACCATGGAAATCACCGAACGAACCGTTGACGCGATCACTATCCTCGACCTGCGCGGGAAACTGACGATTGGCGAAGGGGCGCAGCTGCTCAAGGACAAGAGCGAGAGTCTCGTGTTCCAGGGACGCAACCGGGTGATTGTGAATCTCGCCGCGGTCCCTTACATCGATAGCGGCGGACTCGGGCAGCTGGTCGCGTGCTACACCACGCTCGCGAAGGCCGGCGGCCGGCTCAAGCTGCTCAACGTGAGCACGAAGAACCACGACCTGCTGTCGATCACGAAGCTCGTGTCGGTTTTCGACACCTTCGACACCGAACGGGAAGCGATCGAAAGCTACGCTACGGCGACTGCCTGAAATCCTCGCGCGGTCGGAAGCGCCTAAGCAAAGGGCAAACTCGCCTCACGAAACCTTGCCCTTTTCTTGCCCCCACCGATCTAGCCAGGTGCGGAAATCGTCCAGTGCTGCGAGCCACTTCGAAGGGCTGTAGCACTAACGGTTTACAGCACCGGCCAATTTCACTTTAGAACTTCACTGGCAGGCGCTAGTCGTGCTGGCGTGTTTTCTCGGCCTTGATGATCACGATCAAGTCTGACGCGCGACATGAAATGCCGCCAGAAAAACCTGAACTAATCAAAGATTGTGGGCCTGCAGGTCCGTGGGCTTGGCCGCGAGCGTCACCTGGCCCAGAGGCGCGAGCGTGACGCGCAGCGCTTCGGCGATCTTGCGTGCGATCTCGTCCTGGACTTCGAACGCGTCCTGCATCTCGCGGTCGTACCGCTCGGACCAGAGCGGAAAGTCCGTCCGCGTGTCTACGAGCTGGGCGTTGATGCGCAGCCGGTTGCCGGCCCGCCGCAAACTGCCGGTAAGCACGCATGTGGCGCGGAGTTGCTGGCTGATCTGGGCGGGGGTCACAGGTTTGTCGCGGTAGGCGAGCACCGTGGCGCGCGAGAAGATGTTCAGGCCCTTGATCTTGGACAGCTCCGTGATGATGTCTTCGGTGATGCAGTCTCGGAAGTACTCGTCCTCCTTCACGCCGCTCAGGTTCTCGAAGAACAGCACGGCGACCGATCGCTCAGCCGACGTATCGGGGCCAGTGGCTTCAGCGGTCGTCTTCCTGTCGGGCTCGGTGTCGCGCCGAAGCCGGATCAAATCGGTCTTCAGATCGGTTGCGGTCTGGTAACGGAGGTTACGGTCTTTCTCGAGCGCCTTGTTGAGGATTCGCCCGAACTCGGCAGGTAGCTCCGCGTTGGCGTGCGTGACGGGCATCGGATCGCGGTGGAAGATGGCGTCGAACACCATCGCGGACGTGTCCCCCTGGAACGGGAGGCTGCCAGTGGCGGTCTGATAGAGCACGGTGCCGAGGGAGAACAGGTCGGTGCGCGCGTCGGTGAGCCACCCGCGCGCCTGTTCCGGCGACATATACGCCACCGTGCCAATCGCCGTGCCGGGGACCGTCAGCTGGCCCCTGGTCGTCTCTGGCTCCGATCCCCAAGAGTCCGCGATGGCTCGCGCGCCTTCGATCTGGGCGATCCCAAAGTCGAGGATTTTCACCTGGCCTCGTGGGCTGAGAAAGATGTGGGCCGGCTTGATGTCGCGGTGGATGATGCCCTTGGCGTGTGCCGACTCCAGCGCATCGGTGATCTGCATCGCGATGTCGAGCAAGTGCGTCAGGTCGAACCGATGATGGCGGTCAATCATCTGCGCTAGAGTGTGGCCTTCGAGCAGCTCCATGACGATGAAGTGCTCGCTTGGACACTCCGGCAGTGAGCACGACCCATCGTGCTGCTCGATCGCGTAGACCGTGCAGATATTCGGGTGGTTCAGAGCTGACGCCGCGCGCGCTTCGCGTTGGAACCGCTCTAGCGCCTTCAGATCACGCCCCAGCGCAGGTAGCAGGAATTTAAGGGCTACGCGCCGGCCCAGCCGCGTGTCTTCCGCTTCGTACACCACGCCCATGCCGCCGCTGCCGAGCGACCGAATGACGTCGTAGTGCGAGACGCGCGTGCCGAGCATGGGTGCGGTGCGGACTCAGCATCGTAGTCCTCACTCACTGGGCCGTCAACGTGGAGGTCGTGGCGGGCGCCAGTGCGAATGCGCAAAATGTGGCCTGATTGGCGCGCCCGGCGGCTCCGCTCAAGGCCGGCGGCGGTCCGTGGATCGATAGCTCCTCCCTGGTCGCCTTGGGGTTTACCGACAAACGAGCGCGGCTGTTACGGACCCGAGTGGTGGGCGCGCCGGGTGGGCGCACTTCGCGTTCACCCGCATAAGTATCGTCCCCAAAAAGATCGAGGACCTGCGCAATTTGGCCAGGTCTTAGGCTGCGCGCGCTGATTTCAGTCGAAGGGGCGGGCCGTGCGTCCGAAAGTGCGATGGTTCGAACATTCGCACGTGGCACCCGTCGGGCGCACCTATGCCACCGACCGCGGCAGTCCCTTGAACACAAGCCACACGCCCATTGTCAGTTCGAAAAGAAAGATAGGACCGCCGTAAATTCCCACGGGAACAATCGCCGCAAGCTCCGAAAAGATGATGAACGAGTATGCGCACACTCCCATCAAGAAGGACGCGACCACTCCGAAGCCGGCCAATGCTCTCGGAATGAAGCCCGACTTGAACCACAGATAGCAGAAGGTGGTGCTGCGGAGTCCGGCGAACACGAGGCCGACGTTATACACATCCGCGTGCGTGCCGACCGACAGCCTCGCCAGCGTCTGTAATCGATCACGCTCGAATACGTTCAGGTACTCGGCACCACTCAGGATTCGCAGCACGTTGAAGTCACTCAGTGTGGCGACGACCAGGATTGCAGTTTCTACCAGCCCCCAGCCCAGGGCCAGCAAGGCAACGCTCCTGTGGATCGGGTTGAGCACCACGTAGAGAGCCGTGATCAGGGCTATATCGATCGCGAAGGCGGCGAGATTGCTGGCGATGCCAAGACGAAAGAGCCGCTCGTGCGCCACGATGTTCAGCGCCGTTTGCGCGGCGTTGCCGGCGACGACGAGCTGGCCGCGGACATAGAACTCCGCAAAGACTGCCGGAACAAGCGCGATGAGATACGCCGCTCCCACAACGCGCGCGGCTGTGCGTTGTGTGTCGTCGGGCATGCCGATTGTCATGGCATCTCCCTGCGCCCGGGCGTGGCGACGCCTTTGATGAGCAGCCACAACGCGAACACCGGTGCGAATACGAGCGCCGGCAGCCCGATCACCGGCACCACTTGATACCCGGCCAGCGGACCTATCAGGAAGCCAGCGATCTGGAGGGGCGCGCCGATGATGAGCACGGCTGACGAGAGCACGCCCCACCACCCGAGCCACGCTGGGATCATCCGTCCGCGCAGTAGAAGATAGGAAAAGATTGTGCTCCCCACCGCGAAGAAGATCGCGCCGACGGGAGCGCCAGGCGCCCTCACAAACGCGGCCAGCGCATTCGTGATCGCGACATCCGGTGCGCTGACTCCGGTGCGTACGCTCGCGAGCCACAGCATCCCCTGGCTGTTCGGGATCAGTGTCGCAATGAATACGCCTTCCGCCACGCGGCACAGGAGCGCCAGCATCGCCAGTTCCTGGTCCTCGTCGCGCGTGATCCCGTACAACGCCACGGCCAGCACGAAGACCGAAAAGCATTCGCCGTCCCTTCAACGCTGGTCGCCCGGTACATCAGGCCTTCATTGAGAGCGCAGGCCACGATGTAGCTGAGGTAGCCGAAGCCGGCGAGTCGTGCGTTGGTCGAGCGAGTCATGCCATCACTCTACCTAAAACGTCTTTGCGAGGCGCGGCCGGGTTGGGTGTGCGCGCCTCCAACGGCTGCACGTCTGCAGGTCGCCTGAATTCGTCGACGGACTGCCAATCGGCAGTCTCCTCGAGCACCCGCTACGAGTCCCTCCGTCTTGAGCGTCGACCGGAAGTCCCGTGACCTTGGATGGTGGGCTTTCGCAATTCTGCTGGCGGTAGTGCGTCCGGGCCTGCAGGATCATCCCTACCCGCGCCCATTCAGCCCCTCTATTCAGTACGCTGGCCTCACGCTGTACGTGGTGGTCGCCTTTACCAACTCGCTCTCTCTGCCGCTCTCGAACCGAAGGCGTCAGATCACGCGCCGAGCCGGAAGACGTGAGCTCGTGCAGGTGCCGGGGACACTGCTGCCCGAAGCATCATCGCAACGCCGCTAGATGACGAGGAGGGGCGAGAGTCCTGTGGTTCTCGCCCTTCTTGTCTTCGTCGGTAAAAGCCGATGCTACAGCCAGCGCCGAACGCGCTGCGTGTAGGCAACGTAGTCGGCGCCGAAACGTCGTTCGAGATACCGCTCTTCGGGTGCGATGACGAATGCGCGCACTGCAAACAGCACCGGGACCAGCAACACAATCGGCCACCAACTGTCCAGGAACAGGCCGAGCGCAACCGTGAGCGCCGCCAACCCGACGTACATCGGGTTGCGCGTGAAGCGGTAGGGGCCTGCAATCACAAGAGTCGTCGCCGGACGGATTGGAACGATGGATGTCCGCGAGCGACGGAAGTTGCCGATGCTACTGACCGTCAACACCAGCCACACACCGACCAGCAACCACGCGAGGGCTTGAACGGACGCGCCGCCACTGATCGGGAGCGGCCAACGCTGGTTCAAGAAGTAACCGACGAGCACGGCCGACGCATAAAGAGCTGGCGGCGGAACGCGCACGCCGGGATTGTCGGGTCGGTCTGACATGGGCCAATCATCCAACATTTCCGATTTGACCACGGTGGATCGGTCGCATCCTACACTGCCAATGCCGTTTGATGGTGGGCGCGCCAGGCCAATTGCGCCTTGTGAGCGTGAGACCGCGAACGTGTGGTCATGGCAGGCAGGCGTCTCAAAAACTCACTACGCTCGATTCGGCGATCAGGTTCGCGAACTTGATCGGATCCATGAACGACGCGTTCAGCGATTTCAGGTCGGCTTCCGTCACCCCACGGGCGACGCTGCAGGCGCCTCAAACGAATACTGGTATCTTCGCTTGAACCACTTTCGGAATCAGGTCGGTCAGCGGCGGGAACCCGACTCCGTGAATTCCTTTGGCCACCACCTCCTTGACCATCGTCACCGCCTCGCCCACGAGCGCGATCGTGCACTCCTTGTCCGCACCCATGGCCCCGATGGCGGTAATGAAGGCGAGCGACGCCTTCGTCGGATCGTCGGAAGAATGGGACGCCACCGCGAGGATCTTCGCCATATGCACTCTCCTTTCGGCGCTCAACGCGCCTTTTCGATGATGAACCGAAACGCCTCCTGATCACCGTCGCGCAGCTCGCAGGCGTAGCCGAGATCGCTCATCAGCGCCGGAATGGTCTGCCGCGCGGGGTAATAGTCGGTGACCACCTCGAGGACCTCGCCGACCTGCATGTCCTTGAGCGCAAACCGTGTGTCCACGGTCGGGCCGGGACACACTTGGCCGCGCAGATCCAGGCGGCGATCGATGCGACGGGTCGTCTGTGCCATGACACCTCCTTCTCACGCCAACGTCTCACGGATTCCGGCCACGATGGTGACGTGCGCCGTCGTGTTCTGCATAGTCTTCTCTGTTGACAGCAATAGTCAAGTAATATATTAATTACTTGATTATGGGGACCGACACACACCGCGCATTCAAGGATCGCCTGTACGGCCAGTTCGCCAGAATCGGCAAGGCGTTGTCGAGTCCGCACCGACTGGAAATACTGGAGCTGCTCGCGCAGAGCGAGCGGACCGTGGACTCGCTCGCCACGGAAATCGGGCTGTCGCTGGCCAACACGTCGCAGCACCTCCAGGCACTTCGACAAGCCGCGCTCGTGGAGAGCCGCAAGGACGGACTCTTCGTGTACTACCGGCTGACGGGCATCGAAGTTTTTGAGCTCTCGAGAGTGCTGCGGACCGTGGCCGAAGGCCGCCTCGCAGAGTTCGAGCGGCTCATCCGCGAACACTTCGGCGAGCGCGACGATGCCGAAGCCGTACCGATGACTGAATTGCTCAAACGAGCCCGATCCAAGCAGGTGGTCATTCTCGACACCAGGCCGGCCAGCGAGTACGTCGCCGGGCATATCGCCGGCGCGATCTCGGTACCGGTCGATGACCTGCACCGGCGGCTGCAGCAGCTGACCAAAGGCAAGGAGTACGTCGCGTACTGTCGCGGGCCATATTGCGTGTACGCCGACCGTGCCGTCGAGCTCCTTAGAGCACACGGCCGACGCGCGCGAAGGCTGATTGATGGATTCCCCGAGTGGCGTGCCGCGGGTCTGCCAGTTGCCGACGGCGTTGAGCCCGGAGCACTGAAGTGATTCTTCGCTCGTACTACTATTACGACCGCGGCTGCGCCGCGTACCCATTCTCAGGCTCTGTTTGCAGTGCCGGCCTGAGCGGTAAACCTACCAGCACGATCGCGTTCGAGCGCCGCTCGAATCCCATGCTGTCGCTCGATCGCGACGGGTTCGTCGAGGCGTTGGCGACCGTGCCGGCCAAGCCGACGGACATGGAAGAAATCCTTGCGTTCGATCGCGGTCGTGCGGAGGCTGGGGCGTGACGACGGCGTTGGCGCACGATCGTCACGCGGTGGTGCGCCTCGGTTTGCGCGAGAACGCCGCACAGTTTGCCCTGCTGGTGGTCGTCAATGCGTTCGTCGGTGCAATGATAGGAATGGAGCGCAGTATCCTTCCAGCGATTGCCGAGCAGGAGTTTCACCTCGCCGCTCGAACCGCCGTTCTTTCGTTCATCGCTGTCTTCGGCGTGTCGAAAGCCCTCACCAACTATGCCGCTGGTCGCTTCGCGGATCGCGTTGGGCGCAAGCAGGTTCTCATCGCGGGCTGGCTGATCGCTGTCCCGGTCCCGTTCATGTTGATGTGGGGGCCGACCTGGAACTGGATCCTTGCGGCCAATCTGTTTCTCGGCATCAGCCAAGGCTTCACGTGGTCGACGACGGTCATCATGAAGATCGATCTCGTTGGAGCCGCTCGTCGCGGGCTGGCGATGGGGCTCAACGAATTCGCCGGATATGTGGCCGTCGCTGGCGCGGCATTGATGACGGGATGGATTGCGGCCCGCACCGGACTGCGCCCCGATCCGTTTTATCCAGGAATCGTCTTCGTCGCGCTCGGTCTGGTTCTGTCGCTGTTCCTGGTACGCGAAACCTCGTCCCACGTCGCACACGAGTCGAGGTCGAGCGCGTCGTCCGCCCATCTCCTGACGCCCCGCGAAGTGTTTTGGAGAACGACTGCCACGGACCGCAATCTGTCGACCGTCAGCCAGGCTGGATTGGTCAACAACCTGAACGACGGAATGGCTTGGGGTCTGTTTCCGTTGTTCTTCGCCACTGCCAACATACGTCTGGATCGCATCGGCATGCTGGCGGCAATCTACCCCGCGGCATGGGGCGTCGTGCAACTGGCCACCGGCGCGCTGTCCGATCGGATCGGACGAAAGTGGCTGATCGCCGGAGGCATGTGGACCCAAGCGGCCAGTATCGGTGTGGTCATCCTTTCGACGAGTTTTGCAGGATTCGCGGCGGGCGCAGTGCTGCTTGGGATCGGCACGGCGATGGTATATCCGACGTTGCTTGCCGCGATCGGGGATGTCGCGCTGCCATCCTGGCGAGCGTCCGCTATAGGCATCTATCGTCTGTGGCGCGATCTTGGCTATGCGATCGGCGCGCTTCTCGCCGGTGTCGCTGCTGATCTGATCGGGCTCGCGGGCGCCATGTGGCTCGTTGCCGGTATCACTCTGGTCTCGGGTATTGTGGCTGCAGTCCGGATGGACGAAACCGCTCGACTCTCGGCCGCGTAGGTATTTCAACGAGGTGAATGCGTATGGCGATCGCCTGTCCAATCGATCTCGACACACTCAAGCTTCGCGCCGAGATTCAATCCATCTACGCGCACGTCGCCGCGAATCCTTCGGGGGAGTTTCATTTCCATCGCGGCCCTGAATACGCCGCGGCGCGGCTCCATTACGACGCGGCCGAACTCGCGAGGCTGCCTCGGTCGGTGACCGAATCGTTCGCGGGCGTTGGGAATCCGCACGGCGTTGCGCCGTTGCCCGCAGGCGCCACAGTCGTCGATATCGGATCCGGCGCCGGCACGGATCTCCTTCTCGCTGCCTTTCATGTGGGCGACGGCGGGCGAGCGATCGGTGTCGATATGACGGAGGCGATGCGGGAGCGGGCGCGGCGCGGCGCTGCGGCATGCGGGCTGACTCACGTCGAGGTACGCGATGGGGAGGCGACGGCGTTGCCCGTGGAAACCGAGAGCGTCGACGTCGTGATCTCGAACGGCGTCCTGAATCTCGTGGCCGAGAAGCGGTTGGCGATCGCCGAGATAGCACGCATACTGAAGCCAGGCGGTCGCGTGCAGATCGCGGACATCGTGCTCGGTGTCGAGCTGCCGGAGGACGCGCGCCACGACATCGATCTCTGGACTGGTTGAATTGCCGGTGCTCTGCTGGAAGCAGAGCTGGTCGCGGCGTTCGCGGAGGCGGGCCTCTCCGACGTGCGAATCACCGCGCGATTCGACTGTTTCGCTGGCACGTCGAAGGAGAAGACGGCACGGCGTTATGGCGTGATCGGCGTGAATCTATCGGGCATCCGGAGGTGATGTAAGTGAGGACGCACAGGGCCGAGGTGTTCGTGAATCGCCGGATCTGTTCAGGAGCGGAATCCCTTAGGACTTCGCTTTCTTTGAAGGTTTCGACCTGCCAGAACTGTTGAGGGCGACCGCCTGGCGAACGAGCGCCTTGAAGGCGGACCCGTCAACGTCTTCTCCTTTGTGGATGTCGATCGCGCGACGTACGTTTCCGTCGAGACTCGAGTTGAAGAGACGGGCCGGATCCTTCAGAGAGGCGCCCTTGGCGAAGGTAAGCTTCACGGCATTCTTGTAGGATTCGCCAGTGCAGATGATGCCGTCGTGCGACCAAACCGGATTCATCCACTTCCACTCCTCGACGACGTCCGTGTCTGCTTCCGTGATGAGCGTGCGCATTCTGCTGAGGGTTTCCCCGCGCCAGTCCCCGAGTTCGGCGATTCTTTTCGAGATGAGCTCCGATGCCGACTGGCCTTGGCTCGCGCCCGACTTTTTCATGTTCTTATCCTACGGCGCCGGGGCGCGGTGCTCTGAAAAAAATCGTTGACCGCCTTTCGAACGTTTCCCGGACATTCGAGAAAAATGAAGTGACCGCAGTTCTTCAGCGTCACCAGCCGCGCGTTCGGCATGGCCTGCGCGATGTGCGCCGCGATCTCGGACGGAATGAAATCGCGATCCCCGGTGATGACCAGCGTCGGAATGTTGAGCGTGCGCAGCGCGGGATGCAGATCGTAGCCATCCAGCTGCCACGTATCGCGCATCAGCCGATCTTCGACCGCTCGCGCCTTCAGAATGATGCCCGCGTCCGATGTCCCGAGCATAGAGCGACGCGGTCCCCACCGAGATCCGGCTCTCGTGCGCCAGCCGCGCCTTTCCCTGTCCGGTCCCGAACGAGCGTCGCGAGTCGAGGGGCGCCTCTCGTGCGAGCCTCTTCAGCTTCTGCTGGCTGCGCGCGTAGCTGAACACCACATCATGGCCAGCGCGCGCGAAGAGCGTCCCGAGCTTACCGCCCATCAATCCCGAACCGAGAATGCCAATTCGCACGACTAGTCCCGGTCAGCGGCCCGTCAGTTGCTCCAGTTGCTCGGGGTACCGAGCGCCCTGCACGGTGATCTGTGCGGCCGCACGATCGATCTCGCGGAGATCGTCCGACGTCAACTCAATGGCCGCGGCGCCGATGTTCTCCTCGAGGCGATGCAGCTTCGTGGTTCCCGGAATCGGCACGATCCACGACTTCTGGGCCAGCAGCCACGCGAGCGCAATCTGAGCGGGTGACGCCTTCTTCCGCTCCGCGAACGTGGTCAGCCAGTCGACGAACGTCAGGTTCGCCTTCCGATTCTGGGCCGTGAAGCGCGGGACGATGTTGCGGAAGTCCGAGCTGTCGAACGTCGTGTTCTCGTCGATCTTGCCCGTGAGAAAGCCCTTGCCCAGGGGACTGAAGGGAACGAACCCGATCCCCAGCTCCTCGAGCGTCGGTAACACTTCGGCTTCCGGGGCTCTCCACCATAGCGAGTATTCGCTCTGGAGCGCTGTGACCGGCTGGACGGCGTGCGCGCGACGAATCGTTTTGGCCCCCGCTTCAGAAAGGCCGAAGTGTTTCACCTTGCCTTCCTGAATCAGGTCTTTCACCGCTCCCGCGACGTCCTCGATTGGTACGTCCGCATCAACACGGTGCTGGTAGAACAGGTCGATCGCGTCGACCTCGAGGCGCTTGAGCGACGCCTCGGCGACCTCCTTGATGTGCGCCGGCCGACTATCCAGGCCCCGCGGCCCGCCGGATTCGAACGTGAACCCGAACTTTGTCGCGATCACCACGTGATCGCGGAACGGGGCGAGAGCTTCGCCAACGAGCTCTTCATTGATGAACGGACCATAGGCTTCGGCCGTGTCAAAGAACGTTACGCCGCGTTCGACGGCCCGGCGAATCAGCGAGATCATCTCCTGCTTGTCCGCCGCCGGACCATAGCCGAAGCTCATGCCCATACAGCCGAGCCCCAGCGTTGACACTTCCAAGTTGCTCTTTCCAAGTTTGCGTTTCTGCATTGTTTCTCGCCCTTTCCAACCCTTAGAGTAGCGACCCATCCCCAACTTGAGTAGTCGGTAAAATCGACAAGGGTTTGTGAGTACCATTCACAAATGGTTCGAGACGAGCTCAGCGTCCTATCTGCGTTCCTTGCTGTGGCAGAGGAACGGAGCTTCACCCGGGCGGCGAAACGGCTGGGTGTCTCTACATCTGCCCTCAGCCACGCGATTCGGGGATTGGAGGAGCAGATTGGTGTGCGCCTGCTGGCGAGGACGACTCGCAGCGTTGCGCCGACGGAACCAGGAGAGCAGCTCATCGCCCGTCTCCGTCCGGCTCTCGGCGACATTCGAGGAGCGCTGGACCAGGTGTCCGGACTGCGAGACCAGCCGGCGGGACGCGTGCGCTTGGTGGTGTCGCCGCTGGCAGCGACGATGGTGCTCGCACCAAAGCTGGGACAGTTTGCGCGCGATTATCCCGACGTGGTGCTGGATGTCACTACCACCAACGAGGGTCGCTTCGATCTCGTTGCGGGGCGCTTCGATGCCGGCATCCATCTCGGGGAATTCATCGAGCGCGACATGATCGCGGTCAGGGTGTCACCCGATCAGCGTGCCGCAATCGTGGGGTCGCCGCGCTACCTCGAGTCGCACCCCAGGCCGGACTCGCCGCACGACCTGACACACCATCGATGCCTGAACTTCCGTCACGGATCCGCCGGTGTGTACCGGTGGGAGTTCGACAAGGGCAAACAGTCACTCGCCGTTGCCGTCAACGGACCGCTGATCGTCGATGATGCTGAGATCATGATTCGTGCGGCAATCGATGGCGTCGGTCTGGCGTTTATGCTGGAAGAGCAGGCATCGCCACATCTGGCGAGTGGCGCGCTGGTGCGGATGCTGGAAGATTGGTGCCCGCCTTTCGCCGGCTATTTCTTGTACTACCCGAGTCGGCGACAGCAGCCAGCCGCGCTCTCGGCGCTCATCGAGACGCTTCGGCGATAGCTGGCCGGGCTTGATAACTAGCGTGGGCCGGAGCCGACCCGCTCGGTTGGCGGCGCGGTGTCATCCAACCACTCACGAAAGACCACTCGTTCGGAACCAAACGTGACGGCGGTTCCGTCCAAAAGGGGATGCGGCGCCGTGATTCGCGTACCGTTCACAGATGTTCCGTTGGTGCTGCCGCGATCCTCGACGCTGGCGCGTCCGCCCGCGACGACAATGCGCGCGTGCACCCTCGAGACACTGCCCGCGTCAATCCAGACATCGCTCTCCGGGTGCCGTCCGACAATGTTCTCGCCCTCCGAGAGCGGCAGGACGACGTCTCTCCACGTCAGCCACCAGCGGCACGATCGATGCGCGGGCGTGCCGCCAGCGTCCCCGAGCTCCTCCACGTCGGCACAGAACCGGTAGCCGCGGCGCGACACCGTAGCGATGTATTTTGGCGACTTCGGGTTGTCGCCCAGCGCCTTTCGAATTTCCGCCGTGGCATTGCCGAGGTTGGCCTCGAGGACGACGGTGTCCGGCCAAAGACGGTCCTGCAACTCGCTCTTCGTCACGAGCGCCGGCCGCCGTTCGATCAGGATCTGCAGAAGATCGAAGGACTTCGGCGAGAGACGGACCGGCCGCTTCTCGTGTCGCACCTCACGGGTCGCGGAGTCGAAGACGAAGGCGCCGAAGCGGACTTTCATCGCAAATCTGCGGAATGGTTATGGTTTGCCTGCGACATCGGCTGAAACGCCTCCTCATAATAGCGTCTGCGAACGCTGCCGCAGGAGCGCGGGCATGACACAGACGGCGAAAGCACCTACCGGGATCAGCATCTGGAACGCCATACGCGAAGAGCTGACGCTGAACCTCTATCCACTGCCTTACACGACGCTGCCGCCCACGATCTTCTACGTGTACCTTCACCCTGCCGACTTCGACCGCATCGAAGGTATCGTCCCGCGGCTCGTCGCCGAGCTGCAGCAGGCGCTCAGCGATGAGGTCCGGAAGATCAACGAGGGGCGCGTGAAATCAGGCATGCTGTCGCGGCTGATCGCCCAGGACGAGGCGCCGCCGATCGAGGAGCCCGCCGGCGGTTGGGAAGTGCACGTCAGCGGGGATCGGAATGGCACCCTGCAGCCCGGCCACCTCGGAATCGAGTCGACGCTGTCGCTACCCATGCCGCTCGAATTCGGAGGCCCGACCACCACCCGGATCGTGAAGTCGGTGCTCACCGAAACAGGCCGCAGCAGCACGACGATCGACGTCGTTCCCCCGGCGGCCTCCAATACGGATCTTCGCGAACGCGCCACCCTGACCTATGACGATGAGCAGGGGCATCACCAGTTCGGGATTCGGAAGGATGCGCTGTCCGTCGGGCGCGGTGGAAGTTCGGTCTGGATAGACGTGCAGGTGATCGCCTCGTCGAAGGTGTCACGCGAGCACTTCCGCCTGCGGCGCGACCAGGCCGGCCGGTTCTTCATCCAGGACGTGAGCAGCTGGGGCACATCGGTCGACGGCGTCCCGATCCCCGCCGCGGTGAAAAGCCCCGACGGTGTGCTGAGGCCCGGCGCGGAGCGCGAGCTCGCGTCTTCCGCGCGGATCGATCTGGCAGGCGCGCTCGTGATGCAGTTCGAGGCGAAGCCTGTCAAGTGACGGCGCTCTACTGGCTCCATTTCGTGTTTCTCGGGGCGATGCTCGTCGTCGTGGCCGGCCTGATGTGGCTGGCGCGGATGCACGATCGTGGCTGAGATGCGCACGTTCACCGGTCCTCTGTTGCGCGCCGCGGCACGCACGCATCCCGGGCGAGTCCGGCTGAACAACGAAGATCTGCCGGTCGTCGACGCGGCCCGCGGCGTGTTTGGCGTCATCGACGGCATCGGTGGACACGCCGGCGGCGAGGTGGCCGCCGCCGTTGCGAGAGACGTCATCCTGCAGCGGCTGGCGCGTCCCCTTGGCGCGCCGGCGGAACGCGTGCGCGAGGCGATCGCGATCGCCAACAACGAAATCTTCAAGCGCGCCGGCGACTCGAGCGAACTGGCCGGCATGGCCTGCGTGATCACGCTCGCGATCGTCGCCGACGACCGGCTGACGATCGGCCACGTCGGCGACACACGTCTCTACAAGCTGCGCGGCGACGGGATCCGG
>WNGL01004288.1_pt1 | contig 17194 bp, 16 predicted proteins | sample 5400591 | NCBI WGS metagenome assembly WNGL01 (sample SAMN13153377, study PRJNA577476) | soil metagenome | isolation source: 80 cm soil or saprolite under Garry oak tree replicate 1 | place: USA:California | collected 2016-06-15
GGCTTAGGGCAATTTCGTCCAGACCTTCGAGCAGGCAGTGACGCGTGAACTCATCAATCTGAAATTCTGCGGTGAAATCATGGCCGTCTTTCACGGAACAGGATTCGAGATCTACAGTCAGCTCATAGTGGGCAATTTCTGAGGCTTTACGCGTAATCTCTGACGCCTCCTCCTCGTTGAGGGCGACAGTCAGTACGCCATTCTTCATGCAATTGCTGGCAAAGATGTCTGCAAACGACGGAGCAATCACGGCGCGGAAACCGAAGTCCGCCAACGACCAGACTGCATGTTCGCGAGAAGAACCGCAGCCAAAGTTCTTCCCCGCCACCAGAATGCTTGCGTCCGAATAACGTGGCTGATTCAGAACAAATGACGGATCGGGCACGCCTTCAGCCGATCGTCTCCAGTCATTAAACAGAAATTCGCCAAATCCGGTGCGCTCGATACGCTTGAGGAATTGCTTGGGAATGATCTGGTCAGTGTCAACATTTGCGCGGTAGAGCGGCGCAACCTTGCCCGTGTGCTTTCGGAAAGGCTCCATTATTGGAACCGCCAATTTCTGATGTCGGTAAAGTGACCGGTAATGGCCGCGGCGGCTGCCATCATGGGACTCACAAGGTGAGTCCGGCCGTCACGTCCCTGGCGACCTTCGAAATTGCGATTGCTGGTGGATGCGCAACGCTCGGCTGGGCGCAGGATATCGGGATTCATGCCCAGGCACATGGAGCACCCTGATTCGCGCCATTCGAATCCGGCCTGCTGGAAAATGTTGTGCAGGCCTTCCTCCTCGGCAGCATGCTTCACGCTCTGCGATCCTGGCACGACCATCGCTCGAACTCCGGAAGCGACCCGGTAGCCCTTCGCAACGCGAGCAGCCGCGCGCAAGTCCTCCAGTCGCGAATTGGTGCACGACCCAATGAAGACGCGGTCAACATGAATCTGCTCAATCGGAACGCCCGGTTCCAGTCCCATGTATTCGAGCATGCGTTGCGTTGTCGCTCGATTCGATCCATTCGCCGGGAGCTCCGGTACGCGGCTGGTGATGGGCACGACCATACCCGGATTCGTTCCCCAAGTGACGAACGGCGCTAATTCCGACGCGTCAATCTCCACAACAGTGTCGTACTTGGCTCCGGGATCGGAGGGCAGCGTACGCCATCGCGCAACGGCAGCTTCCCAGTCAGTTCCGTGAGGGGCGAAGCGGCGGCCTTTAACGTAGGCGAAAGTAGCCTCATCGGGGGCAACCATGCCAGCGCGCGCGCCGGCTTCAATGCTCATGTTACACAGGGTCATCCGGCCTTCCACAGAGAGCGCGCGCACAGCTTCCCCTGCGTATTCGATTACATGGCCGGTCGCGCCGTCAGTTCCGATTTTGCCTATGATTCCGAGCGCAAGATCTTTTGCGGAGACCCCCTCTCCCAGCTCGCCGCTCACGTGAATGAGCATGGTTTTGGGCTTGCGCTGCGGCAGGCACTGGGTCGCCAGTACATGCTCCACTTCTGATGTGCCGATGCCGAATGCTAATGCGCCGAACGCGCCGTGGGTGCTGGTGTGGCTGTCACCGCAGACGATGGTCATCCCCGGCTGGGTAAATCCAAGCTCAGGTCCGATTACGTGGACGATGCCCTGCTCAGGAGAGTCCATGTCAAAGAGGCGAACGCCGAACTCGCGGCAATTTGACTGCAGGGCCTCGATCTGCCGCTTCGCTATTGGGTCGAGAATCGGAGTGCCGCGCGGCTCGGTGGGGATGTTGTGATCAACTGTCGCGATGGTGCGTAACGGCTCGCGAACTTTGCGATTTGCCACGCGCAATCCGTCGAACGCTTGCGGAGACGTCACCTCGTGGACGAGATGCAAATCCACATAGAGAAGTGGTGGCTGCCCTGTGGGTGTGGAGACAACGTGCTCGTCCCAAACCTTTTGGAAGAGTGTGCGTGGCATGAGCTCTGATGATTAGTTTATCAATAAAGCGGGAAGGCAATAAACCACGAGGGCAGGCAGTTCACGAAGGGAGCCAGTAAGCACTCGAAATTAAGGGTTCATTTGTTCTCGTACCTCGCCGCGAGAAACGCTGTTCGCGATGTAAAAAGCAAGCATGGCGGCGACCCCCAGCAGAGGCACAAAGAAACCAAGGCGCAGGCTTCCGAAGCGATTAGAAACGTCACCGACGACTCGGGGCAGAATTGCGCCTCCCATGTTGCCGCTGGCGAAGACGGCACCGCTCGCGTCGCGGGCCGATTCCCCAAACCATCGCTGCAGAAGAGCGACGCTGATGGGGAAAATCGATGCGAGCCCGAGGCCGCCAAGAATAGCGCCGGCGACGATCATGGTCATGTTTCGAGCCGATACGAGAGCCAGGCCACCCAGCAAGGCGATGCTTAATCCGGCGATTGCGACCGTAGTCTCATTAGCGAACTTCAGGGCCGGGGGAGCAAGAGCGCGTCCTAAGAGCAATGCTCCATAAAAAAAGGCGGGAGTCATTGTCCAGAGGGTTTGCTGGCTGGGTTCAACGCGATGCGCGTAAGTAGCAACCCACCCCCCAAAGGATTGTTCGGTGCCGACATAGATGAAAAACAGCGCACAAATCAGCGGCAGAATTCGAGAGCTCCAAAAACTGCTGCCAGGCGCGTTCTGAGCGAGTTGAGCTCGAATGTCGGGAGTAAATCGTGTGATAGCGAGGACGGCCAAGAGCACGAACAATCCCGCAGCTGTGCCGAACAAGAACCACGAAGTGTGGTTAACATTCTTGGCTAGTGCAATCAGAAAAGGGGAACTCATCGCTCCGACTCCCCAGACTGAGTTCAGGACGTTGAGCGAGGCGGCGCTGGATAGAGGGTTTATCTCTGCAGTTCTGAGGTTTCCAGCGGGCGTGGTGATTCCGTGGCCAACACCCAGGATACAGATTGAGGCGATCCCCAGAAGCCAGGGGCCGGAAGAGAGCAGAATCATTCCCGATGCCATCAGCAGTACGCCGAGGATTAAAGTTAGCCTATAGCCCCAGCGCTGGACCAAAATGCTGGATAGAAGCATGCCAAACATTGAGCTGAAGAACTGGGCAAAGAACAGTGTTCCCGACCCTGAATCGGTGAGTGCCCATCTTGCAGAAAGGATGGGAAGCATGGGACCGAGAAAAGTCATCACGATTCCGGTGAGCAGGAAATCCACATGGATGAGGAATGTGCCGCTGGTTGATACAGGAAACGTTCTGGGCAAGGAAGCTCTCGGGGGCATGATTTATGATGAGTGTAAATCAGCGCGGCTTCCGCGCCTGAGCGACTCGAACCAATAATGCTAAACGGCAAACGAATAGCGGTTGTAATGCCAGCTTACAACGCGGAGAAGACACTGCCGGCGACGGTGCAGGAGTTGCCGGCAATTGTCGATGTCCGGATATTGGTGGATGATTTCAGTGCGGACCGCACTGTGGAAGTCGCGCGGGAGCTTGGGTTGGTGCATTTTGTGCATGACCGGAATTACGGATACGGCCGGAACCAGCAAACCTGTTATCGGGAAGCGCTGGCCGAAGGCGCGGATGTGGTGATCATGCTGCATCCCGACTATCAGTACACGCCGCTGCTGGTGACTGCGATGGCCAGCATGGTGGCGTATGGAATCTACGACGTAGTGCTGGGATCGAGGATTATTGGTGGGCAGGCTTTACGGGGCGGGATGCCGCTCTACAAGTACATCTTCAATCGGTTCTTGACGGCATTCGAGAATCTCTTTTTGCGGATTAAAGTTTCTGAATATCACACCGGGTATCGCGCGTTCAGTCGCGAGGTCTTGACCAAACTGCCGTTGCTGGAAAATTCCGATGATTTCGTATTCGATAACCAGATGCTGGCCCAGTGCGCCTATTTCGGTTTCAAGATTGGAGAGGTGTCGTGTCCAACAAAATATTTCCCTGAAGCCTCTTCGATTAATTTCCGCCGCAGCGTGACATATGGCTTAGGAGTGTTGGGGACCACCCTTCAATTCGCTCTGCAAAAATGGGGATTGGGCCAGTTTCGAATCTTCAATCCCGCCGGGCGCCGGTTAGAGCCGCAGGCTGCGGGCTATTACGTGCGCGGCGCAGTCAGCAGCGAGCAAAGCACGTAATCCTCACGTTTGCGCGCGCAAAACCTTACTTTTTTCCTGAAAGAAAACCAAGGACTTTACTGGCAAACTCGTCCGAAAATCCAAGGCGCGTCTTCGCACGTGAATAAATATCCACGGCTTTCTTGTCTAGCCAAATCAACGCAGCCTCTTTCCACCCATCAGTTGGTCGGGGGTGATAGTCGGTGGAATGCGGAGACACCACCGCGTGTTCTTCGACGGTGTAATAGTAAAAGGCAAGACTCTTTCGCGAAACCCCGGCAGGGCATGTCAAAGGATCCGGAAATCCGTGCAGGGACCGCTCATCAGTCGTGAAAATCACGACGTGATTCAGCGATGGCGGATATTTCGCTCCGCAGCGCTGCATGGCTCTCTCCCAAAACTCAATCGCGCCGCCCCATTCCTCATGCCAGTCGGGATTAAGGTAACAAATCACATTCACACGCCGGCGCCAGTTCTTCTTGTAGTGGTGCATGCTGAAGTCGGTGTGAACATTCAGGAATCCGCCGTGGGTGGACTGGTGAAGGCCGCCACCCTCAAGGCTCGGGTCCGGGATCAGTCCAGAGATTCCCGTCAAAATCGAAAGCCAGGCAACAAAATCTGGGGAATTCAGTTCATCGGCAACCGCGGCCAGTCGCGGAGGGAATAGCTCACGCTTCGCCAGCCCAGATTTGTTTTCGTTGTGATGCTTGTATTGCGTCCACGCATTAGTGTCTGCGGCAGGAAATTCCGCGGCGATCGAGAGCGCGGTCTCAGGCTCAAGAAACTCCGCGAGATGAATATGCGGGAAAGGCTGGTTCTCCCGGTAAACTCCGGCAAGTTCAGCGACTCGCGCATTCCATTTGCTATACGGGAACACCTTTTCTGACGCCGCGATTGTTTGGGAGCAAGCCATCGGACTTTATGGGATTCGGGCTAATCTAAAATCTACCAGATTCTGCGCAGTCGAATCTACGCTGATAAGTCAGAGGTCGAGGCGACAAACCAGCACTGATGAATTCTGATAGGGGCAGATCAGGCTTGGAACGCCGGGATTCTGTAGCACGATCCAGGTTACTCCGTACTTCTGCTTCAGCCGGACGAAATCTGGCGCTCCGAATTTTCTCCAGTCTTTTTGCGCCTGATACTGATCAAACCATTTTTCAGCCAGAGGAGGGAACATGGAGACTGCCCCGCTATCTTTTACCGCGTCCGCCAGTCTGCTCCGCTGAGACAAAGCGCGAAAGCCGACTGTGTCCTCGCCTGGAATTTGGATGTACAAAGGATCAATCGCAAAAACGGCATCAGCGGGAGTATTCTGCCGAACCCAGGTAAACGCTTGGGCCCAGTGGTTTCTCTGAGCACCCCACGGCCATTCGATATGGGAGTTCGAAGGGAACAGCGCATGTTGCGCCAAGGCCATGCCGCCGACGATTGGAAGAAAAAATACAACCCATCGCCAAGCATGTTTCTTCAGGATGTATTCAGCAATGAGCCCGCCGCAGAACAGAAGCAACAGGATGTAGAGCAAATGCAAGCTGCGCAGGGGTTGTATCCGAGCAAGACTCTCAAACCGCTTGGGCACGGAGACAATTAGCGCCGCAGCAAAATACCCCAGGTCGTAAAAAATCAAGGCTCGGCACATCAGCGCCAGCTTGTTGAGGCCACGCGATTGAGCAATTCGTCGAAACCACCAGAACAGAGCGACCGGGGCGACGATTCCGATCCATTCATACCACTGCCATTGCAGAATGTAGTGGAAGCCGTGAAATCGAACAGCTTCGTGATAGGCAGGCGAAGCGGGGGCGAGCGAGATCCCAAATGGCAAGAGAACAATTGCCATCGCAAAATCCTCAAATCTCTTCAACGCGAGCACCAGGATGCAAAATGAAAGCGCAAAGAACGCCATCAATGGATGTATCGTGACCGCGAAGACAAGCCACAGCCCAGCTCTGAAGTATTTTTGTTCCAGGGTGAGAACGATTGCGAAAACGCCGGCAAAGGCGGCCAGATTGCGGGGATTCAGGTACTGATCCATGAGATACAGTGCGGTTCCGGCAACGGGAAGGGTGAGGAGCGCGGCAACCAATGCGACAGCGCACCATCGCGCATGTGTCGTCGTGAAGCATTTGCCGCTTAGCTCCCAGCAGGCGAGCAGGAGCAAGACGATAGACGCAAGATGCCATCCGAATAGCGTGTAGTCGAAGGGTAGATGAGTCATACGCACTGACGCGGCAATCAGATTGGGAAACAGCGTCAGTCCCGCGTGTGACTCGAAAAACTCTGCTCCGACTGGGAAGAGTTCTGGGTGCAGATTTTTCTCAATTCCGGGAAGGTAGATCTCGGCATCCTCGGCGTAAGGATGGTAGCCGTGGATGGCGAGAGCGCCCGCGGTGAGCAGCAGTAACCCTACGGCAACTTGCCATTTCGAGGTGCGAGTCAAGGGATCGAAGATTGCAGCTACCGTAGAGAGGGCCGCAAGTTTTGTCAACTCGGCCCATTGACTTAACAGCGGGCTAGGATGCGCGATACAGCCCGCGGCAAAACCTCAAAGGCGGAACACAGTAGAATATTGTGATCGCATACGGTGCCAAATATCTCCGGAAGAAGGTAAGGTATTTCGAGCCATGAAGGTGCTACGACCGATTTCGATTGCAGTCCTCCTCGTCGGCGTTTTCTTTTATTACACAACTTATCGTTCAGGAACCTTTCGCACCGTGAACTCTCCGGCCGCGAGAGTCGAGATCACAGAGGCAGCAGGAAACGAACCGCTGGATTCAGAAGAGCAGAACAATATCTCCGTTTATCACAAGAATATCGGTTCGGTGGTGAACGTCACGTCCAAGGCAGTCGCCTACGATTTTTTTTATGGGCTGGTGCCGCAGGAAGGACAGGGGTCCGGCTTCATTATTGATCGTGAAGGACACGTGCTGACGAATTACCACGTAATCGCGGATGCCCGGCAGGTGGAAGTCACCCTCCACAACCGCAAGAGGTACCGCGCCACAGTGGTCGGTACCGACCGCTCGCATGATTTGGCGATCATACAAATCAAGGCGCCCGACCTGGCGCCCATGACCATGGGGGACTCGCGAAATCTTCAGGTCGGACAGAAAGTCTATGCGATTGGAAACCCGTTTGGCTTGGCGGGCACTCTCACCAGCGGAATTGTGAGCTCCATTCGGTCGGTGCAAGAACCAGATGGCGTGACGATTGATGAGGCCATCCAGACAGATGCCGCAATTAATCCCGGCAATTCTGGGGGTCCGTTGCTTAACTCCCACGGCGAAGTCGTCGGCATCAATACCATGATCGCTTCCAATTCCGGCCAGAATGCAGGAATTGGCTTTGCGATCCCGGTTAACACTGCGAAAGCGGTGTTGAACGACCTCCTCACGCTAGGCAGAGTTCGGCGACCTGCGCTAGGCGTGCTGACGCTTCCGATCAGTCCAGACATTGCTAGTGATCTCGGCCTCGCCTCGGACTATGGGTTACTGATCGTGCGCGTTACGGCCGGCGGGGCTGCCGAACGCGCAGGACTGCGGGGGGGAAGCGAGCGGGCATATCTCGGAAACATGCCGATTATGGTCGGGGGAGATCTGATCGTGGCGGTGGACGGTCAGGAAGTGCAGGACCAGCAACAATTGTCCCGGATCATGAACAGCCACCGTGCCGGCGATGCGGTGAAAGTGACCATCTATCGCGGGAAGAAAAAGATGGACGTGGACGTCACCCTGGGAGAGGCGCGCGAGCAGGTGTAACCGCACTCCCGGAAGTTTCGCTCGGGATTTCTCGAATGACTGTTGATTCGGTTCGGAAGTTCTGCATGTCGTTTCCACGGGCGACTGAGAATTTGCAGTGGGAAGAAGATTTGTGTTTCAAGGTGAACGGGAAGATTTTTGCCGTGCTGGCGCTTGGTTCGGTACCGCAGAAGATGACCTTCAAGTGCAATCCAGAGACATTTGCCGAACTCACGGAGCGTGAGGGGATTGTTCCGGCTCCGTATGTAGGGCGATACAAGTGGGTCCAGCTTGATCGTTTGGATGTGCTGACCGGCCCCGAACTTGAGGATCTGATTGGACAGTCCTACGAGATGGTGACGGCAAAAGCGAAATCCGCTGGTACCAAGAAACGTGAACCTAAATCACGGAGAAAGAAAATAGCCGGCTAGAATCCGCTGCCATTTGACTCGCCGTAAGTCCGTGGGCTAGCCTCAGAAGTCCCGGTCTGCAGGCAAGCAATGGGGCGACCGCGGAACAAAAGATAATGCTTAGAGCCATCTCCACTTACATTTACGTCAAAGAGCGGCTGCATCCTGGGCTGCTGGATAAACTTGTCAGTGGAGGAGCGCAGGCGATCGAAATTTTCGGAGCGCGGCAGCACCTTGATTACGCCAATCGCAAGCAACATGTTCGCGAGATTGCGGATTGGTTCCGTACCAGCGGAGTGCCACTGCATTCCGTACACGCTCCCCTATATGCCGACTATGAGTGGGGGCGCGCAGGCGCACCGCCCATCAATGTGGCTTCAACCGACCGGGCTGCCCGCATTGAAGCCATGGATGAAATCAAACGCGCCATCGAATTGGCCGAGCAGATTCCGTTTCGATTTCTGATTCAGCACATTGGCGTGCCCAATGAATCCTACAACGAGCGCAAGTTTGAGGCAGCGATGACGTCGGTTGAGCATTTGCGCGCTTTTGCTAAGCCACTGGGAGTTCGGCTGCTGATCGAGAACATACCGAACGAGCTATCCACGCCTGACCGGCTCGTGGAGTTTATTCGCACTTCGCACTTCGACGACGTGGGTGTGTGTTTCGATACCGGACACGCGCATATCATGGGCGATGTAGCCTCGGCTTTCGAGACCGTGAAGAGCTATATTCATTCCACACATGTTCATGACAATGCCAAAGACCGTGACGCCCATCTTTGGCCGGGTGCAGGGACCATTGACTGGAAACAGACACTAGGATTACTGAGTGAAGCGCCGCACAAGCCACCACTCCTGCTGGAGATCGAAGAGAACGAGAAGATCAATGCGGTAGAGAAGATGGGCGAAATTTTTGGGAACCTGATTCCCGCATAGTTACCGCCGTTGAAGCGCGCCAAAAGATCCATATTGATTATGTAGCCCCGGACGCCTCGTCCGAGGTGGGTGGGGCCACGCTCTTTATGGTGTCAGATAGCGAAAGACGACCTCAGAAATGAATCCAGTAACTACTATCGCCGAAATCGGAAAACACGAAGGCCAGGCAGTCACAATCCGCGGGTGGCTGTACAACATGCGTGAAAGTGGAAAGTTGCTGTTCCCGATTTTTCGCGACGGCAGCGGCATCATTCAGGGAGTTGTTCCCAAGAATGCGGTACCGCCGGAAGTTTTCGAAGCAGTCAAGAGTTTGACCCAGGAATCGAGCGTGATTGTCGAAGGCAAAGTGAGGGCTGACAAACGAGCGCCTGGTGGATACGAACTCGACGTTTCAAACGTGCAGGTGCTGCAGCGAGTGTCGGAGAACGAGCCATTTCCCATATCGCTCAAGGAGCACGGCGTTGATTTCTTGATGGACCATCGCCATCTCTGGATACGAACTCCACGGCAGGCTGCCATCCTGCGGGTGCGCGCGGAGATCATTAAGGCAGCTCGCGACTTCTTTGACGACCGTGGCTTCACCCTTACTGATCCACCAATTCTCACACCCGCCGCTTGTGAAGGAACGTCGACGCTATTTCCGGTTGATTATTTCGATGAGCAAGCATATTTGACCCAGTCCGGGCAGCTCTACATTGAAGCGACAGCCATGGCCCTGGGGAAGGTGTACTCCTTCGGGCCAACATTCCGGGCCGAAAAATCCAAGACTCGCCGTCACTTGACCGAGTTTTGGATGGTTGAGCCAGAGGTTGCGTATGCGAACCTCGATGACCTGATGGACCTCGCTGAAGGTCTGATTAGCTTCCTGGTAAAGAGATGCATGGAGAAGCGCCGCTCCGATCTTGTGACTATTGGGCGGGATATTTCGAAGCTGGAAAACGTTGCAGCTCCGTTTCCGCGAATCGCCTACGACGAGGCGGTAAAGATGCTCCAGGAAGGGCACGCGAAAGGTGCGCTGGAAACCAAGTTCGAATGGGGAGGCGATCTGGGATCGCCGGACGAAACCTATCTTTCGGCACAGTTTGAAAAGCCGGTAATGATTCATCGCTATCCCGCGCAGGTGAAGGCCTTCTATATGGAGCCCGATCCGCAGCGCCCGGAATTGGCCCTCTGCGTGGACGTGCTGGCCCCGGAGGGTTATGGCGAGATCATCGGCGGATCCCAACGCATGGCGTCTTACGAACTGCTATTGCAGCGTATCCGGGAGCATGGCCTGCCTGAAGAGTCGTTCAAATGGTACTTGGACTTGCGCAAGTATGGCGGAGTGCCGCACGGCGGCTTCGGCATGGGAATTGAGCGAGCAGTGGCGTGGATTTGCGGACTGGAGCATGTGCGGGAGACGATTCCGTTTGCCAGAACCCTGCATAGGCTGTATCCGTGAGGAATTGACCAGATGACGGCACACATCACATCCGACACGAGTATTACTCCGAAGAAGATTCGCGTCATTGGCGTGCCTCTGGACCTCGGGCAATCCCGTCGCGGCGTGGACATGGGTCCATCGGCGGTGAGGGTGGCGGGGCTGGAAGCCAGGTTGGAAGAACTTGGCCATGTGGTCGAAGACGCGGGGAACATTTCCGTTGCGATAGCGGAGCAGAAGAAAGAGGGCGATCCGCATGCGAAGTATTTGAAAGAGATTACGGCGACTTGCACCAAGCATGCGGATCTGGTGCTCAAGACGCTCGAAGCAGGCAAGGTGCCTCTGGTTTTGGGTGGGGACCACTCGGTTGGGGCAGGGACGGTTGCAGGAGTTGCGGAATTTTTCCGCCGCCAGAATCAGAAGATAGGACTGATCTGGATTGACGCGCATACGGATATCAATACGCCAGAAAGCTCACCCAGCGGAAATGTGCATGGCATGCCGTTGGCTGCCATTATGGGATTAGGGCCAGCGGAACTGGCCAACATTTTCAATTTTTCGCCGAAAGTGGCGCCGGAAAACTGCGTGCTTGTTGGCGTGCGTGACATTGATGCCATCGAGAAGGAAAATGTTCGCAAGGCGGGCATTGACGTATTCACCATGCGCGACATTGACGAGCGCGGCATGCGCACAGTAACGGAAGAGGCGCTGCGCATCGCAGGACGGGGCACGGCTGGTTATCACGTCTCGCTCGACATGGACTGGGTTGATCCAGAGGACGCGCCCGGCGTGGGAACTCCGGTGCGCGGCGGTGCGACCTACCGCGAGGCACATCTGGCGATGGAGATCATTGCCGACCACGGGCGAATGGTGAGCTTCGAAATTGTGGAAGTAAACCCGGTGATTGACGAGCACAATCGAACAGCTGATCTTGCCGTAGAGCTGGCGCTTTCGGCGTTTGGAAAGAAGATCCTGTAGCGGACCTAAAAGCATGAAAGAAAGTAATCCAACCAGGTACAAGGTCTTCTTCCATCGAGGGGAGGAGCTTGGCCTTAAGACTAAGGTTCAGAAAGGTCGTGCCTGGCTCGATGACGACGGGTTGCATGTCGAAGGCCATGTTGGGCCGCTGCTGCTAATCTCTAAGTCCAGTTTGCTGTCGGCTGAACTATTCCGGCTCCACGGCCTGTGCAGTGTCATTGGCGTGGACTACCAGGGTGGCCGTTTGTTCTTGTCTGTCATACGTTTCCTGATTGGCGGTCAGGTCATGCTGGTCAATTACTACAAAACTGTCGAACTACACGAAAGGCTGGCGGCCTTATCTCGGCGGCCCTAAGCTCACTCTGGTTTTGTCAAATGGATAATTCCTATGATTCGCCCTGATTACAAGGAATTCTCGCGGCTGGCGCGAGAGGCAACGCTGGTGCCAGTGGTGAAGTCCGTCATGGCGGACCTGCTTACGCCGGTTTCCGCTTTTCTAGCGATTTCGCGAGGCGAGAAACATGCCTTTCTTCTCGAGTCCGTGGAACGCGGGGAGCAGATTGGGCGATATACATTTCTGGGTGCGCGTCCCTACATGCAATTGCGCACGCGGGGCGAAGAAGTCGCGGTTGAAAGAGGGAAGAAGCGAGAAGTACGGCAAGGCAGCCTGTTCCAGATCGCAAAAGAACTCCTGCAGCAGCATCGGGCCGCCGTTGTCCCCGGATTGCCTCCGTTTACTGCCGGCGCGGTGGGATTCTGCTCCTACGACATCGTTCGGCGGCTCGAAAACATTGGCGACCGGACGAAAGATGATCTCCAGCTTCCTGATTGTGTGCTGATGTTTTTTGATCGGCTGCTGGCGTTCGACCATTTGCACCATCAGATTCACATCATTGCAGCGGCGGATGTGCGGAACGAAAGGCCGCGCAAGGCCTACGATCGCGCGCTTGCAGATATTGCAGTTTTGGAAAAGAAACTAACGGCGGGGTTGCGTCCGGGACAATCGCGGCAGATTCTCGGCAAGGAGCGCGGCAAGCTAAGAGTTCGCCCTGCGACTAGTCGAAAAGAATTTGAAAACTCTGTTAAGCAGGCGAAGGAATACATTGCTGCGGGAGACATTTTTCAGGTCGTGCTCTCGCAACGCCAGGATTTCACACCTGAAGTGCCGCCGTTTGATGTTTATCGTTCGCTGCGGGCAGTGAATCCTTCGCCGTACATGTATTTCCTGCAAATGGGCGATACCCACGTGCTGGGCTCCTCGCCGGAAATGCTGGTGCGTGTGACTGGCCGCAAACTCGAGTATCGCCCAATTGCGGGCACGCATCCTCGAGGGCGGGACGAGGCTGAGGACCAGCGACTGCAGGAGGAAATGCTTAGCGACGAGAAAGAACGCGCTGAGCACGTCATGCTCGTGGATTTAGGACGCAACGATCTCGGCCGAGTCAGCGAGTATGGGTCCGTCAAGGTGAAGGATCTCATGTATGTGGAGCGCTACTCGCACGTGATGCACATTGTCTCGGCGCTCGAAGGTAAGCTGCGCCCCGAACTTCACGCGCTGGATGCCTTCGCCGCATGTTTCCCGGCAGGCACTCTCAGCGGAGCGCCAAAAGTCCGCGCCATGCAAATCATCGAAGAATTGGAGCCGACGCGGCGGGCGATTTATGGCGGCTCGGTACTCTATGCGGATTTTGCCGGGAACCTCGATTCCTGCATTGCCATCCGGACCATGCTGATGAAAGGGAAGAAGGCATACTTGCAGGCAGGCGCTGGGATTGTGGCGGACTCCGATCCGGCAACGGAATATCAGGAGTCCATGAACAAGGCCCAGGCGGTCCTCAGGGCAGTGGAAACGGCAAGAGCTACAGGTCAGCGATGAATCAACCGGGTCAGTTCTTCACCACTGTCCCGCCTTCATCAGCTTGCGTATCTTCCTCTTCATTAGGTCGCGCTTCAAGGCGCTCAAGTGACTGATGTAAAGCCTTCCGTTCAAATGATCGGTCTCATGCAGGAAAGCGCGGGCTAGCAACTCTTCGCCGGTTTTTTCAAACCATTTCCCATTCACATCCTGAGCTCGAACTGTTACTTTGTTCGCCCTCGTCAACGGCTCGCGAAATTCAGGAATACTCAGGCATCCTTCGCTCTGCGTCTGTTTGCCTTCTTTGTGAATGATTTCCGGGTTTGCCAAAATCAGCCTGGCCGCAGGATCTTCCTTGAAAGTGACATCAATCACGGCCAACCGCTTCGAAATCCCGATCTGCGGTGCCGCCAGCCCGACGCCTCTGGCCGCATACATGGATTCAAACATATCCTCGACCAGCTTCTTCAGATCCTCACCGAATTCCGTGACCGGCTCGGCGGGCTTTTCCAGAACAGGATTTCCAAACTTTACGATGGGATAGATCATGTGGTCGGTCGTTCGTCTTGGCTGTCGGCTCCAGTGCTTGTCGTCGGCTGTCACCTTACGTCATCGGCCCTTCGGGAGGGCATGACTTCAGCCGTGCCGCCTCAAACTAAAAAAAATCGGACTTTAGCCGCAGCTTTCGAACTTTCTCAATAGTGTTTCAACTGCTCAGAATAACCTCCAAAATTTCGACAAGTCTCGGTCATCGAGTCTCCGCCGAACTTCTCCAGCGCGCACCTTGCCAGAGTAAGCGCCACCATAGCTTCCCCAGCTACCCCAGCCGCCGGCACAACACACACATCGGAACGCTCATACGCGGCTTTTACCGGCTCACGCGTCGCGAAGTCCACTGATTGTAAGGGACGGCGCAGCGTCGAAATAGGTTTCAAGTACCCGCGAACCCGGATCTCCTGGCCATTGGAAACTCCGCCTTCGATTCCACCGGCTTTGTTTCGGGTACGCGAAAACTTCGTGAAAGACGCTCCCGTATATCCGATCTCATCATGCACGGCAGAACCCGGAGAGTAAGCGGCCGTGACTCCCGCCCCAATTTCGACCGCCTTCACCGCCTGCAGTGACATGATTGCCGCCGCTAACTGCGCATCAAGCCGCTGGTCCCACTGAATATACGTGCCGAGTCCCGGCGGTACGTTGTGCGCCACAACCTCGAAAACTCCGCCCACGGAATCCCCCGTACGTAACACCTTATCCACTTCCTCTTTCATCCGCGGCTCGACTTCGGTATCGGCGCAGTTGAGCAATATCTCCTCCCTGCCGCAAATTGCCTGAATCTCCTGCCAGGGAATTTCCCGTTTAACCTGCGCTGCCCCGACCGCAACAACATGGCTCAATACTTCAATCCCTAACTCTTTGAGAAACAGCTTCGCCAGGGCCCCAATCGCAACCCGCGCTGCCGATTCCCGCGCCGAGGCGCGTTCCAGAACATATCTTGCTTCAGGGAAGTTGTATTTCAGAGCGCCTGCCAGATCGGCATGTCCAGGCCGTGGCGAAGCCACGCGTTTGTGCAGGGTCGGGTCACCCTCTTCCACCGGAAGCTGTTCCTGCCAGTTCTTCCAGTCACGGTTTTGCAGAAGCACGGCAATCGGCGATGCGATCGTCTTTCCGTGCCTCACGCCGGAGAGAATATGGGCCGTGTCCCGTTCAATCTTCATTCTCCCGCCACGCCCGTAGCCCTGCTGCCGCCGCCAAAGCTCCCGGTTGACGAACTCCAAGTCAACCTCCACGCCGGCTGGTAAACCTGACAGGAAGGCCACCAGGGCCTCCCCGTGCGACTCCCCAGATGTGAAGTATTGCAGCACCGTCCTTGGATTGTAGCCGATTGACCGGGCAAACCCGGAACTCCGGTCTTCATCAAACAATTCGGCCAATAGCATTCTCGTGGCCCGGGTGTGCGCGCTTGTAAGATGGCTTCAGGTCTCGGGCTATGAGTCTCACTTCGTCTGCTTTTCACGTTCCAGGCTACCCATTGGAGTGAGTAGTGCCCGCTAGAGCAACGAAGACCGAGGTAATAGATTCGACTCTTTCGCACGCTGCGGAGCTTTCACGGCAGCTGCTGAAGGCCCAGGAGGAGGAACGAAGCCGTATCAGCCGCGAACTGCACGACGAAACCGGGCAGGCGCTCATGGTCCTGCGATTTCATTTGGAAATGCTGGCAGGGGACGCTTCGAGCAAAGAACATCGGTCTAAGATTCAAGAAGCTCTCGAAGTGCTTGATCGGTCGATCGAAGGTCTGCGGCGCATCATCGCGAGACTCTCTCCGCGTGTTCTGGAAGAACTGGGCCTGGTCGCTGCAATCCGGCGGCAGGCAGAACTTCTGGTAAGGCAAACCTCGATCAAGCCTCATCTCGACTTGCCCGAGGATTTCGAGCCATTGGAGCACGATATCGAGGTGGCCCTCTATCGCTCGGCGCAGGAGGCCCTGCATAATCTGGCAAAGCATGCGCATGCAAGAAACTTCACCGTGCGCCTTGCGCCTTCCGGCAACAAGGTGTCTCTGGAAATCGAAGATGATGGGATCGGGTTCTCGACCCGAAACGCCCGTGAAAGAGGATTCGGACTCACCGGAATGCGCGAACGGGCCGCCGCTCTCGGCGGCTCGGTGAAACTTCACTCAGAAAAAGGAAAGGGTACGCACATTCGGATTCTGCTTCCCTGGATCACGGATGGCGCACTAAAGCGCGAACAATCTGCTGTCCGCGGGTTTAGGCACGCGAGTTAGTTGAGAACCACACGCAATGGCAATTCGATGCCTTATCGTTGACGACCACACACTCTTCCGCGAGGGCCTTCGCCGGGTGCTGGAGAGTGAGCCCGATCTGCAGGTCGTGGGTGAAGCCCGGGATGGAGCTGAGGCAATTGATCAGGCCCGCATGCTGCGGCCCGATGTCGTGTTGATGGACATCGGCATGCCTGGCCTTTCCAGCTTCGAAGCCTCGCGCCGGATTACCCGCGAACTCCCCGGCAGACGTGTGATTTTCCTCACCATGTATGAGGACGAGGAGTACCTGCTGCAATGCCTCGACGCCGGCGCATCAGGTTACATCCTGAAAGACGCCCCCGCCCCACGCCTGATCGGCGCTGTCCGCGACGTAAATGCCGGACGAAAATATCTCAGCCCGCAAGTGCTCGGAAAACTGGTGGACGATTTCCGCTCGAGGTCAACTTCCGGCATGGCTCGAGGCTCGACTCTAACTCCACGCGAGCGCGAAGTGGTCAAAATGCTCGCCGAAGGAAATTCCGTCCGCCAAATTGCGGGAATTCTCGGATTGAGCGTGAAGACTGTCGAGGCCCACAAATTCAATCTGATGCGTAAGCTGAACATCCACAACAAAGCCCAGTTAGTTACCTACGCGATCCAGAAAAAAATTGTGAAAATGCCCGCAGGCGCGTGACCAGGCCGGGTGATCTGATCACCCGCTGGTCAGATCACCTTTGCTCCGTTGGGATAAACCAGAATCTTGCTCGCTTCGCCGGTTTTCAGCCTCTCCATCGCACTGGAAAAATCTTTCATCGCGATGCGGTGGGTGATTGCTGGGTGCAATTCCAACTTTTTTGCTTTCAAGAGCGCGGTCATCTGATACCAGGTTTGATACATCTTGCGGCCATTGATGCCCTGGACCGTTATCCCTTTGAAAATGATGTCTTCAGAGAAATTCAGAGAAATGGGCTTAGAAGTCAGCCCCAGGAGCGAAATGCGCCCTCCTCGTCGCACG
>WNGL01004291.1_pt1 | contig 17192 bp, 14 predicted proteins | sample 5400591 | NCBI WGS metagenome assembly WNGL01 (sample SAMN13153377, study PRJNA577476) | soil metagenome | isolation source: 80 cm soil or saprolite under Garry oak tree replicate 1 | place: USA:California | collected 2016-06-15
GTTTTGGTCTCGGCCGCGGTAGGGTTTGTTAACACGCTCAATGACATCGCCGCGCTGATTCTATTCCGGGGCGCGGATTTCCTTGCGGTCTTCGACAAACCTCAGCGGGATGCGCTGGGGATGCTGTTCATTCGTTTGCACACTCAAGGGATCTTCATCGACGAGATGTTCTGGGGTTTATGGCTTTTCCCTTTTGGGCTGCTGGTTTTTCGCTCAGGTTTTCTGCCGCGGTTCATTGGCGTCTGGCTAATGATTAACTGTTTCGGCTATGTCATTCTAAGCGTAATCGCATTATTTTTTCCGGCGTACTACGGAGCCGCTTTCAACTGGTCGCAACCGGTCTTGTTTGGAGAGCTCGCGATCATGCTCTGGCTTCTGATTAAAGGGGCAAAGGTACCGGCAGCGACAACGACAGCCGCAGCAGTCGACGCCTAGCGAAGTTCGTTAGGCTTATGACACTAAAGCGTATTCTAAAGTGGACTGCAGTCACGATCCTGCTCGCGTTAGTGGCGTGGCTGTTCATCGCCTACTGGACGTCCACCAATGACTGCGATCGCTACACGGCTGCTCCGAATAATCCTATGAAAGCTATTGTTTATTGTGAGTACGGTCCGCCCGAAGTTTTGCAGCTCAAAGAAATCGAAAAGCCGACTCCGGCAGACAATGAGGTCCTCGTCAAAGTGCACGCGGCGGGGACGAATCCTCTGGATGGGATGCATACCGGACGCGCTCGCATTGTTACCGGATTGCGCAAACCGAAACTCACGCGAGCCGGTACTGACTTCGCTGGCACTGTTGAAGCGGTCGGCAAAAACGTAACGAACTTCAAACTAGGCGACGAAGTGTTTGGCGCGAAAACCGGCGCGTTTGCAGAATACATCTGCGTCCGTGACGACCGGGCGATTGCGCTCAAGCCGGCGAACGTCACGTTCGAAGAAGCGGGCTCGGTGCCGGTTGCGGCGATTACGGCGCTGCAAGGGCTGCGCGACAAAGGAAAGCTTCAGGCTGGGCAAAAAGTTTTGGTCAACGGTGCGTCGGGCGGTGTCGGCACGTTTGCGGTGCAAATTGCGAAAGCATATGGCGCTGAGGTGACCGGCGTCTGCAGCGGACGCAATGTCGATCTTGTTCAGTCGATCGGCGCCGATCACGTCATCGACTACACGAAAGAAGATTTCACCAAGACGAATCAGCGCTACGATCTAATTTACGATCTGGTCTGTAATCATTCATTCTCCGAACGACGGCAGATTTTGAACCCGAACGGAATCTGCGTCATGGCCGGCGTCGGCGGATCTGGCTGGCACGATGGAATCCTCGGACGCATGGCCGGCGAGCTTTATGCGTACGGCCGGTCACGATTCACCAGTCAAAAGTTTGTCACCTATCTCGCTGTGTTGAACAAAAAAGACATGACCGAGCTGGCTGAGCTGATGCAATCTGGAAAAGTGAAACCGGTCATTGACCGGACTTACAAATTAAACGACCTCGCGGCCGCGGAACGATATCTTCAGGAAGGACACGCTCGCGGTAAAGTCGTTGTAACTGTGGAATAAACGCCCACAAAAATGACAACTGACAAGATCGATCCGCCAAAGGACGCCAGTCGGACGGACTCGTCCCGCGGCGAGGACGGATTCGCCGTGGCGAACAATTCACAACGCACCGCTGCCAAAGTCGCAGGCGCCGCGGGTTTACTCACGTTCGCCCTCGTCGTTTTTGGTAATTACGTATTGCTCGAGCCGCTCCTCGTTCCGCGCAATGCCGTGGACACGGCGCGCAATATTCTCGCACACCAAACGCAGTTTCGTCTCGCGCTCATCTGCTTCGTTACTTATGGCATCGGCGCAATCGTTCTGCTCAGCGCGCTTTACGTGATATTCGCGCCAGTAAATCGTGGCCTCGCTTTGGCCGGCGCTTTGTTTCGGCTCGTATTCGCCATTTTGTGGCTCATTGCTCCGCTCAATAGTTTGGCGGCGCTTCGGCTCCTCGGCGACGCGCCGTATCTCAAAATTTTCGAACCGGAACGGCTTCAGGCGCTCGCGCGAGTCCAAATCGCGGCAAGTTTCGATGATTATTATGTTGGCCTGCCGTTTTTCGGCCTCGCCGCCACCGTTTGCGCCTGGTTGTGGCTGAAGTCCAATTACATTCCGCGCGGATTGTCGATCTTCGGTGTGATCGGTTCGGCCTGGTGCGTCTTCTGCGCTGTTGTCTATTTAATTTTTCCCGACTTCAACAAGATCGTGAACGACTACCTCTTCGATTCGCCGATGGCCCTTTTCGAACTCGCGTTAAGCTTTTGGCTTCTCTTTAAGGGGTTAAGCCCAAAAATAGACATCAAATCAGAAACTTAGATTTATGATAAGGCGCATACTTAAGTGGACGTTCCTCCTGATTCTAATCGGCGGCTTCGTTTGGTTCGAGATCGCCTACTGGACATCGACTAACGACTGCGGTCACAACCCCACTCCGAGCAATCCTATGAAAGCTATTGTTCATTGCGACTACGGCTTAACCAATCTCAAACTCCAAGACATTGAAAAGCCTGTTCCGAACGACGATCAGATCCTGGTCAAGGTTCGGGCGGCTTCGGTTAATCCATACGATTGGCACTTCATCGAAGGCACGCCGTACATCATGCGCGCGATGGGTGTCGGCCTGCGCAAACCAAAAGACATACGTCTGGGCGTTGATTTTGCCGGAACGGTCGAGACCGTCGGCAAGAACGTTACCCAGTACAAACCCGGCGACGAAGTATTCGGCGGAAGCACCGGTGCGTTCGCGCAGTATCTGTGTCGTCGCGCAACCGGATCAGTGGCGCCGAAACCGGCGGGCCTCACGTTTGAGCAGGCGGCTTCTGTCAATATAGCGGGCATCACAGCGTTGCAGGCTGTTCGCGACAAGGGAAAGGTTCAGCCAGGCCAAAAGGTGTTGATCAACGGCGCGTCCGGAGGGGTCGGGACATTCGCGGTGCAAATCGCTAAATCATTTGGCGCAGATGTGACGGGTGTCTGCAGCACGCGCAATGCCGATCTTGTCCGATCGCTCGGCGCAGATCATGTGATTGATTACACCAAAGAAGATTTCGCGAAAAATGATCAACGCTACGACGTGATTCTGGACAATGTTCCGAACCATTCGTTGTCAGAAATCAGGCGCATTCTAACTCCCAACGGCAAATACGTCATGATCGGTGGCGGCGGTCCCAACGACAGTCGCTGGGTAGGACCGTTCGGTCGTGTGATTCACACGCTCGTGTTGTCGCCGTTCATAGGTCAGAAAATGGGCATGATGATGGCGCAGCCGAGCACCCAAGACCTCACGCTCCTCGCCGAAATGGTGCAGTCAGGAAAATTGAAGGCGGTCATCGACCGAACCTATAAATCGTTGAGCGAAGTACCAGACGCGATCCGATATCTCGAAGAAGGACACGCCAGAGGAAAAGTAGTGATCACGGTTGAATGATGCTTCAGCCCCTTGGATATCGGCGTATCTGATAAAAACGGAGAGCTGAAAGCGATAAACAGAAGGAAACGAAGGCAACCAAGTTCAGATTGTCGGAATAGCTTTGTTTTCTTTGTTATCTTCTGTTCAAACTCAAAGACAAGTGACGAATGACCTGTGACGAGTGACGAGTTCTGATGATGCGAGCAGTCCAGCTCATTGAGGTCGGAAAACCGCTCGAAGATGTCGAAGTCCCTTTTCCGGAGATCGAACCGACAGATATTCTGATTCGCGTTGCGGCTGCCGGAATCTGTCATTCTGACGCGCATTATCGCGCTGGCATTTCCGAAATTGATTCTTTACCGCTGACTCTGGGGCACGAAATCGCGGGTCGCGTGGAGAAAGTCGGCAGCAATGTGACGCATCTCTCAGCGGGAGACCGCGTTTGCGTGCACTACTTGATCCACTGCGGAAGCTGCGAGTTTTGTCTGCGCGGCTTGGAACAATTCTGTCGCAGCGGAGAGATGATCGGCAAACATCGGGACGGCGGTTATGCGGAATTCATCAAAGTTCCAAGCGCGAATGCGTTTCCGCTTCCTGACGAGATTCCATTCGAGATCGGCGCAATCATGATGTGCTCGTCGGCAACTGCGCTTCATGCTCTGAACAAAGCGCGGTTCAAAGCCGGCGAGTCGATTGCGATTTTTGGCTTTGGCGGACTCGGGTTTTCGGCATTGCAACTGGCTCGCGCTTTCGATTGCGGAGATGTCTACGTGGTTGAAGTCAATCCTGCAAAACTGGCGTCAGCGACCAGCATGGGGGCTATCGCAATCGACGCCAGATCCGCAGATCCGGTCGAGCAAATCCAAGAGGCAACCGCTGGAAGAGGAGTCGATGTCGCACTGGAATTGATCGGCTCTGCAAAAACGATGCGCCAGGCGGTGCTCTGCCTGGCTCCTCTCGGGCGCGCTGCGCTTGTCGGGTTAACCGCTGAATCGATGTCGATTCATCCGTACACGGAGTTGATCAACAAAGAAGCGGAGATCATCGGCGTCTCGGATCATCTCGCGACTGCACTCCCAGCACTCCTCGAATTCGCGCGCAGCGGAAAACTTCAATTTCCGCCCGAGACATTGCGCGTCGTCGACCTCAACGCCGCTCAAATCAATGCGGCACTGGACGCACTTCAGGATTCCATTGATCACGTCAGAACGGTAATTGTTCCTTCGAAATGATCTCCTGCCTATGAACTGGGAAATGCTCGCTGCCCTCGGGCAATTAGCGGCCGCGTTTGTCGGGATCCCGTCGCTTATCTATCTCGCTGTCCAAATCCGAGAGCAGACTAAGGAACGGCGGCAATCAGCGGTCCACGCACTCACGGTGCAGTGGGGCGATCTGACTGGGTCGCTGCACGACAACCCTGAGACCGCAGCAATCTTTCTTCGCGGCATGCACTCTTTCACCGATCTCGACACCGTATCCAAGCTCAGATTCAGCGCGTTTTTCAATCGTCTCATCAATATTTTCGAGGGGATGTATTTCTCTCATCACCAGGGCATCCTGACTGGATCGTCGTGGCGCGCGGTCGAGCGGACGATGAGTGATTTAATTGCTTATCCGGGCGTTCAACAGTGGTGGGAAACGCGCCGACATTGGCACACCGAAGAGTTTGACCATCTCGTCGGCGAGCTCATCGCAAAAGGCAATAACCCCAAGGCCTTCGCGACCTACAATCTGAGCGACCTATTCGGACCGAAAGCAGGCGTATGAATAGGGTAACATCTATGTTGCCCAATGGTTCGGCGGTAAGATTTTGAAAATATCTCCTGACGGCAAGCTTCTGCACGTATTTGAGATCGCCGCGGGTGATAGCACAACAAACGTCGCATTCAGCGAAGGCGAGAAGGAATTGTACGTGACTGTGGTGAAGAATCCAAAGGACCCGCAGGCAAAGGGCAGCATCGTAAAGATCCCGAATGTGAAGTAACGGATTTTTGCTTGCGCTGAGGAGTTCCGTGGCTAGTTGATTTGACTCGTCAATCGTCAATTCGCCAAGATCCCGACGCGGGACTAAGCAAGACGTCTGGTGATGCACGCCAAACATCTGCATGAAACCACTTTTCTCCCAGTACGGCCTACAAGACTCTATCGATAACCAACCGAGAGCGATCCGGGAAAAGGTCGAGAATTTTGGGGAAGATTATATCTTAACAGTCCCTGAAGAGGATTTAGTCGCTGACCTGGCAGCCGAAGCAGAATGGAATCCACCAGTTCTTGGAGAGCCATTTATTGCTGGCGACCGGGAGATTAACGTTCATAGGTCGGATACAGATTACGGTCGGCCGCGCACCTACATTGCGAAAGCCACGCAGATTGAGGTTCACATTCCCTTTTCGGGAGACGCAACTTTTTTTAAAGTGCAGCCGGCCCAGAGTAAGTTCCCCCGGCCTGCCGCGTTGATCCAATCCGATCACTTAGAGATTATTTTGGAGGGCGCAAATCTCTCGTCTGAAAGTGTGCGTCGGGAAATCGAGAAATTCGTCCCCGACATCAAGTTCCACCTCGACCAAATCGTCGAGGCTGCCAAAACTCATAATGCCACTGTCGCTGGCAAGATCCGGTCATTCATCCAAGAGCGAAAACAGCGCATCCTTGGGCGTCGAAAGATGGTTTCGTCGATCGGACTTCCAATGAAGAAACGAGAGGACGCGCCGAAGACTTACGCTGTGCCAAACGTTCGGCGGAAGCCAAAATTGGCCGCGCCTTCGGCGACGCAAGCGTCATTTGTCCCGGAACCAGCTTTGGATGAGAAAGAATATCAAAACATCCTATCGATCATGCGCAGCATGGTTCAGGTAATGGAAAGAAGTCCGAATGCTTTCCGGCATCTGAAAGAGGAAGATTTAAGATGGCAGTTCCTTGTGCAACTGAACGGTCAGTATGAAGGCCGCGCCACGGGCGAAACTTTCAACTACAAGGGCGACACGGATATCTTGATCCGAGAGCAAGATCGGAACGTTTTTATTGGGGAGTGCAAGGTGTGGAAGGGCGCAGGTTCATTGACGGGCGCAATAGACCAAATTCTTGATCGGTATTTGCACTGGCGAGATACAAAGACGGCAATCTTGTTATTCAACCGAAACAAGAATTTCAGCGACGTCTTGGCGCAAGTTCAACCAACCGTCGAATCGCATGCCTGCTTTAAACGCACTGTCGGACAAACGTCAGAAACGGAATGGAGGTTTGTCTTTCGCAATCGCAACGATGCTAATAGGGAAGTCCACTTGAGTGTCTTAGCTTTTGACATCCCCAGCTGATTTTTAGTTTCCCCGACTTACGAACCGGCGTAGTCGGCGATGGCTTTGGCTACGTCGAGCGTGGAATCTTTGCCGCGCCCATATCATACGTGCGCACCTTGCCTTCGGCGATTACGCGCGAGATTGCGGATTCGAGACGATGAGCGCGCTCGGTTTCATTGAGCCAATCGAACATCAGCTTCGCTGTTAAGAGCATCGCGATTGGATTCACTTTGTATTGGCCGGCGTATTTCGGCGCCGAACCGTGGGTCGGCTCGAACACGGCGTAGTTGTCACGGAGATTCGCGCTCGGGGCGAAGCCAAGTCCGCCGACAAGACCGCCGCATAGACAGCGTTGCGCCGAACGTTCGTTTTCAATAAGGTCGGTTTTGGTCTATCGGATTCAGCGACCGCTTAGTTGTATGCTGAAGAGGTAAGCATTCGGGGTGTAATTGATCGTCTTGTTTTCGCCTTGTTTATAAACGTAGGCCTCACCCTTTTTGCTCATCAGTCGAATTTGCAAACTCTTCGATTGATTTCTAAATTCGGCGAATTCGCGCGATTCGATTTCTCTGATTCAATGACGTGACGGTGGGACGCTGCCATTTCGCAATATGGGTTTTGTGCGTAAGCGTTTGCGCGCTTTTCGCGCCGAAATCATTTGCCCAGTGGGTGCCGGATCGGCCGGGTCCAACGAAATTGGCGGAGGACACCGGCGTTGCTTTTGTTAACAGCGTCCTGCTTTTTGATCGGCTGTTCACGAGACCGACGACGGCAACAAGCAGGGATTATCTGCGGCGCGTGTCCGAACCTTCCTCGAGGTTTCACCGCGATTATCTGGAGTACCACGAAGGCAGGATCAGTCGCGCGGAACTGGCGCGACGATTGCCGCACATTGCGATGGTCGGCGACAGTCTTTCAACAAATTTCTACATCTCTTCCCCGGCCAGCATGCTCTGGCGCGCCCGGACCGAACGCCAGCGGGATTGGTTTCTCGATACGGATCCGTCGCCAGGGAGCGTCGACAGTCTCTACGAAAAACTGAACGAACTGACGCCGTTGGTGGCGACTGAGTACAGCACCGCCGGGGCTCTGGTCGCGCCGAGCCACACGACCGAGCCTTTGGTGAGGCGCCTGGCCCGAACGCACAATCTGCGGCGCCAGATTACCGAGGTAACGCATGCAAAAAGATTTCCCGACGTGGTGTTGCTCTGGATCGGACACAACAACACCGAGTGGCCCGGGCGCCTGACCGCAACGGAGCGAAAAAAACCCGCCACGGGTTTGCGACGAATAACGCGGGAATTCGGAGCGAGCTATGGGGAGGAGCTCAATCGGTTGCTTGATCGCGCCGGAATGGAAAAGCACCGCGTCGCCGTGGTGGTCTTTGGATTGGGAGATTTCAGGACGTTTTTTGAAATGCGCAAAAAGGCAGCGGCCCTACATGCGCAGGATCCGGCTCGTTATCCCTACTACGACAAAACCTGCCAATACTTCGAAGCATTACAGCCAGCGAATCAGGAAAATACTATCCAGCTTGGCTTGATGATGAACGAGGAGCTAAAAAAGACGGTGGCCACTCTGCGTCAACAGCCGCAGGCGCATCCAAATGTGCGATTGGAATATTCGGACGCGGTGTGGAAGATGAACCTGAACGATTTAAGAGGCTTTAACCGGGCGGATGCATGGCATCTGTCAACCTTCGGCCATGACGCGCTGGCCAAGTCAGTGTTCAACGCGATCGCCCCGAGCCTGGCTTTTGTCGGAATTGATCCGCGCCGTTCGGGTCGTGATCGCGCTGCTCAGGTTAAGGCTCGTTAGGCTGGAAGCCTAACTTCCGATAAGGGTGCGAGCGAACGATTCCTCTTTCGTCAGGCCACAGTCATGAAGAAGTGCGGCGGCTTTTTGGGCCGCGGCGCGTGCCGCGACGCGATCGCCACACATGGTTCGCACCTGTGCTTCCGTTAAGACCGCCCGGGCCAGATCATACTGCGCACCGATTCCTTCGAGGATGCCGATTCCTTTCATGACATGCGCACACGCTTCTTCGCCTCGTCCTGTCTGTGCCGCCAATGCCTTACCAATGGTGCATTCGGCCAGACCTTCGCCGATGACACTGCCGGCGCCCTGCGACAGAACCAATGCTTCTTCCGCGCTGCGCAATCCAGCGACCGGATCCCCATAGTGCAGGACGAATTCAGCTTCGATCGCCCCAAACCATTCAGCGAAAAATATCCGACCGCCAAGCGCCCGGGCAATTTCGTGGGCCGCGTTCCAGTAATGCCGGGCATCGTTAGGCCGGTCGAGACGGAATGCCCCCCACGCGAGCATGGCGTTACTTCCGTAGCGAAAAACATCAGCGCCGGTTTTCTCCGAAATTTCGAGCAACTGGCGGGAGCTTTCGATTCCCTCCGCGTAATCACCGGCGACCAGCCGCGAAAACGCCAGCGCGCAGTGCGCCATGGCCATGCCGTTGCGGTCGTTAGCCAGACAAGCAGCTTCGAGCGCCTTGTTCATTTCGGCGAGGCCGTCGGCAAACCGGCCAAGACAGGTCAGAGCGCATCCGCGGTAACTATACGCCAAAAGCATCTCATGATTGTCTTTGGCGGCCTCGAGCAGCGGTATAGTTTGATCGAGCAAATGGAGAGACTCCCGAAAGCGCCCCTGCACCGCGAACGTCACGCCGAGCACACATCCCGGCGTCGCGAGCAGTCTCGGATCGCCGAGCCCGGGGGCAAGGGTCAGAACTCTTTGAAAGTAGTCGATCGCTTCCCGAAGATTTCCGCCACCGTAGTGCGCCCGTCCGATCAACAATTGCACGCGCGCCAACCGCAGAGGGTCCTGCAACGATTGCGTCGCAGTCTCGGCTTCAGCGAGGATTCGCAAATTCTTATCCGGTGCTTCAGACGTCAGCGAAGCGTCAATGAGTTCGATGATGACATCGACTCTCTGTTCGCGACGCTCACGTGTTTCATCGAGGTGCCGGAAGCACTCCAAGGCACGGCGGCAATGACCTCGAACTTCCGGGAACAAACAGAGTTCCGACGCTGCGTTCGAGCACTCGATCAAATGAGGCAGCGCTTTTTCCCACGATTCGGCCGAAAAATAATGGTAAGCGATGAGGCCGGCGAATTGCTCGAGCCGATCATGAAAGAGAGTTTCGAGCGCTTCGCCGACCTTGTGATGCAGCGCCCGACGCTGCGGCCCGAGCAGTGTGTGATAGGCGACCTCCTGAGTAAGAGCGTGTTTGAAGGCGTATTCAATCTCCGGCAAACGCGCTCTTTCGTGAACAAGATCCGAATCCTGCAGACTCGTTAGTTGACCATCGATGACCGCGCCCTCCGCCGCGAGGACCTTCAAAACGCGGTAAAAAAATACGCGACCGATGACGGAAGCTTTTTGCAGCAACGACTTTAGCTCTTCGGCGAGTCGGTCGATTCGCGAGAGGAGAACGCCCTGGATCGTGTCTGGAACAGCGGAAACCGCGGCCACGGAAGTGACCCGCCAACTTTCTCCGGCCGGCGCAAGGGTACCTCCTTCGATGAGCGAGCGAAGCACCTCCTCGAGAAAGAATGGATTGCCATCCGACTTATCCACGATGTCGGCGGCGAGCGACTCCGGCAGAGAAAATCCGCCTAACAATTGTTCGATCAAGTTTCGGCTCGCTTCCGTCGAGAGTGGCTGAAGCGGCACCTCCACGACATGTGCGCGCAACTGATCAAGAACCGGGTTAATTTTTTTCCAAATAGCCGCCGGCTCCTGCCGGGATCGACTGGCACAGATAAATGTCAGCGGCGCTTTCGCCGTCAACGGCAGGACGTAATTCAGTAAATCGATCGAGCTTTGATCGGCCCAATGCAGATCCTCGAACAGGATAACGACTGGCTGACGCGCGGAAAGGCCGATGAGTTCGCGCTCGATGATGGAAAATAATCGCGCGCGAAATTCCGCGCCGACCAGGTCCTTGATTAAGTCTTCGTCAGCCTCGGCCAGAGGCAGGGAAAGCAGCCGGGCCAGGAGCGCATACACCTCCGGTTCCTTTGGAAAATACGTTACGGCATGCTGCCGGAGCACGAGTTGCTGCTCATCGGTATGCTGTTCGTCGGCGATGCCCATGTGCCTTCGTAAAAGGTCAAGGATCGGCGCATAGCTCAGGGTTTGAGTGGAAGAGAAGCAACGTCCCTCCAGCCACGTTATTTCGTCGGCGTTACTTGCTCGAACTTCCCGGAGCAGCCGACTCTTTCCTACGCCGGCATCACCATAAACAAGGACAATCGCGCTTGCGCCCGAACGGGCCGCGCTCAAAGCGCTCTTGATCGCCTCGCATTCGCGTTGTCGCCCGATAAAGGGAGAGACCAAACCCTCGAGTCCACGGACCTTGTCCGGCTGAACGCGCGCGCCTAACAACTCGTAAACGGTGAGCAGCTCGCGCTTGCCCTTAACCTGAATGGGTTCGAGGGGACGAAAGCGAAACGCGCCCGCGGCCAGGCGATAGGTGCTTTGACTAACGAATATCTGCCCGCGAGTGGCGGCGCCTTCCAGACGCGACGCCACGTTGACCGTGTCGCCCATCACGGTGTAACTCATGCGCAAATCGCTCCCCACATTTCCGGCTATGACCGTCCCGGAATTGATGCCGATATGCAGCGCGAGAGGCTCCTTTAACTTGTCGCTCCGGCGCTTGTTGAATTGCTCCACTCGATTGCGCATGGAAAGCGCCGCGTGCAGGGCGCGCTCGGCATCGTCTTCCAGCGCGATCGGCGCACCAAAAACCGCCATGACGCAATCGCCGATGAACTTATCGACCATTCCCTCGTATTGGTAGACGGCGTCGGCCAGGTCTTTCAGGCACTCGTTCATGAAGGACGCGACCTCTTCCGGGTCGAGCGTTTCGGACAAAGCAGTGAATCCGGAAACGTCGGCAAAAATGACCGTCACCTGGCGTCGTTCGCCCTGGACGTGGCCGGCCGCTCTGATCTTATCGGCGAGCTGCCGCGGAATGTAATTCTGCAACTGCGCGAGCAATTCATCGCGCGAGCCGCTGCCCTCGGCCGCCTCATCCTGCTGTGCGAGCAACGACTCGAGAAGGCTGCGAAGTGGTTGAACCGCCAGCGCGACAATGTCGTCGCCGAGCGTCGGCCGCAGCGATTCCTGCGTTGCAATCGCCTGCCGAAGTTGGGTGATCTGATCGTCGCGCGAATTCACCAAAGACGCGAGGTTATCAGTGTCTTTGCCGCCAACAATGAAATTTAACGCTCTGGTTGAGAGGGGAAAGCGGGGTCAGAGAGGGGAAAAGCCGGGTCAAATCTAAATCTATGACATTGCCCTAACGACGCCTGTGCGTTTCGCTTCCTAACTTCAACGATCGCCCAGTCGTATGCTGAAGAGGTACGAATTCGGGCTGTAGTTGATCGTTTTGTTTCGCCTTGTTTTGTAAACGCCGGCGTTGCCCTCTTTGCTCATCAGTCGAAATTGGAGGGCCTTCGGTTGATTTTAGATTCGGCGAATTCGCGCGATTCGATTTCGCTCATCACAATTTCCTATCTCGATTTTTGGTTTATGAACTGGCGTAATTGGCAACAGCGTTGGCTACGTCGAGGGTGGACGCGTTCCCACCCATGTCGTACGTGCGCACTTTGCCTTCGGCGATGACGCGGGCGATCGCGGCTTCCAGACGCGCGGCCATGTCGGTTTCTTTGAGCCAGTCGAGCATCAGTTTCACCGTCAAAAGCATGGCGATCGGGTTGACCTTGTATTGCCCAGCGTATTTCGGCGCTGATCCGTGCGTCGGCTCGAACACCGCGTAGTTGTCGCCGATGTTGGCGCTGGGCGCGAAGCCGAGTCCGCCCACCAGCCCGGCGCACAAATCGCTGACGATATCGCCGAACATGTTTTCCGCCACCAGCACTGAGTAATCCTGCGGGTTCTTGAACATCCACATGCAGATGGCGTCGATGTTCGCGTCGTCCGCCCTAATGTCGGGATAGCTTTTGGCCACGTCGCGGAAGCAACGCATCATCAAGCCGCCCGTTTCGCGGAGCACATTTGGTTTCTCGATCAGGGTGACGCGTTTGCGTCCGGTTTTCTTGGCGAACTCGAACGCTTGTTTGCAGATGTTCGTGCAACCTTGCTTGCTCATGATCCGAGTGGAGAGGGCGATGTTCTCGAGTCCTGCCTTGTCTTTCCACTTCTTCATCTTCGGATTCGCGCAAAGCGCGGTGTAAACCGGTTCCGGCAACGGGAAAAACTCGACACCGCCGTACATGCCCTCGGTATTTTCTCGGAACACCACCTGATCGATCGGCACGTCTTCGCCGCTCGGGTTCGTGATTTTGTTTCCGCGATAATTCAGCGGATTCCCCGGATAACTTTTACACGGCCGCATGTTAGTGTGGAGATTGAATAACTGCCGCAACCCTACGATGGGTGAGAAATAGCTCAGAGCTTTGTCCTTGAGTTCCGGGCTCAATTCCTCTTTTGCTTTGTCCTGCGGCTTGCTGGTGATTGCGCCGAAGAGCGCGCAGGCGGTGTCCTTGAGCGCATTCACGGTGCGATCGGGAAGCGCGTTGCCTTCGGTGCACCAAGATTTCCAGCCGATGTCGCACGGCACGTACTCGGCATCAAAGTTCATCCGATCGAGCACGATGCGCGCCGCTTCCATCACATCGTTGCCCACGCCGTCTCCGGGCATCCACGCAATTCTGTACTTGGCCATAGCGAATCGATTTTATCGGCGGGTCACCAACCCGCAAGCGCCGGTAGATTTTCGAACCGCGAATTACACGGATAGGAGGAACAGAAGAAAACAAAGGAAACCAAGGTGCAGGATTGTTTTGGAAGAAACTTTGTTCTCTTCGTTACCTTCTGTACAACCTGGCCGGGGATAAACCTCACTTGTCCGATGAGGTAATCCGAAGACGACTGGCCACCAGCTTTTCGGCGCCGCCGGCCACGATCAATTCTTGTGCAGCGGGACTTAATGGCGGGAAAGGAAATGATTTTTCGACGACACTGAGAATGGATTTGCCGTAATCAATCGTGATCTCTGATGCAACCTTCGTTGGAGCGGAATCTTTCAGGGTGGCGCGCAAGTGCGTCACCAGCTCGGGACACTCAAACACGACGAAGCCGTTGTTGAAGGCGTTGCGCTTGTAAGTCTCGGAAAAACTGCCGGCGATCACGCACGGAATGCCTTTGTACTTCAGCGCGGTCGCTGCCTGCTCGCGACTGGAACCGCTTCCAAAGTTCAGTCCCCCCACAACGACGTCGCCTTTTTGATACAGCGTGTTGAAATTTGGATCGTAATTTTCAAATGTGACCGCAGCCATTTGCTCCGGCGTCATGTCGTCGCGGTAAGTGTGTTTGCTACCGTAAATGCCATCGGTGTTTAAGTTGTCTTTATCGATGAAGAGAATGCGACCGCGCACGCTGGATGGAAAACCTTCCATGATTTGAACCGATGCCGTCGGCCTCGGTTTTCTTTGGGGGCGCCGAGTGGTAGTGCCAGCGGGTTTCTCGGTAAAACTTTGTGGCGCGCAAATGAATCCGGCCAGCGCGCTGGCGGCCACGACGGCAGGCGACGCCAGATAGACAAACGCATCGCGATCGCCCATGCGACCTTTAAAATTGCGATTGGTGGCGCTGATCGCGGTCTCGCCTTTTTGCACCAAGCCGCGACCCAGCCCGATGCACGCCCCGCAACCGGGCGGCAATGCAATCGCGCCTGCTTCAATGAGGGTTTGCCAATCACCATTTGATTGCGATCTGGCCTGAACTTCGGCGCTCGCGGGCGCGAGATAAAATTCGACATCATTGGGTACGCGTCCGCCCCGGGCGCGCACAACCTCCGCGGCATCGTGCAAATCTTCGAAGCGCGCGTTTACGCACGAGAGCAAATATGCTTTCTGAATCGCCACGCGTTTTCGTTCCATCTCAGGGAGCGACACCATCGTTTTGACTTCGTTAGGGCCAGAGACGTGCGGAACCACAGTTGCCAGATCGAGTTCAAGCTCGATCGCGTAATCTGCCTCAGCGTCAGCGCTAAGTTCGGTGCGGTTTTTCCACCATTCGTCGATGTCTTTGTTCGTGTAGCCAGAGCGACTTTTGGGGCCGCGTTTTCCCGGGCGCTTTGGGTTCGTGAATTCAGGAACGCGCGAGCGCAGGTAGTTCACCGTTATTTCGTCGAAAGGAAATACGCCTGCGAGCGCACCCCACTCGGTAGTCATGTTCGCGATGGTCATGCGCGCAGACATGGGAAGATGTGCAACGCCGTCGCCCACGAATTCAACGGCGTGGTTGAGCACTTCGTCTTTGTTGAAGAGTCCGCACAACGCGATGATCACGTCCTTGCCGACAACTCCAGGCGAAAGTTCTCCCTTGAGCACGACCTTGGCCACAGGGGGCACCTGCCACCACGTTACGCCCGTTGCCCAAATACTCGCGGCATCGGTGCGTACGACCGGCGTCCCCAGCGCGGCCATCGCGCCGTAAAGATTCGAGTGCGAATCGCTGGCCACGACCAGCGAGCCGGGAACGACGTAGCCCTGTTCCACCATCACCTGATGCGAAATGCCGGTCCCCGGCGGATAAAAATCGATGCCGTGCTCGCGGGCGAACGCTTCGATCTTCGCGTATTTCGCCAGATTCTCCGGCGAAGTATTTTGAATATCGTGGTCGATGGCGAACACCGGTTGCGCCGGGTCCGCGATCGACGTCGCGCCGATCTGCTTGAACTTCGGGATCACCGCGCCGGTGTTGTCGTGTGTCATCACGTGACGCGGACGAATCGAAATAAAATCGCCGCTGCGCACCACCGTACCCGGGGCGAGTCCGTCCGCGTGGCGCGCCGCAATCTTCTCAACCAGCGTCAGGCCCATATCAATTCTCCGGATACCAGACTCTCAACAATCAACTATCAACTATCAACTGCTTGAGCGTCACTTCTTGGCGCCGCGCTTGCCGAGCAGCTTGGCAATGTCGAAGTCCACGAAATCAGCGTGATGAAAAATGATGGATTCGATCGAGCGCTCCACCTTGTCGCCCTCATGACTGTGCGTGGCAATGATGTGCAAAACTTCGCCGGGAACGCCGTGCTTGTATGCGAGCGCGACGCCGCTGAATGGATGGCGTACTTGCTGTCCGAATTTTCCCTGAATCACTTTGCCCGATCCGTCTTTGTCGTACTCGAGCGGTTTGCCCACGTCAGCCAGCAGCGCACCGGCGATCAGGTAGTCACGCTGAATGGGAATGTCGCAGCGAAACGATTTCTCCAGCACATCCGCAATGGCGATGCATTGCCGCGCACAGGAATTGAGATGGTCGACAAACGTCATATCGATGTCGCCCGCCAGCAGTGTGAACTTCACTGCACGCAGCTCATCGAAAGTCCACCCCTTCCCCCCGCAGCCTGTGGTGATCGCTTCACTCCACACCGCTGCCACTTTTTCGCGGAGCGACTTGTCTTTGATCCTCTTCAAGCTGGGAAAAAGTTGCGCGATTTGCGTGACGCCATAGTTCATCGTCAACCACTAATAGACACAAATAGACACGAATAAAGGAAGGTCTGCTAAATTGTCTGACCAATTCGTGTTCATTCGTGTCCATTCGTGGTTAAAGTTCGCGGGCTTGAATCGCAACCTGTTTGATGCAGACTTTCGAGCGTCGTCTCATATCCCTCATGCCGACTTACGAGTATTCGTGCCAGAAATGCGGACAGAACTTTGAAGCGTTCCAGTCCATGCGCGACGAGCCGTTCCGCGAATGTCCGAAGGAGCTTTGCCGGTTGCCGAAGTGGGGACATGGAAAGGTGAAACGTCTGCTCGGTACGGGCGCCGGTTTGATTTTCAAGGGATCGGGATTCTACACCACCGATTATCGGAGCCAGTCGTACAAAGAGGCGGCTAAAAAGGACTCTGCCCCGAAAGCCACCGAGGCCGGCGAAAAATCCGCCGCCTCAAAGGAGACCACCAAAACTCCTCCGCCTGCTCAGGCCGCGGCACCGGAAAAGAAGTCGCCAAAAGAATCCGAATAAGGCTGACTCATCGTGACGAACAACCGGATATGATTCGCAGGCGACACGCCTGCCACTACAAAATCTGAGCAAACCCTGTAGAGGCAGCCGTGTCGGCTGCAAAGGTAACGTGACTGTTACAGAATTGTGACGTAATTCTTGACAAGCCGGCAGCGCACTGTGGTAAAAGTGAGGGCGGGAATATTGGTGTGCCGGGCCCATGAAATCTTCGATTCGGATTTTTTCACTTCTAGTTGCCAGCTTCTGGGCGGCGGTTCTTCCCGCAAACGCGCAGGTCAACGTGACTCAGGAGCACAACAATGTTTCCCGCGACGGCGTTTACATCGATGCAGCCTTTACGCCTTCTGCTGCCGCTAATCTGACGCGCGATCTGAACTTTAATGGGACGATTTCCGGTAACGTTTACGCTCAGCCGCTTTACATCG
>WNGL01004294.1_pt1 | contig 17191 bp, 15 predicted proteins | sample 5400591 | NCBI WGS metagenome assembly WNGL01 (sample SAMN13153377, study PRJNA577476) | soil metagenome | isolation source: 80 cm soil or saprolite under Garry oak tree replicate 1 | place: USA:California | collected 2016-06-15
CTCGATGCGGGCTTGTTTACTTTTGTGGGTGAGGTAGTCGATATCCTTGCCGTACTCCCATTGGGCCATGCGCTGGTTGTGGTGGCGTCCTCTATTCTCTTGGCGGACGCCATGTGGGTTGCCGATGAAGAGCGTGCCGACCTGCTCTTGTTTGCAAAACTCGATCACCTGTCGAGTCGCTTTGTGGCGCAGGTCGCGCACACGGCGTTCGATACGACGTGCCATCTTGTTCCTGGCGCGTTGCAGCTTATACCAACGACGAGAATATTTCTGGCAACGCGCCTGTTTTTTGGCAAGTCGCCGGTGTCGCATGTTGCGCTGGCGTTTGAGACTGCGAATGCCTCGGCCTGAGATGACGCGCGCGACTCCAGTGTTCGTCGTCACAGCAGCCAGATGGATTTCACCGAGATCGACCGTCGCCTTGTTTTTGCCGGGGGCTTGCTCGGCTTGCGGCACCTCGATGACCACGTGCAGTTCAAAGCCGCAATTCCAGACGAGGGTGCAGGCTCCGCTGTTCTCTGGCAGATCAAGCGCCAAGACGATGGAGGCGCGACCTCGCCCCATAGGCAGCACCACCCGCCCACGCTCAACGCTGACTGCCTGCGCAGGCCAATGGACGGGGTAGAACCGTTTGGTCTTCCAGGGGTACTTCATGCGCATCTTGGGATGTGTCGCACGCAGTTTGCGTGTGGTCTCGATGATGGCGAGAAAGGCATGCACCACCATTTGCACCGATTGGCTATGCAGGGCAAAATGTCCTTTGGTGGCCTGTTGCAGGTCATTTTGTCCAGGCCACTTGCTTCCCGTCCGTCGCGCCTCTTTGTGTCGTTCACAACAATAGTCCCAGACCTGAGCCGCTTCCATTTGCGCCGCTTTCAGGCGTTGAAAGAGCTTTGGTGAGAGATGGTCAAGTCGGTAAATTCTCACAGTATGCATGATTGCTTGCCTCAATGCGTAGAGCATACAGGGAGCATACCTCATCGGCATGCTCCCTGTATAGCTAGAGGACCATTGCCGGTTCTGGTACAGTCACCAGACATGAAAATCACGGTAAAGCGGTGTATGCTTACAGGTGAGACTTTCAACCCACCTGAGCGGCGAGGGAGTATTGATCAACTCCGGGTTATTGAGTCCGGTGACCCATCCCATCACAAAACCTGCCAGCCATGCACGGGCAATCTTGCGAGTGGAAACAAGATCGGCTCGCTCATCGGAAATGCTGTTAAAGTTCTCGATCATGTCGGTCACGCCAGCTCGATGGGTGTCAAGGTCACAATCGTAATAGCACTGCATTCCCCACTCTAACCCGTCTAGAAAGTCGCGGTCGCGCTTGACCTGGGAGTCAATCGCAATGGTGAGCAGTCCGATCTGTACCTGTGTCGTCGTCATGTCGCTCTGTCCTCCCTATGCCTCTTGTAAGAGTGTAGGTAAGGCTTCGGTAGTGCGTGTGGACTCAGGGATGAGAAGGCTGGTAAAGAAGTAAGCGGGATTATGCTCACACAAGGCCGCTATCCATCCCACCACAAAGCCAACGTTCCAGCGTACACTTGCCCGCTCGTCACATAGGTTCTCCATCATCAAGCTATGGACGGTCTCACTGGTGAGTGGTCGCGATTTTGCCTCTTGGAAGTTGTGAACAACACGGTCCCTATCTGCCAATAGATACTGATCTCAGGATTGCTCAATTGCTAGCGGAAAGATTAGCAACAACACTTGTAGATGATGCCTTGCTTCTCCCTATTCTCCCATTTAGCTGTTCATGGGAACACAGAGGGTTAGGTACCATTGCGCTCAGTGTTAGTACCCTCGCTGCTATCGTGCATGATATTGCACGTAGCCTCAAGGCATGGGGTACACCATTTCTACTTATCTTGGTGAATTGGCATGGGGGCAATGATCTGTTGGGAGCATTAGCAACTGAGATTACGGCCATAGAGGGTGTTCCTGCTGCTGCTATTCCGTCTACTGCCCAGGTGGGAAAAGCTTGGGATGACAGCAAGATGACTACTGCTAAGGATATTCACGCAGGAGCTATCGAAACGGCCATTATGAGAGCTTTCTGGCCTGATCTTGTCCAACCTATTCCATATACAGCCCATTGCGAGCCTGACATTGCTCCTGCAAAGGTGCAGCCCGTCTTACAATCCATTGGCTCGTATGCCAGTACCACGCAAGGCATATGGGGAGCACCTGAAGATGCTGATACGGGACGTGGCATTGAGTTGATCGAGAAGTTGAGTCAAGCAATGCATCAACAAACCGTGCGATTGCTCGAACTCGTCAACGCGAAAAATGTTTAGAGGGGATAAATATCTGTATGCGTGTCGTTTCGTCACAGGAGTTGTTAGCCGCACCCCTGCCCTCAGAACTGCGCCCAGGGAGCAAGCTCGCTGTAGCCTATGCCGGGGTGCGCACCAGTATCCTTGAGGGAGGCTATCAGACTAGTCAAATTCTTGTTCCCCGACAAATAGAGGAACAATACAGCATCAGCAATACCTCGGTGCAACTCATCTTGATGCGCCTTGCCATAGAGGGACTCGTTAGGGTACATCCCATACGGGAAAGGAGTAATGCCTCGTTCAATGAGTACCGTGTGGCTGATCTGAGCATGAGAAATCGTATGCTTTCAGACCGTCGCGGGGATTTCGTCGAAGACATCTCAAAAGGTGGGTATCCGGCATATAAAGAGACGTTGATACTGAAAATCCAGTATGCCGATGCAGAGGTTGCTAGCTTGCTCCACATCACTGAGGGCGAACAAGTCATCTATCACCGCAACCTGCAAAAACGCGATAGAGATACCATTGTCTGCATCAATGATACGTACTTTCCGTTTTGGTTAGCTCCACTCATGCCAGAGCTTGAAAAGCCTGATAGCGACATTTACCAATTGATGCGCCGACTCGGAAAAAGGCCGTTTTGGTGCAGAGAAACGGTAGATGTTGCCCAGGCAACGGCAGTGGAGCGTTTCATGTTCGGGTTGTCGTTAGACGATCCTGCGCCGATGCTCAAGATACTCAGACGGTCACTTGACGAAGAAGGGAATCCCTTAGAGGCACAATTTCTGACTGATAGGGGGGATACCTATCGCTTGGATTACTCATTCCCACTCTACACCTCAGGGCTTCCAGAGGCAGTACGAGATAAGTAGACAAGAGGGAAGAGGTACGAGGGAAAACCTGGGCAATCACCTGCTTTACCAGGCGTAAGCCTGGAGGATTAATTTGCATTTTTCACATAATATAACCTCAAAAGCCACAACACAGTCCCTTGCATCAGCAAAGCAGCCACAGCGCCGCTAAACGTAGCAACTATACCCCACTGCACTAACAGGCCGGCCACGACGAGGAAGAGAGCCATGCAAAGACTAAACAAAACGCAGCTTGTGAGATCAGTCCAGCAAGAATACCCTGGGCTGCGCGAGAGGCAAACATCGTACTCTGCTCTAATGCAAGAAACAAAGCGACAGGACTTGAACCTTGACAGGATGAGTAGCCTGATTGCTCTGACTCAAAGCTCTTTGCGCCTCAGCATCATGGACTGAAAGTGAAATAATTTGCTCTGTAGGGGAATCGCTTTGAAAGAGACAAGATCAAAGAACGGAGCAGTGACTTGTAGCATGAACTCGTCTGTGTGATGCGAGAAGAAACGCGGCGGGACGTGATAATCCTGCTCGTTCAGGCCCTCTTTCTCAAAACCACCATAAACGCCGAGGAAAAAGAGGTCTCCAGAGCGTAGCAGGTCATGAAGTTTCTGCAAAACGGCGGGCAGATCGCGCGTGGGAACGTGCAGCAGGCAATTCAGGGCATAGATAGCATCGAAGGAGGCTGGCGGGAAATCCAAGTTCAGGAAATCCATCACGTGTGCCTCCAACCCTTTTTCACGACAGAAATTGACCATAGCGGGCGAGAGATCGGTACAGACTACGCGCAGACCGTTGTCCCGAAAGAAAAGGCTATCCTTGCCTGTACCTGCCCCGATCTCTAACAATGTCGCCCTGCCTTCCTGTTGCAAAAGGGCGAGGAACTGCTGGCGTTCAGCGACTTTCCATGCTTCTTTCTCCGCATTGTCTCGCCGCTCGGCGCTCTCGCGGCTATATGCTGTTCGTAAGGTGGTAATTACTTGTTGGTAATCGTACAAGTTTTGTTACCCCCGATCTGATCAGCCCAGCAGTTCTTCCATCTGCGCCAGGTAAGATCCGAACATTTCACAGGCCTGGCGCACTGGCTCCGGCGAGTTCATATCGACTCCGGCTTTTTTCAGCAGCTCAATACTGTAATCCGAAGAACCGGAGGAGAGGAACTTCAGGTAGCGATCAACGGCGGGCTTGCCTTCGTGCAGAATCTGCTGTGCCAGCGCGCTCGCGGCGGAAATGCCTGTCGCGTACTGGTACACATAAAAGCTGCTATAAAAGTGGGGGATACGCGCCCACTCAACATCGATCAACCCGTCAACCACTGCCACGCCGCCATAGTATTTCTCATTGAGCGCGTGATACATCTTGCTCAGATTATCGGCGGTCAATGGTTCGCCCGCCTCGGCCTGGCTGTGCACCAGTTGTTCAAACTCAGCAAACATGGTCTGCCTGTAGAGCGTTCCCCGCAGGTCTTCAAGCGCGTGATTGAGGATGGCCAGGCGAATTGCCGGGTCCGTGTTCGTCTTGAGCAGGTAATCCGTGAGTAAGGATTCATTCAGAGTAGAAGCCACCTCTGCGACGAAGATGGTATAGTCGCCATACTGAAATGGCTGGTAGTTGCGCGTAAAGAACGAGTGCATAGAGTGACCCAGTTCATGCGCCAGGGTGTACATGCTATCGCGCTTGTTCTGGAAGTTGAGCAGGATAAATGGCTGGGTTGCATAGCCTCCGCCACTATATGCCCCGCCGCGCTTCCCTGGTGTCTCATAGACATCAATCCATCGTTCACGAAAGGCTTTTCTCAGCGTGTTGGTATAGTTCTCGCCCAACGGAGCTAATCCGGCCACCACCGTTTCACAGGCATCCTTGTAGCTAATCTCGTCGGCGGTTTCCTCCACGATTGGAACATACAGGTCATACATGTGCAGTTCATCGAGTTGCAGCACACGCTTGCGCAGTTCCATGTAGCGGTTAAGCAGAGGAATATGTTCACCAACCGTTTTGACCAGGTTATCATAGACGCTGACCGGAATATTGTATTGGAAGAGTGCGCGTTCGCGGCACGAAGCATACCCACGCTGCCGTGTATAAAAGATATCCGCCTTTACCTGGGCGGAAAGCGTCGCGGCAATGGTATTGCGCTGCTTGAGGAATGGCTCGTGCATCCCTTCAAATGCCTCTTTGCGCACACGCCGATCCGTGCTGCGAATATAGACCAGGTAGTTGCCCTTGGTTAGCTGCACATCCTCGCCCGCTTCGTCCCGGATGAGTGGCAAACGCAGATCAGCATTATCGATCATTGAGAAAACGGAGTCCGGCCCGTCGGAAATTTCACCTGCGGCAGCCAGTACTGCCTCTACCTCGGCGGAACGCACGTGCGGGCGTTTGCGATTCAAATCGCGCAGTTGCTGCCCGTAGAGTTGCAATCCAGGCGTCTCCTGCACATACTGGTGCAGTGTCGCCTGCGACAACGCCAGGATTTCCGGTTCAATGTATGAAAGCGCTGTGGAAGTACGCACAAACAGCTGCATGGCACGATCGTACATCCCCTGGTACTTGCTGTTGGTTGTATCTTCATCTTTGCGCATGGATGCATACACGAAGAGCGCTTCCAGTTTCTCAAACACCTCGTCACGCTTGCGCAATACATTCAAGAGCGCCTGCCCACTTTGTGCAAGCGTTCCCTGTAGCGCCTCAAGTTCAGGTATGCGCTGCAGCAGCGACTGAAACGTCTGTTCCCAGTCTTCATTGGTAGAGAAGATACTCTCCAGGTCCCAGGTATATTCCTTTGGGACATCACTTCGCTTTGTCAATGTCAGCAATGTCAAACTGCCTTTCAAAATGTAATCAAACACTGCCACACAGGCATGTTTTCATGTATTTGCAGAGATGGCACATTTGGGTCGTTTTGTGTTTACTTATTATAACGAGTTCTTTCCCAAAGCGCAAACATTTAGAGGCAGGCGTTTGCGCAATGAATAAAAGGTGATGACTCATGTAGACGAGGAAACAGACCCAATGCCAAAAAAGGACGAGTCACCTATCAAGAAGTGGTACTAAGAAGGCAGACATGGCCTATTTCTTAACGCACGCTCTTAATGCGTTGGATCAGCCCCGCCCCAAGCAAAGCAAGTATGGCTGCAAGTACAAAGAGTAGCGTGTAACTGTGAAACGTGTTCACCACGAAGGCGGCAACGCTGACACCCACGATTTGCGGGAAAGCGTTGGCGATATTGATCACACCAAGGTCTTTCCCACGAGCGTTGGCCGAGGGCAACAGCTGGGTAATCAGCGCGATATCGACGCCTAGATAGGCTCCAAAGCCGAGACCAAGCACTCCACCGGCAATCTCGACAGCAAGCCAGGTTTGGAAGAACGCCAGGATCAGGAAGGAGAGCGCGATCACCAGGCTGGCACCCACGACAAAGGCCTTGCGGCGCTGGAGCCTGTCAGAGAGCACACCACTCGCCACCGAGGAGAGAAGGAGTGTACCGGTGAGGATGATTTGAAAGGTGGTGACTCCCTGCGCTGCCTTCTGGTAATGCAGCGCATCTTGCAGAAAGTACAAGAGATAGCCAAGTGCAGTAAAGTAACTCAGATAGACCAGGAAGCGCGTGAGCCAGGCCCAGCCAAAATCAGGATATTTGACTGGATTGACCCAGAAGCCTGCCAGAAAGGTAGCGAGATGAAAGCGCAGTGCGGCTTGTCACGTAGCACCAGGATGAAGAGCATCATGACTATGAGCAGCAGGCCGATGAAGATGTAATAGGACATCTGTGTTGACGTAGCGACGCGGGTGACGAGCAGTGCACCCATGACCGCTCCCAGAGGTAAGGAGAGGCTGACAAATGCCGAGACCGTCGCACGCTGGCGCAAGGGCACTTGATCGGGGACGACCGCTGAGAGTCCAGCCAGGATCGCATTGGCCGCAATATGAAAGATCGCCCACCAGATCACCAGCGCGACAAGGCTGGTGGCGTTGGCCATCAGCGCCAGGGTCACTGCCGAGAGCATGGATCCGACGAGAAACCAGGGTCGTCGCCGACCCAGGCGCGACGTAGTACGATCGCTGAGCGCACCGGCAATGGGATTGGTGATGACCGCAGCAAGGACACCTACAACTGTAGCAATGGTCAGGTTCGTGAACTTATTCGCCGCACCTAGAGCCGCAATCTGCATCGGCAAGAGGATCTGGCTGATCGGCAAAATGCTCAGCCAGATGACGAGGTTCGCCAGAGACAAGAACATTTGAAACCCTGCATTGACCGCTTTGGTCGGCACCTGGAGGGCCTCTATATCGTTCAGATCGTCCTCTAAAGCAAGCTGAGCAGAAGCATTGGTCATAGGGATACTTTCCTTATCTATTATTCAAAAGACCCGGAGCTTACCGCTCATATGCTTCCAAGGCATCTCACCATTTCGTACCAAGTTGCCGATGAACCTCTGCCATATCATAGTAGAGCGATTCGCGCACGATCTTGCCATTGCGGCGAACCACCACCGTGACACCGGGAATAGAGAACGCACGTCCAGTCGCGGGCAGACCGGGATAATCATGGACATGCGTGCCGCTGGCAACCCACTCGACCGTTAACTGCTCGCCACGCGCGATACGATTGGTGACAGTGATGCGCATATCAGGCATTGCCGCAAACCCCGCGCTCTTACGAGCCATAATAGCGGCGCGACCAGCGATCGGATGCGGGTACATACTATCTTCGACAATGGCATCCTCGTGATAATCATGATCTGACACTCCCCATGTCTAAAGCCAAGGGGGTTCTTGGTTCCTCCAGGCGACTTGCCACAAGCGGGCTTCCCACTCGCAGTAGCGGTCGCCTGTCCCCAAGCGTTTCACGCTCTCAGCGGAGCGTCGGTTCCCGAATGCCCTGCGGTACCGTCCAGTGCTTTTGCCAAGATGTTCAAGGCGGCATTGTGATCTCTGTCCAGCACCACGCCACAGCTCGTACAGATGTGAGTACGGATCGAGAGACTCTTGTACACCCGCGTGCCGCATTGCGAGCAGGCTTGACTGGTGAAGTGGGGTTCGACCGCGATCACGGCAATGCGATGCACCGCCCCATAATACTTCACCCAGCGCAGAAATGCTCCCCACCCGGCATCGTGAATGGACTTTGCCAGGTGGCGGTTCTTGAGCATGTTGCGTATCTGAAGATGCTCATAGGCAATCAAATCGTGAGATGAGACGAGCGTGCTTGCCTGTTTGCGGGCAAAGTCTTCACGCTGCCGCTGGACCTTCAGATACCCCTTTGCCAGGGCGCGCCTGGCTTTCTTTCTATTGTTACCGCCTTGGCGTTTGCGCGAGAGGCGGCGGTGCAATCGCTTCAACCGTTGCTCGGCACGGCGAAAGTGCCGGGGGTTGTTGACCGTCTTGCCATCGGAATCAGTGTAGTAGGCGAGCAGCCCCACGTCGATGCCCACCTGCTTCCCCAAAGGCTGGTGGATGATGGCCTTGTGCGCGGCAACCCCGAACTGCACGTAGTAGCCATCGGCACGCTTCACCATGCGCACCCGCTTGATCTGTTTGGTGGGGAAGGCTTCGATCTGCTGCTGCTTGTTTCCCACCAGCCGCAGTCGCCCGATGCCACAGCCGTCCGTGAAGGTGAGATGACGCCCATCGGGGTCAAGCTTCCAGCCCGTGGTTTTGTATTCCACCGAGCGGTTATCGTGCTGGAATTGGGGATAGCCCTTCTTGCCTGGCTTGTTCTGCTTGCAGTTCTCATAGAAGCGCGAGATAGCAGACCAGGCACGGTCTGCCGAGGCCTGGCGTGCCTGAGAATTGAGACGACGGACGAAGGGGTACTCCCTGGCAAGTTCGGCGCAGGAGCATTGCAAATCGTTCTTGCCGGTGCCACGAGTATCCATCCACAAGCGCACGCACTTGTTGCGGATGAATTGCACCACCCTGATGGCCTCATCGATGGCGGCATATTGTGCAGGAGTGCCATCGAGTTTGTACTCGTAGATCAGCATGCCGCTTGCCTTTCTGCTGGTGTTCTGCTATACTCACTATACACGTAGAGATGGCATATGTCAAGCGAAAATGAGCATGAAACGAACCAATGTCTACCTCACCGAAAAGCAACTCGAACGTCTGCACCTGCAAGCACAACAGGAAGGGGTCTCAATGGCCGAAGTGATCCGCCGGGCCGTCGAGGTGTACCTCGTGTGGAATGATCCGACCTATGCCCCGCCACCCCACTCCAAAAAGGACCGCCGCCTTCATCCCCATGGCGAGAAGTCAGGGGCTTTCGGCGGCGGTCGGTAAAGTGCTGGAGTTCGGACAGAAGCCCCACCCATTAGGGTTGGGGCGACTGACGCAGCAAATCGTCCCTATGGCCCCACTTATCGAGGAAACGATAAAAATTCCTCCTGGTCAGGCGGGTGCGCTCGGCATCAGAGAGTTTGGCGTTCTGCAGCTGAGGGTGGCAATGAACGGGTAAACCGGGCGTGACGACGGCGCTTTTCCCACAATTTCTCACCGCGAAATTGAAATCGATATCCATATAATAAGGGAAACGATAGCGCTCGTCGAACAGGCCCGCGCGCTCGAGCAGCCTTCTTTTAAAGGCCATACAGAGCCCCGCGATTGCCTCGACCTCTTGTTCGTTGGCCTCTTCAAAGTGGCGCATATCTTCTGTGAGCAGGCCGCGCAGTCCGGTAATGCCAACATCGCTATCCGACAAGACTTCGCCAAGTGGCGCAAACACATCGCCGGTCAGTTCAACCGAGCTATCAAGCAGCAGCACATACTGCCCCCTGCTGCTCTTCAGCCCGACGTTGCGAGCTTCGGCTTCACCTACCGGGCGCGCAACGGTCACCAGGCGCAATCGCTGGTCGTCACGCTGCATCACTTTTGCCCAGGAGTTCAGTTCATCCTGCGATCCATTATCGACCAGCACAATCTCAACAGCATGCCCGTCAGCGAATCTCGCTACGCTTTCCACGCAGCGTTTTGCTTCTTCAAAGTTATCACACGCCAGTATATTTACCGAAAATGCGCAGCTATCTGCTTCATCCAGCAGCGAGGGAACCTGGCGCGTGGTGCGATAGACTGTGCCGTCAACCTCGACGCTGGGAAGGATGATGAGATGCGCTCCATGGGGATTATCCTTGATACCGTAGCCTGCCTCCTCAATCTGCCGTTTCAGATCATCGGCCCGATCATATTTCCCTTTCCTGCGCAATTCATCACGCTCGTGTGAGAGCGCCAATATATCTGCTGGAATACCAGTGCGAGATGGTTGTACAGTCATTTGCTTAACCCTTCTATAGGCCAGGACAGGCCTGGCCGCTACATGTCTATTTACGCTGCAACGGGCTGGAAAGCCTCTGTCATTCATTCAGGGGATGAATGATCTCTTCTCCTCGGTTCATATTTCGTGTGGAGTCCCGCCCGAGGAAGAGGATGCTTCGCTACCCTTCGATTCCTCTCGGAAGTCTCCAACGACTTGGACGTCTGCTTATCCAGCGTTCCCCAGGTCTTCTAAATTTTAACACACGCGGCAATAAAAGTGACTAACGTACTCTTACAGTATCCCACTCATGAGGAACGCGTCAGGTTTCTCGCTTCGCTCCCTGGGCTCCATCGTGTTTTGAGAATACATTCGATAAGAAGCTTTAGATTTGGTGGTGCTACATGTAGGATTCTTGCTTTGTGAGCAGGGGGACGGGGTTGCATTTCAGATGATGAGTATACTGGATGATAAGGCTAATTAGTTCTGAGCCCGGCGCTACAACTCGTATTGAATATTTGAGCAAGGGTGAGTTTGATATGATTGAAGATTTTCAGATAGGCGCTGATAGTGGTGCGCCTACCCTCAATGGTATTTATGATGATCAAAGTACTATTGAGGGTAGTGATGAAGGAGATTTAAAAGTGCTCATTCCTAAAGAAGGAGTAAGCATTGAGAAGAATGATAGAAGTTTGTCTGAGTTCGAACGCTGGTACAAACAAGGGCGTCTAATTATTGATCCAGAATGGCAGCGTTCCTATATTTGGGATAGATCTAGAGCATCTAAGCTTATCGAATCTTTTCTTGTTGATATTCCGGTTCCCGTAATATACCTCTCTAAAAATGAGGGAGGGAAATATGAAGTCATTGACGGAGTGCAGAGATTAATGGCGAGTTCCCTCTCACTGGTTTAGTGATGTTAAAACTGATGGATAAAAAGAAATTTTCTGAGCTTCCCTCAGAAATGCAGAACAAGCTATCGGACGCTACTTTAAGAACTTTTGAATTATCTCCCCAAACCTCTAAGAATCTGCTTTTTACTATTTTTGAGCGGCTGAATACTGGAGGCGTGGCTCTCACCGAGATGGAGATAAGAAATTGTATCTATCGAGGAAAAACCAATGACTTGATAAAGAAGTTGGCGGTTTACGAGGAGTTTGTGAAGAGTGTCAATCAGAAAGATCTTAGCAGAGGAATGCTTGATCGCTCCCTGGTATTGAGATTTTTGGCCTTTTATGAGAAAGGGTACCAAAAAGCTCAAGAGGGTTTGAAAACTTTTATTAATGACTTCTTTGAATATTACAAGAATCCGTTAGAATCGAAACTAGATGAGTTTGAAAAACAATTCAAAAAAGCTACCCGGGTCGCTTATACTGTTTTTGGCGATTTTGCATACAGATTGCGCCGACAGGATAGTAAGGGCGGAGGTGAGTGGGCTACTCGCGTTAATGCCGCCGTTTTCCAGGTGATCGCCGTATCATTTACAAATTATGATCCGAGTCAAGTTACCCAGAGACGAGATGCTATCCTTGAGGAGTATCTTGATATGGTTACTTGTGATAGTAACTGGCTAGATAGTGTCTCCAGGTCTACCGGAGATGCTCGAAGAATTCGTTACACGTTTCAAACTTGGAATGATCGCCTTGGTGCGGTTATGGAGGGTTCAATCCCTCTTGATACCAAGCGCATATTTTCTGCGAACTTAAAAAAAGAGATGTTTAAACAGAATCCCACTTGTTCTTTATGCGGTCAAGAGATAAGGCTCATTAATGATGCTGCATTAGATCACGAGGAACACTACTGGCGCAGCGGTAAAACTATTCCTTCTAATGCAAGGCTTGCTCATAGATTGTGTAATATGAAGCGACCAAAATAAGTTTGGTGTTTGCTGATATTACGAATAGAATCTTTGGCAAACAAGCCATTTCAAATGCAGGTGGACAGGGAGACTCAAATTTCGATTAGAGCCTTTACTGATCCTCCCTGTCAACAGGACGAACCTCTCTAAATCTGTCCAGGTCCGATCGACGGTAGTATAACCGCTTAAATGCCCCCAACTGATACGCCTGCAGCTGAGGTTGAACGTTGTTGTAAAAGGTCTCACGAGAAATGCCGAGATATCTGGCCGCTTCAGATGCCGTCACATAAACTTCTCCATTTCGCTCTAGTGGCATGCACACTCCCCTCAGTTGTTTCCCACATCATAACGTGGTTAGACAAATTTTGTCAATGCCAACCTAAAATTCCTTGTTAGACATATATTGACACTTCAAACAAAAGCTACTATAATACACATAAGCAGACAGATAATGACAGTCATTCACAGTTGATGGTTGGAAACAAGGGGGAAGAGGATGGCTGCCGTCTCTTCCGGTTGTCGTTGTCGTAACACATGGCAAGGAGACGTTCGGTGAAGAAAAGCAAGACCCCGACCTTTCTGTTAGAGTTGCCTCTGCGAGTCGATGCAGGGCAGGCCAAACGTCTCCGTGCGCATTTCGAGGCGGCGCGCTGTCTCTACAATGCGCTACTGGGCGAAGCGATGAAGCGATTGCGGCAGATGCGTGCCGACCCGGCGTGGCAGGAGGCACGCGCCATTCCCCAGGCGCAGAAGCAAGAGCGCAAGGAGGCGTTCTCACGATTGCGGCATGCCCATGGGTTCTCCGAATATGCCCTGCATGAGTTTGTCAAGACGGCCAATGGTAGCTGGATCGCCGAGCATCTCGATTCGATGGTGGTGCAAACGCTGGCGACTCGTGCCTATCAAGCGGTGAATCGCGTCTGTCGGGGCCTCGCAAAGCACGCCCGCTTCAAGAGCAAGGGGCGCGGCCTGGACAGCGTCGAGAACAAATGGAATAGGTCGGGATTGCGCTTTGTCCTCCAACCCCCCGAAGAGGGCGATCAGGGATGGCTCATTTGGGGTAAATGCCGCCTCCCTGCGCTGATCGAATGGGACGATCCGGTCGTGTGTCACGGACTCAGACATCCCATCAAGTACGCGCGGCTTGTCCGACGGAAGGCGTCCAGTCCGAACGCGCAAGGGGCAGACGTACAGGGCTACCGTTACTGCGTGCAATTGATCTTACAGGGTACCCCTCACCAGAAACCCAAGCACACCGTTGGAAAGCACGTGATCGGGCTTGATCTGGGTCCCTCGACCATCGCCATTGTGCCACGCGAGGGGGAGGCGAGACTGTCGCCCTTGTGCGAGGAACTCAAGCCCGATACTCGTGCCAAGCGTCGCCTGGAACGCAAGCTGGACCGGCAGCGGCGCGCGAATAATCCAGGGAACTACGATGAAAAAGGCCGCGTCAAGAAGCGCGGCAAGCAACGCCTCGTCTGGCATGACAGCAAAGGCTATCGCGCCACGAGACGACGGCTTGCCCACAAGGAGCGGAGGCTTTCGGCTCATCGCAAGAGTCTACATGGTCGACTTGCCCATGAGATCATCCGTATTGGCAACGACATTCGTATCGAGAAGATTTCTTACCGCGCCTGGCAGAAACAGTTTGGCAAAAGCGTGGGACGCTCTGCCCCAGGGATGCTCATAGACCACCTGAGACGCACGGTTGCAAGCACCGGCGGCACCCTGCACGAGTTCCCCACGCGCAGCACCAAACTGTCCCAGTACTGTCACGGCTGTAAGACGTACGTCAAAAAGCCGCTCTCGCAACGCTGGCACGAGTGCGCCTGCGGCACCGGCCCGGTGCAGCGCGACCTGTACTCGGCATGGCTAGCCGCTCATCTCGACCCGGCAAACAACATTCCCTCTATCGCCCAGGACTCCTGGGAGGGTGCGGACCTGCGCCTGCGGGCAGCGGTAGAGGCGTTAGTACAACGCGCGAATGAGGGGCAGGTCTTGCCCCGAAGCGTGGGCGTCCCCCGCGCCGGAGCGCGTCTGCCCCAAAGTCTTGACCCGAACCAACTAGGGCTGGTCTACCGACGGGGTAGGCTAGCAGCGTTGGGGTAGGGACAAGAACCTCCCGCCGGAGGCGGGAGAGTGTCAGGCTGCCAAACACAGCTACCAACCGAGGGCCAGACCATCACAACGAGGGTCGGCAGCGCCCTCAAATATACGGGTGTCAGGGTTGATACGGATCGCCTGCGCGTGGCCCATTCCATCTCCCCACGACTCTTCAAGCACTATACGGTGGCCGAGTAGCTCCAGCAGGAACGGCACTCCGCTGGAGAAGCGCCGCTCCAACACGACCACTTCAGCGATATCGCGTTCCAGGTGTTCATCAACGCCGCTCTGTCCCGCGATCAAATCCTCACGCCTGCCCGATGCATGTATCCTCATACGGCCACTGCGCCAGCGCGGCGCGGCTATGGCCTGCTGCGTATTCATCCCAAAATCAAGCATGGCCGAAAGCAATTGTACGTGTATCTGCGGCTGCGCATCTCCACCCATCGTCCCCAGCGCCATATACGGTGTGCCGTCACGCATCACCATCGCCGGGGTAAGCGTGTGCATCGTGCGCTTGCCCGGTTGCAAGTAATTGACGTGGCGCGGGTCGAGCGAGAAGTACGAACCCCGGTTATGCAGCATCACGCCTGTATCGCCGCCAATCACGCCGCTTCCAAAGCCATTATAGAGGCTTTGAATGAGCGAGACCACATTACCCTCGCCATCGGCGGCGCACAGGTACATCGTATCGCCCTCTTTTTCCAGCCCTCCCGCGACACTGACCGCCGCCTTCTGCGCATTGATGCGCTTCCTCTGTTCTTCCGCGTAGGCTTTACTGAGCAGCCGCTCGACCGGCACATCCACAAACGCCGGGTCTGAAACATAGCGATCGCGGTCCGCGAAGGCCAGTTTCTTCGCTTCGAGCAACAGGTGTAGATATTCAGCCGTCCCATAACCGAGTGACTTGAGATTATAGCCCTCAAGAATATTGAGCATTTCAAGCGCGGTGATGCCCTGCGTATTCGGCGGGAACTCGTACACGTCATACCCGCGATAGTTCGTGAAAATCGGTTCGACCCAATCCGAACGGTGCTGCTGCATGTCTTCCATGCTCAAAACGCCGCCGCTCTGCTGCACATAGTCGGTAATCGTGCGCGCCAGCGGACCGCGATAGAATGCATCGCGCCCTTCTTTCGCCAGCATGCGATAGGTGCGCGCGAGATGTGGCTGGCGCAGGATTTCCCCGGTACGCGGCGGTCGATTGCCGGGCAGATAAACGCTCGCGCTGCTTTCCCAACGCTTGAGCACTGGTTCAGCCGCCCTCGCCAACCAGCCGCTCAACTTAGCGGTGACCGGCATACCCTCTTCCGCGTGCGCAACCGCCGGGGCAAAAATCGTCTCTACTGGCAGGCTGCCAAAGCGGCTCAACGCCTCAAACCAGCCATCAACTGCCCCCGGCACGTTGATCGAAAGCGGGCCACGTTCGGGAATATGCTTCATACCTTTTGAAGCGAAGTACTCCGGCCTCATACCCAGGGGAGCGCGGCCACTGCCGTTCAGCGCGTAAAGCTGCTGGGATTTGGCGTCCCAGATGAGCATAAATACATCACCACCCGCGGAACAGGTGGATGGATAGACCACGGTCATCGTGACATTAGCAGCAATTGCCGCGTCTATCGCATTTCCACCCTGCGTGAGTATGTGTAAGCCCGCTTGAGTTGCGAGATAGTGCGCGCAGGCGACCATTCCACGAGTTGCATACACTGGCTGTTCGGAGAGCATGGCGGGAAACTCCGTTTCCTGATCTGGAGGGGACCATCTATCTTTTCGTTGTGCATTACCATTATTATAGTTCCTGACCCCCAATTTTGCAAAGGCATCTGATTCAGGGCTATCCCTCTTATGCCTTTTTGAGCTGGCTCTCCGCCAGCTCTTTCACGCGCTGCACCGAATTTCTATGGCAAATCAGCGTTTTATCCTCCATTTCCACGACAATCATATCCTCCAGACCAATCGTGAAGACCTGACGCTGCGTGTTGTTGTAGACAAAGATATTCTGGCTTCCCAGTCCATGATGTGCCCCAACCGATCGCACGCCCGCGTCATCTGAGTCAAACAGCGAGGCGTATTGCTCCCAGTTTCCCACGTCATTCCAATCAATATCCACCGGAATAACCACCAGGTTTTGCGTTTTCTCCAGCACACCGTAGTCAATGGAAATACTTTGCAAAGTAGGCCAGAGTTCGTCAAACAGGGCGCGTTCCTGGGCAGTTCCCATTGCCAGCACCAGCGTGTCAATCCTGCTTGCCAGTTCGGGCAGGTGTTGGTGGAGTTCAGCCAGAATAGTCTCGACCCTCCAGATAAACATGCCGCTATTCCAGACGTAATGGCCATCCTGTACGTAGCGAACGGCGGTTGCCAGATTGGGCTTTTCCACAAATCGCTCGCCATGAAATGCCTGGTGATCAAATCCCTCGGCCAGTGGGGCCGCGTAGCGAATGTATCCATAGCCGGTTTCAGGCGCGGTGGGTTTGATGCCCAGCGTCACCAGGTAGCCCTGCTCCGCTAATCGAGCCGCCAGGCGCAGCGCCTGGTTAAATACCTCTATTTTTCTGATGACGTGGTCAGCCGTCAAAACCGCCATGATCGCCTGTGGGTCCTCCCGCGCAATAGTCGCGGCTGCCCAGGTAATTGCCGCCGATGTATTGCGTCCTACCGGCTCGCCAAGGATATGCGAAACCGGCACCGATGGCAGATGCTCATGCACAAGGTCCGCCATACTGCGGCCCGTCACCACCCAGGCATGCTCTGGTGACACAAGCGGCTCAACCCGCGCCAGCGATTCCTGGATCATGCTTCGACCATTGGGAAGAGGCAAAAACTGCTTTGGGAAAC
>WNGL01004298.1_pt1 | contig 17189 bp, 11 predicted proteins | sample 5400591 | NCBI WGS metagenome assembly WNGL01 (sample SAMN13153377, study PRJNA577476) | soil metagenome | isolation source: 80 cm soil or saprolite under Garry oak tree replicate 1 | place: USA:California | collected 2016-06-15
TCCCTGTGCAGCCCGGAGTTAGTGTCCGTGCAGGTTTGCGACTAATCCAAGCAGATTGCTTCACAAAATAATTCGGAGGCTCGCCATGGAGCGTAGCGCGCCCTGCTCGCAAGACGATCTATGCGCACGTGCAGCGCGGACCGATCCCATATGTGCGGATCGAATCGAACATCCGCTTCTCCAATCACCAGGTCATGCGCTGGCTGGAGGAGCGCAGCTTCCAGCCCCGGCTGGTGCATGGAAATGGTGCCAAGCAGCTCTGAAGCAATGAGAGCACGGGCCGTGTGGGGTGGCGGAGAGGTCTGGGATTCTCGTTAGCCATTTTCGTAACTTACGGCAAAGGAAAGAGATTGCGATAAAACCTTCCAACGGCCCCACTCGCGTCCTTCCCACACCTCAGACTTTTTCCACCGCAACCACTCTGAGTATCCCCCTTTCTCTCTCCTATGGTGTGGATGGTATGGACGCGCGTGTCTCTCCTGAAATTGCTCCCGCATTCGGATCTTGAATGTAACTCACGAGCTGAATTTTGAGAGCGTTCCCTATCCATTAAGCCGCAGGGGTGATGAGTTCGTCGCGGAACGTGACGCCGTCAGTGGGAAGCTGACGACTCTCGCGGCTGCAGGCCGACGGAAAGGCGAGCACTCGTTTTTTCGACCAAGCCCTGGCAGATACAACCCCACGAAATTATGATATGGAACAGAGTGAAATAGGAAGGCAAGATCGATGACTCCTTTAGCCTCGGTAAAGTCCGCACCGCTTCGCATTTCTACCCAGCCCCTCACGCCCGAAGATCTGCGCAAGATCGACGCCTACTGGCGCGCGGCCAACTATCTTTCGATCGGCCAGATTTATCTGTACGCAAATCCGCTTCTCCGCGAACCGCTGAAAGTCGGGCACATTAAGCCACGGCTACTAGGACATTGGGGGACCACGCCGGGTCTGAATTTTATCTACGTCCATTTCAATCGGCTGATCACGAACTACGACCTGAATGTCATCTACTTGGCCGGACCCGGTCATGGCGGTCCCGGAATGGTCGCGAATACATATCTGGAAGGTACTTACAGCGAGGTTTATCCAAACATCCCCCAAAATGAAGCGGGGATGAACAACCTGTTCAAACAGTTTTCCTTTCCAGGAGGGATTCCGAGCCACGCGGCGCCCGAAACTCCTGGCTCCATCCACGAAGGTGGAGAATTGGGCTATTCGATCATGCACGCTTGCGGTGCCGTGTTCGACAATCCAGAACTGCTGGCGTGCTGCGTGGTGGGAGACGGCGAGGCGGAAACGGGACCCCTGGCAACCAGCTGGCATTGCAATAAATTTCTGAATCCCGCACGTGACGGTACCGTGTTGCCCATTCTCCACCTCAATGGCTACAAGATCGCTAATCCAACCCTGCTTGGCCGGATGAATGATGAGGAGCTCACGAATCTCTTCACGGGCTACGGCTGGAAGCCGTATTTTGTCGAGGGGCACGAACCCGAGACGATGCATCAACTCATGGCCGGAACTTTGGACGCCATCGTGAATGAAATTCAGTTTATTCAAAACAACGCTCGAAGTGAGGCAGACTCGGGCCTGCCAACTTGGCCGATGTTGATCTTGCGCAGTCCGAAGGGTTGGACGGGACCAAAAATTGTCGACGGAAAGCCGGTGGAGGACACGTGGCGCGCGCATCAAGTACCGGTGACTGATCTTCAGCTAAAACCTGGACACGTAAAGATCCTCGAAGAGTGGATGAGAAGTTATCGGCCCGAGGAATTGTTTGACGAGAACGGCAAGTTAGTTTCCGAACTTGCGGCATTGGCCCCGAAGGGTGATCGCAGGATGGGGGCGAATCCGCACGCCAACGGCGGCCTGTTATTACGCGACTTGGTGATGCCGGACTTTCGCAATTATGCCGTCAGCGTTGCCAAACCGGGCACGCAGAATGCGGAGGCTACGCGCGTGCTCGGCGGATTCTTACGCGACGTGATGAAGCTGAATGCGGAGTCCAAGAACTTCCGCGTCTTCGGTCCGGACGAAACGGCCTCGAACCGGTTGGAGGCTATCTATGAAGCCACCGACAAGCAGTGGATGGAACCTACTCTTCCCGTTGACGAACATCTCTCGCAGCGCGGCCGGGTATTGGAGATGCTCAGTGAACACATGTGCCAAGGCTGGCTGGAGGGTTATTTGCTCTCCGGGCGCCATGGCTTCTTCTCCTGTTACGAAGCCTTCATCCACATTATTGATTCCATGTTCAACCAGCACGCTAAGTGGCTGAAGGTTACCCGCAAGATCGAGTGGCGGCGCCCGATCGCGTCGCTCAACTACTTGTTGACTTCTCACGTATGGCGTCAGGATCACAACGGATTCACTCACCAAGATCCCGGGTTTATCGATCATGTTGTGAATAAGAAGGCTGACATTGTTCGGGTTTACCTCCCGCCCGACGCCAATTGCCTGGTTTCGGTCGCCGATCACTGTCTGCGGAGCCGCCATTATGTCAATGTGATCGTTGCTGGCAAGCAGCCCGCATTGCAGTGGCTCAACATGGAATCGGCCATCGAACACTGCACAATTGGGATTGGCATTTGGGAGTGGGCAAGCACCGACAACGGGGCTGAACCCGATGTGGTGATGGCCTGTGCGGGCGACGTTCCCACGCTCGAAACGTTGGCGGCGGTCGACCTCTTGCGACAGCATTTCCCTGACATCAGGATTCGCGTAGTGAATGTCGTCGATCTAATGACCATTCAACCGTCGACCGAGCATCCGCACGGTCTCTCCGATCTCGATTTCGACTCCATCTTCACGGCTGACAAGCCGATCATCTTTGCCTATCACGGCTATCCCTGGTTAATTCACCGCCTCACTTATCGCCGGCGCAATCATGACAATCTCCACGTTCGTGGCTACAAGGAAGAGGGCACGACGACAACGCCGTTCGACATGACTGTTCTGAACGATCTCGACCGCTTCCACCTGGCTGGGGATGTGGTGGACCGTGTTCCGAGATTGCAGAGCGTCGGAGGCCACTTCAAGCAGTTGCTGCGCAACCGACTGGTCGAGCATAAACAATACATTTGTGACCACGGTGACGACATGCCGGAAATCCGCGACTGGACCTGGCCCTACTGATGAACGTACTCGTTCTCAACTCCGGCTCTAGCAGCCAGAAGAGCTGTCTGTACGAAGTTGGGGATTCCCTCCCGGAGAATCCTCCGGGTTCGGTTTGGGAGGGTAAGATCGAGTGGGCAGATGATAAAGCTCAATACTCAATAAAGAACTCCGGCGGTGCTTCCCGACAGGACCTGATATCGGTCGGCTCTCGCGAGGAAGCTATTGAGCGCTTGCTGGGCAGTTTGTGGAGCGGCAAAACCCAAGCCATTTCCGGCCCTTCCGCTATCGATGTTGTGGGTCACCGCGTGGTCCATGGCGGTCCGCAACATTTCGAGCCCTCGATCGTTACCGCTGAGGTCAAATCGGCGATCGAAAGCGTTTCCGTTTTTGCGCCGCTCCACAATCGCGCCGAACTGGAAGGAATGGAGATCGTCGCGAAAAAGCTAGGCGCAGTGCCGCAGATCGCGGTCTTTGACACCGGCTTTCATCGCACGATGCCTTTGTCGGCGGCTACCTACCCAGGTCCGTACCATTGGTTCGAGCAAGGAATTCGCCGCTACGGATTCCACGGGATCAATCATCAATATTGCTCCCAGCGTGCCGCACAGCTGCTAGGCAAGGACCCGAATTCCCTGAAACTCGTGACTTGCCACTTGGGAAATGGCTGCTCTTTGGCGGCGATTTTCGGGGGTCGAAGCGTGGATACCACGATGGGCTTCACTCCACTAGAGGGTCTCATGATGGGCACCCGCTCGGGTTCAGTGGATCCTGGCATCCTTACATATCTGATTCGACAGAGACAGTTCTCGAGCCAGCAACTGGACGAGGTCCTTAACCAGAAGTCGGGATTGCTCGGCGTATCGGGAATTTCCAACGATATGCGGCAGATTCTTACCGCCAGCAGGAAGGGCCATGAACGCGCAAAACTGGCGCTTGACATCTATGTTCATCGCCTGCGATCGGGGATCGGTGCCATGATTGCCGTGCTGGGCGGAGTTGATGCTCTCGTATTCACTGCGGGGGTCGGCGAAAACTCACCCGAAGTTCGCGCTGCGGTGTGTGAAAATTTTGCTTTCCTTGACTTGAGGCTCGACCCAGGGAAGAATGCACAATCGCCTTTGGACGAGGATATCTCTGCTCCGGATGCGACCGTCCGCATTTTGGTTATTCACGCACAGGAAGATTGGATGATCGCTCGGGAGTGCTGGAATCTCGTGCAAACGGCTACAACACCCAGGGGCCACTGACAGGCATTACGCGATCAGCAACTGAAGCGACCGAGCGCGCAAACGGAGGTGCTAGCAGGTAGGTTCGGCCCGCAGGCCAGCGGCAAACAAGACCAGCCACAAACCATCTCAAGGTTGGTTTTGCCATCGCCTCGGTTTGTGCGATCACAGCTCTCTCTCAACCACAGCCATACGGTGGGGCCATTGTCGTGCGTTATACGCCGTTCGCCTACATCCTCCTACATCCTCTTCCGAGTTCCACCGACCGCTGCCATAATGTGACAATGGGTGTTTTTTTCTTAGAAGACCGCTGGCTCCCGAAGTCAGTCCTCTGTCTCCGCGACTACAACCGTCACAAATTCCTTCTCGACCTGATCGCCGGAGTCACCGTCGGTCTGGTTGCCCTTCCCCTGGCCATGGCCTTCGCTATCGCCTCGGGGCTCACGCCGCAAGCCGGCATCTACTGCGCCATCGTCACCGGCTTCCTGATCTCGGCCCTCGGCGGATCGAAAACGCAAATCGGCGGACCAACCGGCGCCTTCGTGGTGGTGATCGCGGGAATCATCGCCGTGCACGGAGTTGATGGCTTGTTCATGTGCACGATCATGGCCGGGGTTCTGCTGGTCATCATGGGAGCGACCGGGCTCGGTACCGGCGTAAAATTCATCCCGCGCCCCGTTGTCATCGGATTCACAAATGGCATCGCGGTTCTGATCGCCAGTACGCAAATCAAAGATTTCTTCGGATTGCGTCTCGATAAAGTCCCCGGCGTCTTCTGGCTGCGCATGGAAGCTCTCGCCGGAAACTTCCACACGCTCTCCTACGAAGCCACCGCGCTCGCGATGTTCACCGTGCTGGTGCTGATCATTTGTCGCAGCCTTTCTCCTCGCATCCCTGGACCCATCATCGCGCTGCTTTTGGCAACTTTCGCCGTCTACCTCTTCAAGCTCCCCGTAGAAACCATCGGCACCCGTTTCGGAGGAATCCCCAGCGGCCTGCCGCATCTGCAGATTCCCCGCTTCCGCACCGACCTGATTCACGGCTTGCTCGGCCCAGCCTTCACCGTGGCGATGCTGGGTGCGATCGAATCGCTCATGTCCGCTGTAGTCTCGGACCGCATGAGCAATGACCGCCACAATCCCAATGTCGAGCTCATCGGCCAGGGTGTGGCTAATATTATGTCGCCCCTGTTCGGAGGACTTCCCGCCACCGGCGCCATCGCCCGCACCGCCACCAACATCCGCTCTGGCGCGCAGTCTCCGATCGCCGGCATGATCCACGCGCTCACGCTGCTCGGCATTCTTCTTTTCGCCGCGCCGCTCGTGAGCTACGTACCCATGTCTGCGCTGGCAGGAATCCTGATGATCGTCGCCTACAACATGGGAGAGTGGCGCGAGATTCCGCAGCTGCTGAAATTGACGAAGACCGACATTAGCATCTGGCTGGTCACCCTCGCCCTGACCGTCTTCGCCGACCTCAGCGTCGCCGTCGAAGCCGGAATGATTCTGGCCGCGCTGCTCTTCATCAGCCGCGTCGCCGCCACGACCACGGTGTCGCAGGTCACCGACGACTATATCGAAGACGGCCGTATGCACATTCTCCAAGACAAAGACATCCCCTACTACGCCACCATCTTCCGCATCCACGGTCCGTTCCTGTTCGGGGCCACCGATAAAATCTCTGTCGTCACCGAGAATCTGCACAAGCTACCTCCGGTCGTCATCCTGCGCCTACGCAACATGACGGCTCTCGACGCCACCGGCCTATTCGCCCTGGAAGAAGTCGCCAAGAAGCTGCACGCCAGCAAGCGCACCCTGATCCTCTGTGGCGCCCGCGAGCAACCCGCACAATTGATCCAACAGGGGGAGTTCTCCGAAGTAGTCGGCCCAGAAAACATCTGCGACAACGTGCAAGAAGCTCTGCGGCGGGCGGAGGAAGTGTACGAGCGGCTGGAGGCGAAGTTCGTGGGCAAGTAAGAGCTAGGCCATTTATTGCCGGCATCTCACTTCAACCCAGGTGCAGCCTCGCACCGGACAATGTCACGGTAATCGCATGGAAACGCTCGCACCCCAACGGAGCAGCACACTGGTGGCAGCGGGTGTACACTGCTGCCTGCCGTCAACCACCGCAGAAAAAGGGAACCCCCATGGCGCTTGTACTCATCACGGGGACGAGCACAGGGATCGGTCTGGCGACCGCGTTGACTCTTGGCCGGGCGGGTCACAAAGTATACGCCACCATGCGCAACCCTTCCCGAGCACCGGAACTCGGAAAGAAAGCTGCGCAGGAAGGGCTTCCAGTCAAGATCTCTGTGATGGATGTTGACTCGGATGGTTCGGTGAAAACAGCGATTGCGGATATCCTTAAGGACGCTGGCCACATCGACGTGCTGGTCAATAACGCTGGCGTGGAACGTAACGGATCGGTCGAAGAACTTGCTCTGGCCGATTTCCGGGCGGTGATGGAGACCAACTACTTTGGAGCTTTGCGTTGCATCCATGCGGTGGTGCCGCAGATGCGCCAACGCAAGAACGGATGCATCATCAACGTGACCTCGGTCGCCGGGCGCATCGCTAGTTCGCCGTTGGCCCCCTACACCGCATCCAAGTTTGCCTTGGAGGCGCTAAGCGAAGCACTGGCCCAGGAGATGAAGACGTTTAACGTCCGAGTCGCCGTGGTCGAACCCGGCATCATCGAGACCCCCATGGCCAGACGACTGGAGGAGTCGTCGGACGGTTCACCTTACCCTCAGCAACGGCGTTTTGCCCATTTGTTTGCTGCAGCGCTCAAGAACCCAGCGCCGCCGTCCCTGGTGGCAGAGAAGATCCGCGGGATCATCGAGAGCGGGACTTGGCAACTGCGGCACCCGGTCGGACCCGATGCGGCGCCATTTCTTGACTGGCGTAAGTCCATGACCGATGAAGAATGGGTGGACCTGCATGCCGCCGACGACGAAACCTGGTACCGGCGTATGGAGCGTGACTTCGGCTTGGCGATCCGTCCCAAGAACCGAGGTTGAGGCTTTCGCAAAGCGCTGAGAGCTTGCCCATAACTTCAGAGTCGCCCGTGACTCGCCCAGAATTGCCCGGTGGCGGTCGAGAACCGGAAGCTGCGAGGGGAGAAGCGTCTAAGCTGGGTGTTGAGCATGCCAGACCTCGTAAGCGAAGACGATCGTTAAGGCAATACAGATGCGCCAGGCCGGTGCAGCCGCGACACACGGGAGCGTGCAGTCAATTTTTGAAAGGAATGCCGCACGGATGCGTTATCCCAAGTTCCGCCAACAACACCTCTTCGTTGGGTCGGGCGTCATTGAAGCAGGGTGCAAAACCTTCATTGGTTCCCGTACCAAACAGTCAGGCATGTTTTGGACAGCACGCGGAGCCAACGCCATCATCACCCTGCGCTGCTGCCAGCTCAACCGCCGCTTTGAAGACTACCGGGAGGCGCGGCGAGCATGATTTCCAACTTTCATGTCGCGCACCGGAAAGAGTTCCTTTACTTCAATCCTTCCACGAGATAGAGGTCTGACAGAATTCGGTGATAGCCATACAAGCATGCCCTGCCGTCCGGCGTGATGAGGATGGGACCAATACGGCTTACGCCGGCTGAATCGGAAGGCATAAGCTCCTTCCACAGTGTCCTGTGGCCCGTCGACAAGTCCAGCCGATAAACGTTAGCTGGCAGATCTCCCGGCTTGTAGAGATAGATTGCCTTGCCGTCTGCGCTCCATTGAATGGGTTGCTCTCCAGGCTCAATACCCGGAACAGCCCGAGGGTCCCCTCCTGCCACCGGGTAAAAATATGCTTTCTCATCAGGTCCGATGCCAACCACCTGCTGACCATCCGGAGAGAGAACCAAAACAAGAGGATCGACTCCCTCCGGGGAGATGGGCACCGGCTTTCCGTCGGACGAATCCTGGCGGTAAATACGGGCAGGGCGACCTGGTTCCTTGCCCGAGAAGAGGAAGCGCTGGCCGTCAGGAAGCCACTTCGCCCGGCTGTGATTGGTGGCGTCGTGAGTGAGAGGCTTGGCTTCGCCCGGCCCGGTGGGAAGAAGAACAAGCTGGGCTGGGGGAGAAGGCGGACTCGCAATAACCCATTTGCCATCAGGCGACACGCTGATCGCCTGTCCATCTCCCAAGCGCACGGCCGAGGTCTCACCAATCTTTCGCTGATAAACAGAATAGTTCGTACCTCCACCTTCACCCGCCTCTGTGAAGAGCAAGACCTTGCCATCGGGCGAGAGGTCAGATGGGTAGGAGTAGTCGAGCCACGACAGATCGCGCTCCTTGCTCTCACCAGAAACGAGGCCAATGAGTTCTCGCCGCCATGCGTCCTTGGCGAGGAGTACGCGCCCATCCTGCCAAATATCCTGTAGCGACAGGGTGCCGGGAACTCGTGCGATTAGCCTCTCGCGGCCGCCGAGCGTAGCGGCGTAGATGGCGCGTTTAAGGCCGAGTTCGCAGGCGGTGAACCATATTTCCCCGCCGTCGGCCGACCAAGCCAATCCCTGTATTGTTTGGAACCCGGCCGCCAAAGTCTTGACCTTTCCGGTTAGGTCCACGATACGGAGAGAACCAGCGTCATCTCCGGGCAGAGGATGGTCGAGGAACGCCACCAGGTCCCCTTTTGCTGAAACTCGGGGATGGCTGATCCAGCCTGAGGTTTGGTACAGCACTTTCCCGATGGGAAACTCGAGTTGGTTTCGACCGCCAACATCCCGCACGATGGCCAGGTTATTTCCATCGGGAGACCAATCCGCCCACTGCACGTTTTCCAGCACGGGGCGGGGAGATCCACCGTTGAGTGGCACTCTGGCCAGCGTGCCTACTTGGGCATAAACTCCCGATGGACGGCTATTTATCGATACCGCCATTTCTCCCGAGGAGGAGATACCCAAAAGCGCGGCTCCGCCGAGATTAAGGGAACGCGACTGCGGACTCTCGGGACTGGTAATGAACAGATCGATTGGAGATCCTTCCCAGGAAGCCCCATAGACGACCGACTGCCCATTGGGCGTAAAATGCGCAGACCGAATGGTACCTCGGCGAAAGGTGAGCTGATGGTAGGAAGGCTGTGACACCGCCATCCACCTGCCACGGAGAAACCAGCCTGCACCTGTGCCCACAAAGAGGGCCGCGCAGGCGATCAATCCCGTCGATCGGATGGCATGTGTCTTTCTGGCCACGGCTGCTGAGGCCACAGCTCCCACTGCCTGTGTCGCTGATACCGTACCCTGCGCCACAGCAATCCGGTTTGAGTCCAAGTCGCGTTTCAATCCCCTTAATTCGGCGCGTATTTCAGAAGCCGTCTGATAGCGCAGCTCGCGGTCCTTTTCCAGCGCCCGGCCAAGAATCCGGTTGAGATCGGATGGCAAGCTGGGATTGAGCTCGGGGGGCGGCGTGGGGGCGCGATTGAGGATGGCCTCGAAGATGATCGCAGAAGTGCTGCCGCCAAATGCCACCTTGCCAGTGCACATCTCATACATGACTGCGCCGAAGGAGAAAAGATCCGTGCGGACATCGAGTTCTTCACCGCGCGCCTGTTCGGGAGACATATAGGCAACCGTGCCCACCGTACTCCCTGGACTTGTGAGTTGTTCTTCCCTGATATCCGCTACCGTGGATTCGTTCCTCGAAGCAGTAAGATTGCGGCTCGCGTTAAGCTTGGCCAGTCCGAAGTCGAGAATCTTCGCCTGTCCCCGGCTCGTGATGAAGATATTGGCCGGTTTTATGTCACGATGCACAATGCCGCGGCTGTGGGCTGCATCGAGTGCATCGGCAATCTGAATGCTCAGCTCCAACAACTCTTCAATCTTGAGTGCACGGTTCTCGACCTTGTGCTTGAGCGTCTGACCATCCAGAAACTCCATCGCTATAAACGCTTGCGCATCTTGCTCGCCGATGTCATAAATGGTGCAAATGTGGGCGTGATTCAGGGCCGAGGCGGCCTGTGCCTCGCGACGGAAGCGGCTGAGGGATTGCGGATCGCGTGCGACTTCGTCAGGCAGGAACTTCAGGGCGACAAAACGGTGCAGGCGCGTGTCCTCGGCCTTGTAAACCACGCCCATGCCGCCGCCGCCCAGCTTTTCGAGGATGCGGTAGTGCGAAATGGTTTGGCCGATCATTCCGGAGATGCACGGCTTTCGGGTCGCTTCATCTTACGGACACGGAATCCGCTAGTCAACGAATCCCACGATTCTGGATTGTGGGGAACTCTTGCACAACCGCGCACCCAGCTAAGGGGCTCAAGGATTCGGCTCGATGCCAATGCGATCATTGACGACCGATCGAATCCGCTGCTTGCAGCCAAGATATCGTTCGGTCGTTTGCACCGAAAACGTGCCCCAAAAGGAATTGGATGTGCTCCAACTCTCCTCCCGAAGCATGGCAGAGCCCGGCACACCTCCGGCGTCGTAGATCGTGGGGCGCCAACTTCGCCAGGCCGATGCTCTTGGCGAATTCCTTCACGGATGTGCCAAACCGCCTTGACCGTCACCCCATCTCCCCATGTCTTTCCCACGGTTGACCCTGCGAAAACAGCTTTCCACGATCAATTGCGGCTGCGGTGAGCCAATCGTTCAATTCGGTTCTCACCCAATCTTCCACCCAAACGTCGCTGCGACTCCACTTGCCCACCAAGAAAAACCGTCCCGAGCATAAGCAATCCGACGCCGCTCAGGACGCCAGCGACGGAACCAGCCGCGCGCTTGTCCCAATTATGAAAACCAGGCTTCGAGTAGAGCAATGGCGATTTCTTCCAAACCGAGTTCTGGTTCGCATGGCGGACTAACCTGTTTCGGACACACGGACTCAGTGGGAAACCAAGGCCGGGCACACCTTCTCGTTTGCAGGCAAGACAGACCTAGCGCGCTGCCGGGAAACTGACGGAGACTGCATCAGAGGCGACGAAGCTGATCACTATGTTTGTCTCCGCCTCGACCGCATGGCCCTTTAGTTCGTGGGGACGATACCGCCAGTGCCGAACCGCCCGCACTGCGGCACCTGCGAGCGCGCGTTTGCCGCTGAGGACGTCGACTTCCGTCACAGTTCCGTCGGTGCCGATCACTGCTTTCAGGCTGACTTCTCCGGTCTGGGTTGGATTCGGTGCAACCGGGTAGCTCAAGCCGCTCTCGGGCGCTCCTGCAACTTGCAGGCGTTCCCGCGGAGTTGAGTCCATGGTCGCAACATTTTGCCGGGGGAGGATCACTGCATTGCGCTGCGCGCTCTCATGTTGTCTGGAGGAAACTACTGGGGATGACGGTTTGAGGGCAGTGATTGTGGTCGGCTGTCTGCGTTCCGCGGGCATGGACTGCTGAACCTTGTCTGGCGGCGCCGCAGCGGCCGAGGGAATGCTCAGCGCGGGTTCGTGAGCCTCGATCGCAACGGTTATGCGCGGCGTAAGCCGACCTTCTCGAAAGTCAAACAAAATCGCTAGCAGCGCCGCACCACACGCGGCAACAAGCGCCCATCCCACCCTGTTTCGACTCCACGTTCTCCTTGCATCCGAATCCACTGATGCCGGGCTCGCTTCTCTGGTTTCGCTCTGCTCTGCAGAATCTCGTTTGAGCGCTGAAATATATTGGACGTTGGCACTCTGTCTGTGTAACCGCCCAACATCAATTCGGTTATACGCTGCACGATTCGATCGGATCGAAATCCCTTCGGAACCCACCGCTCGTAACGCGCCGACGTCCGCGCTGGTTGCCCCCAACTCCACTAGCTTGCTTGTGGGTGCTGCAGCTTCCGTTTTGCGATCTGGCATGAGGTACACGTTTTCAACTGCGCCAATAATACGGGCCCTGGCAATCGGCCCATTCCGACTGACGATTGCTGCCCGGCGCAATTTATCGATCAGATGCTGCTGGTGGCGATTCAGCACCTGCTTGGGCAGGCTCTGAAAATTGCGGAACGTCCAGAGCAAGTAGATGCGTTCCCAAAATGACGGACTCACGTACACCGAGCCGATGCGCGTGCGTAACTCTAGGAGACCCGTGCGGATTTTTTGCGGCACTGCCGGCATGACTGCTTCCAAGCGATAGAGATTTGAGCTTACCTGGGAGGACCGGGTAATCCCGGGGGGAGACCATAATTATACTAACTTCCCGCACTTCAGCGCTGATAATTCTTCAACACTTCTGGGGCATTCGAATCGGAGGCGATTTGTCACGTCCGCGAGGCCGGTGACGCACCTCAGGACCACTTCTGGTCAGTGCTGCATGGAGTGTTTGGGGTACGGCAAGGCATCCCATGCCCGCCAGAATGAGCGCATTTCCTCTGGGCCGCCCAAAGAGATACGGATGTGTGTGTCCAGCGGCGGGGAGCGATGTCCGATCAAGATATTGTTCTTACGGAAGTGCTCGATCACCTCCTCCGCCGGATGGAAGGTGTTCATCATTACAAAATTGGCGTGCGAATCGATGGGTTTGACCGCACGCGCCATCGCCTGATTGAAAAATTCCTGGCGGTCGTTTGTATTGCGCTGAATGAAATCATCGGTTGCATCGACATCGTCCAGCGCGGCCGCGGCAGCTTGTGTCACAATCGCATTGATGTTGGCTTCCGTAGCGAATTTCTGCATCTGCGAAATTACTTTAGGCGAAGCCACAGCGTAACCCAGCCTTAATCCCGCAAGGCCATAGACCTTCGAAAACGTCCGAGTTACGATCACCCTTTCATCATCGAGGGGCCGATCGATGAACGAGGCATATGTTCCCGACTGGTTGGCATAATGGTGATAGGCCTCATCGATGATGACAAACGTTGACGCAGGAAGGTTACCTATGAAGCTCTCGATGTCTTTCCGGGGAGTCAGGGACGCCGTGGGATTGTTGGGGTTGCAGATGTACACCAGCGTTGTTGAAGCACCGGCATGCGCCAGCATGCCATCAAGATCATGGGCAAATGCGGGAGTCAGGCGCACGGATATGACTTCCGAACCGGCTGAACGCGCATAGTGTTCGCTGGCCTCGAACGTGGGCGAAGCCTGGATCAACTGTTTACCACCGCCGAGAAACGCGAAAGCGGCCATGCGCAGAATCTCGGTAGATCCGCAGCCCAGCAGCACCTGCTCCGGATTCGCGTGGTTCACGCCAGCAATCCTCTCCAGCAACCATCGGCATTCTCTTAATGGATAGCGGTTCGCGCTGCCGCCCGAAGATCTTATGAGCTCCTTCACTCTTGGCGAAGGACCGTAGGCATTCTCATTGCTGTTCAAGCGGACAAAGCCATCGTCCTGCCTGGAGGGTTCGAATGCGGTCACTCGCGAAGCAGCCACCATTGACCAGTGCCCCGCCATCCCCGCGGTACTACCGGCGCCCAGCAAGCGAAGAAAGCCTCTGCGAGAAGTGATCATGTGAACTCCGTAGAAGAAAATAATGTGCGATGGGTCAGATCATTTCGACGCAATCGGAAAAGGAAACGTGGCCGAGGCCTGAATGAACACCCCTCGCGTGGCAAGATGCGCTCGCAGTCCACTGCAACTGGCCCGAGGCCGGCCATTAGCGTTTCGCCAGGTTGCCCGTTCCATCATCGGTTTCGCACCTGCCGGAGGCGCTACCATTCAGAATGTAGTTAGCTTTCAGCATTGTGCCCGTGCCGTCGACTGTACCTCGGACGGTGATGTTGTCCCCTTCATCATCGCTGCCCGCGAGCGTGATCTGTGGACCTCTGACGGTAACTTCAAGGCGGACATCTTTCAGGCAGTCGGAATCGAGAGTCGAGGCACCGATAAGGTATCCGTGTGAGTCGGGATTAATGACCACTGTCATCGCGAACGGCGCAACATTCGCATGTTTCGAAAAAAAAGTGCCTGACCATGTTCCTGTGAAATCGGTCGCCGTCTTATGCGCAGAACTGGACGGCTTGTTCTGATCGTCGGCCGGTCTGGCGGAGCATAGTGAGGCAGTTCCTATCGTCGCCCCCAAGAACAGCAACGAGAGCAGGAGAATACGGGACGAGAACGCTTTACTTGTCATTGTGGCTCTCCGTTGAAACTCGAACTTCTGCCATTACTTAATTGCTAGGTTCACAGTTGTGGAATGTGTGAGACCCCCACCTGTCGCCTTGATCGTCAGGAGATAGGTCCCAGTCGCGGTTCTCGACCTCGTTGATATTGTTAGTGTTGTATTGCCAGAACCCGCGACCGACGTCGGAGTGAACGAGGAACTTGTACGAGTGGGCAATCCCCTCACACTGAAATTAACAACAGCAGAGAACGGTCCCAACGCCTTCACCGACACTGTGTAAGTCGTCTTCGAACCGCGATTCACAGTCTGACTGCTCGGAGATGCCGCAATCGAGAAATCCGCCACGACTAGGGTAACTTGCGTGGTATGAGTGAGGCTGCCGCTTGTTGCCGTGATCTCGAGGGGATAACTGCCCGCAGGCGTCGAACTCGACGTGTTTACGGACAAGTTGGAAGATCCAGCACTTGTAACGGAACTCGGATTGAAGGTCGCAGTCGCACCAGAAGGCAAGCCCGATACGTTGAAAATCACACTTCCACTAAATCCATTGGAGGGTGTCACATTCACGCTGTAGCTCGTACCTGTTCCCGGGGGTATCGTCTGGGAGGATGGTGTGGTTGCCACCGAGAAGTCTGGCTGAGGAGCCACCCGAACAAACGTCGCCACTGAGGGCACTCCTGAGCTGTTCAAGAGAAACAGCATGTAGTAGCCGGGAGGAGCGATGTTGCCATTCGGAGGGGCCGTGACGGTCAGAGATCCACTCTGCGCCGTGAAGGACAACTCCACCTCACGCTGGTCCATCCCGAAGGCATGCGTCACGGTTCCGTTACGCAACAGAACGACGCGGTTAATGCTCGCGGCATCTGGAGTTTGCACTGTGAATGCATTGACGTAGGAGATGGAACTGGGCGCGCTAGTGATGGAGGGCCGAATCGCCGCCGCCCCGGTCGAGTCGAACAGATAGGGCGGTCGATAAATCTCCATCTGCTGCACGTAAGTACCGCGCTGAGGATTTCCGCCCGCAAGCCACACAGTAGCATCTGGGAGAAGCAGCGCCACCGAGTGGTACAAACGCGGATAGGCGTTCGCCCCGGCTGAGGAGAAAGTATAGTTGCCGGGATTGTTAGGGTCAGGTCCCAGCAGATCCGCGTTCAGGCTGGCCGTAGTCATGTCTTCGTCATTTACGGAACCACCCACGGCCAAGACCCTGCCATCGGGCAAAATCACCGCATTCATCTCGATTCGCGCCTTGCTCATGTTGGGTCCGGATTGCCACGCTGGCGTAGGTGCTCCAAAATCGATGATCTCGCTCGTATTAGTGGCCGGACTGTGGCCGCCCATGATGATCACTTTTGGATCGTAGTTACTGGCGAGTGTCAACGGGAGTAACACTGACGTGCCGTAGTTTCGGGTTCCGCTGTAGATTGTTGTGGCGACATTCGTGTTCCACGTGGTCGTCGCTGGATCAAAAAGCTTAGAGGTTGTTTGCGCTCCGGAGTAGAACACCTTGCCATTGGGTAAAAGGTGCAAGCGCGGGTAGAGGTCCGGCGTCCAGGATGCGGGATACTGCTGGCTCCAACCCGAGCCGATCGTGTAGAACTCCACCGCGGTGTTGGTGGCGCCGCTCTCGTTCAGGCCGGAAAATGCCATCACACGCCCGTCCCCCAGTGTCAGTACAGTGGGATACCAGCGGCCATGCGCCATGTTTTGAACGTCGGCGAAAAGGTTCGTAACAGGATCGAAAACTGCTACATTAGGCTGCCCATAGAAGGGGTCATACTGGATGGTGCCGCCATCGATCAGTGCGCGGCCGTCCGGCAAAAGCACCATGCCATTGCAGAACTTGTCCCACGACAATGAAAACTGAGAGATTGCTCCGGCGTTCGGATCCCACAGCAACGCCCCAGAGTTATTCGAAGGACCATAGGGCGGACCGGATGGACAACCTGCCTGAGATGGCGGGCAGTTTCCCGATCCCGCCACCACTAGCACTTTGCCATTGCTGAGAAGCGCGACATGGACAGGGTTGATGGGCATGAGAGAAGGCAGAGTGCTCCACCGCCCTTGCACGTTCGTTTGCGCCATGGTTATTGGCGCCCATATGGTGACTGACAGCGACAACGCAAGCGCATGACTTAGGCACGGGTAGACGCGGCGGCGCATGAAACACCTCAGTGCAGCCTACGGATGAAATTATTGGGGGATTGGGGAAGGCCTCCTACTCAACATTTCGCGACGACTACCGCAAAAGTGCGAGCAGGAGTCAAAAGCCTCCGAACATTAGCCCTATAACGCTGAAGTGTCAAGACAAAACGTGTTGACAAAACGTGTTGACAGACAAAACGTGTTGACAAGCGTGTTGTACAGGGAAAATATGGCAGATGAAAAATATTGCACTGGTGCTCCAGTGGCAGGTCCGCCCTCCGTTGAGTTTGACCACTCTGCCTCCTTTGCGGCTTCGCTGCCGTGCGAAGGTAAAGCGCTCACTGACTTGTGGTTTCCGTCATTGGGAATCGCTCCGTGGTGCGAGGTCAAACCTCGGGCGAAGCAGAGGTTTTGTTACGCGTCTTAAGAAAGTCCACGGGAAGAGAGTGAACCTCGATCAGGAGGGGTAGGTGTTTTTGTGCCACAAACGAGAGCAACGGATTTGGATCGGAGCCGAGAGTGGACAGCAGGGGCGGATGCGCTTTGGCAACTCTCCGGTACAAGATAATGCAGCAGTCATAGAGGAGTACAGGCGGGATGCAATCCACAAACTGGAAAAACTGCGCGCTGCTCACGAACCCAGCCCGGAAGAGCTTTCCGAGGCACCCAAAAAGTGCCTTGCAGTAGCAACAGATCATTACAAAACCATTACACACTGCGTTCATTTGGGAATCTTCAAAG
>WNGL01014847.1_pt1 | contig 17188 bp, 15 predicted proteins | sample 5400591 | NCBI WGS metagenome assembly WNGL01 (sample SAMN13153377, study PRJNA577476) | soil metagenome | isolation source: 80 cm soil or saprolite under Garry oak tree replicate 1 | place: USA:California | collected 2016-06-15
TCGAGCGTGACCTGGAACCAGATCGCGGGGAGCGTCAGGTGAAGATGCGGGTCGCCGGCCATGAGCGCGCCGCCACTCACGCTCTTCGATCCCGCGACCGCCCAGTTGTTGCTGGCGCCACCCGTCGCGATGAGGCCCTGCGGCAATGAACGGAGCCGGTCGTACAGCGCGGCCACCGCGGACGCCTCGCCCTCGGACACGGCCCGCATCGGCGCGATCTTTCCGACATCCGTCCGTTGCGCATACGGGCCGGGGTCGTACGGCGACTGCGGGTTGGGCGGCAGCACAGGGAACCATTCGGCCGTCAGGTCAGGACCAAGCGATCTGTCGAGGAGCGCCATCACCAGTGGCGTGTCCGTGAAGTTGAGCGTCTGCGTCATGTCGCCTTTGACGATCAGCGAGTCGATCGGGGTCCAGGGCTTCGGCTCATAGCCGAGCAGCGTGAACATCGCCGGCAGCTGATGCGTGCGCTTCGCATCCTCGATCCTGTCGTTCACACCCTGCGCGTAGGCGAGGATGGCGATCCGCGACGGGTTGTCCTTGGGGAGCTGCTCCCACTCTTTCTGGGCGGTGCGCAGCAGGCCGAGCTGCAGCTCGAAGCGGTCGCTGTTGAGCACGTCATCGTCGCTTCCTCTGCCCAGCACTTCGGACAACCGGCCCTCGCCCTGGCGCCGGAGCAGGTCCATCTGGAACAGGCGGAACTTCGCGTGCACGTAACCAATGGCGAGGAACAGGTCGTGGTCCGTCGTCGCGCTGATGTGGGCGGTGCCGTTCGCCTCCAGGACGACCTTCGCCGGCTTCTGCAGGCCGTCGAGGTGAAGCGTCTGGGTTCCGTATGACGCGGCGTCGGCGCCCATGGTCCAGGCGCCCGTCTCCGGATTGAACGCAGGACCGAGCGCGGGCAGCGGGCCCGCTCCGAAGAAGGAGACGTAGAGCAGCGCGGCCGAAACCACCACCGCCGCTCCCAGGTTGAGGAACCGCACGGCCCTCAACCCTAACTCAGCCTTCTTCTTTAGCTGCCTCCTCCTTGCCCCGACGCGCGAGCTCCGCGACGACCGTCGGGTCGGCGAGCGTCGTGGTGTCGCCGAGCGGCCGGTTCTCGGAAACGTCCCGCAGGAGGCGCCGCATGATCTTGCCCGAGCGCGTCTTCGGCAGCTCCGGCGTGAACACGACGTTGGACGGCGCAGCGAACTTTCCGATGACCTTGCCCACGTGCTCGCGCAGCTCCTTGAGCATCGAGGGCGATCCTTCCTTGCCGCCCTTCAACGTCACGAACGCAACGATCGCCTGGCCCGTCTGCGCGTCGTTGCGCCCCGCCACCGCCGCCTCGGCCACCGCGGGGTGGCTGACCAGTGCGCTCTCCACCTCGATCGTGGAGATGCGGTGCCCCGATACATTCATGACGTCATCGACGCGTCCGAGCAGCCAGAAGTCGCCGTCCTCGTCGATGCGCGCGCCGTCACCGACGAAGTAGGTGTTCTTCCAGCGGCTCCAGTAGGTCTCCTCGTAGCGCTTCGGGTCGCCGAAGATGCCGCGCAGCATCGCGGGCCACGGCTGGCGGATGACGAGGTAGCCGCCGCCGCCCGGCGGCACGGTCTCGCCGGCGTTGTTGTAGACGGCGGCGTCGATCGTCGGGAACGGCTTGGTCGCCGAGCCGGGCTTCAAAGTCGTGATCCCCGGAAGCGGCGTGATCAGGATCATCCCCGTCTCGGTCTGCCACCACGTGTCGACGACCGGTGTGCGATTGGCGCCGATGTGCTCGCGGTACCAGACCCATGCCTCGGGGTTGATCGGCTCGCCCACAGTGCCCAGCACGCGGAGTGAGCTGAGGTCGTGCTTGGCCGCGAACTCCGGGCCCCACTTCATGTGCGTGCGGATGGTGGTCGGCGCGGTGTAGAGGATGTCGGGCTTGTAGCGCTCGACGATCTTCCACCACCGGTCCTTGTCCGGGAAATCCGGCGTGCCCTCGTAGACGATGCCGGTGGTCCCGTTGGCAAGAGGGGCGAAGACGATGTAGCTGTGACCGGTCACCCAGCCGATGTCAGCGGCGCACCAGTACACGGAATCGGGTTTCACGTCGAAGATGTAGTGGTGGGTCGTCGCCACGCCGACCAGGTAGCCGGCGGTGGTGTGAATGATTCCCTTCGGCTTGGCGGTAGGTCCTCTGAGTCCATCGGCTCGCACGGACAACTCTTTGGGTCGTCGTTCGCGCTCGCAAGCATCTCGGACGCCCACATGTCACGGCCGTGCTTCATCTGCACGTCGCCGCCGGTGCGCTTGATCACCACGCACTGCTTGACCGACGGCGAACTCTCCATGGCGGCGTCGGCGTTGACCTTCAGCGGCACGCGGTTGCCGCGCCGCCAGCCCTCGTCCTGCGTGATCAGCAGCTCGCACGACATGTCGTTCATGCGTCCGGAGAGCGACTCGCCGCTGAAGCCTCCGAACACAACCGTGAACGGCGCGCCGACGCGCGTGCACGCGAGCATCGCGACCGGCAGCTCAGGGATCATGCCCATGTAGATGGCGACGTGCGTCCCCTTCTTGACGCCGAGCTTCTTCAAGCCGTTGGCGAACCGGACGACATCTTTCAGCAGATCAGCGAACGTGATCTGCCGCCGGTCGTTCTCGGGCTCGCCTTCCCAGAAGTAGGCGACCTTGCCGCCGTGTCCCTTTTCGACGTGGCGGTCGACGCAGTTGAAGCAGACGTTCAGCTTGCCGCCGATGAACCATTTCGCATAGGGCGGCTTCCACTCGAGCAACTGCTTCCAGGGCTCGAACCATGAGATGCGCTCGTTGGCCTCCTTGGTCCAGAAGTCCTCGAGCGAGCGGTTGTAGATGTCGGGCTGGGCGTTGGCCTGCTTGCGAAACTCAGGCGAAGGCGGATAGCGTCGCTCTTCCACCTGCATGGTCTCGATTGCGTGCTCGCCGGCCTTTGTAGCTTTCATCGCTGCTCCTCTACGCCCCTGACAGGCCACAGCGCCGAGGCTTTTCGAGTGTCACGCCGGCCTCGACGCCGTTGGACCTTGGTTTTGAGATTACGCCTTGATCCTATTCGACTTGGGTTCGGGCCCCCGTCACCGGCACAGCATCGGACGAGATCGACATTCGCCGAAGTGGGGTTCAAGTTGTTACAAAAACTGCACTTGAACTGCACTTGATCAAAAATCGTTAAGTATCTAGCGCGCTTTCCACGCTCGGTCTATCGTTTTGCATCGCGGGGAAGGGGAGTAATAGAGGGGGATGCTGTAAATGCAGCCTGGCATCGTCGCGCTACGACGCGCTCTAACGGCTGCCTGGCAGAACGACCTGAGGGCCGTTCGCCAGGACGGCTACGACGTGGAGCGCGGCCGCGAGGCGTGGGCGTTCATCCAGCGCTTCAACCAGCTGATCGCCGACTTGCGCGTGCCGATCCAGCGCGCCTGGGGGCCGGGCGGACTGGTGCATGTGGCGGACAGCCCGGACATCGCGGGACCAGGTCCGCGCGTTTCGATGACGCGGGTCAAATTGCGCAACCACGGCAACCTCGTGGCCATCGAGGCGTCGACGCACAGCGAAGGCGAGGCCAAGCCGAACCCAGGCCTCGGGCTTGACCGCGAGATCGAGGTCGTCGGCGTGGCGCCGCTCGTATTTGTGCAGGAGCTGTACGGAACCCTCACGGCATTCCTGCAGACGGCGCTCAGCGTCGACTTCGAGCTTGGCGGCTCGCGCTGGCTCTTCGAGCAGGTGGCGGCCGAGCAATTCGTCTCGAACGCGCGGTGGCCGGCGCTGGCCGAGCTGTACCAGCGCGTCACCCGCGAGTACGCGGTCGACGACAGCTTCGAGAAGGTGATCGAGACTTTCGCGCCTGGCACCACGGAGAACGGTGAGACCGAGGTCAAGCTTGGCCTCGAAAACCTGCACCGCTGCCGCGACACCGACCCCGACATCGCCAACTTCATTCAGGTCGTAAAGCTGGCGGTCGCCGCGGATGAGGTCGACACCTGGGTGACCAGCGAGGCGGTGGCGCATGACTTTCAGCTGGATAGCGAGTCGTGCATGAAGCTGGGACGATTGCTGCGCGCCGAAAAGGACGTGTGGCGAGACGGCGACGCCGACGAGGACTTCGCCAGCTGGAACTTCCAGCCGTCCTTGAACGTCCATTTCTTTCGCCGGATCGGTTCGATCGACGACTACCTCGCAATCCAGGCCGCGCTGAACCCGGCATCGAGCAACGGCAACGGGGCCGCCAAGCCGCGCGACGAGTCGGTGACCAGGGAGAGCTCGACACCGCTGCCGGACGGCATCGTCACCTTCCTCATGACCGACGTGGTCGAGTCCACTCCGTTGTGGCTGCGGAGCCGCTCCCAGATGTACCTGGCGATGAAGCGGCACGACCAGCTGCTGACCGTCTCGATCGACACGAACGGCGGCGTGGTTTTGAAGGAGCGTGGGGAAGGGGACAGCTTCTTCGCCGTGTTCCTGCGAGCCACCGACGCCCTGGCTGCGGCCGTCGACGCCCAGCGTGCACTGCAGTCCGAATCCTGGCCGGATGGCATCCCGATTCGCGTCCGGATGGCGATCCTGACCGGCGAGGCCGACGCCGACGACGGCGACTATCGGGCGCCGGCGGTCAACCGCTGCGCCAAGCTGCGCAGGCGGGCGGTGGGGCAGCAGATCCTGGTCTCGGAGACGACCTACTCGATCGTCGCCGACATCATGCGCGAGGACCTGCAGCTCATCAGCGTCGGTCAGCGCCGCCTGGAGGGCCACGAGCGGCCGGAGCAGGTCTACGTGCTGCAGCACCCTGAGGTCGTGCTGGAGGCGACGGTCCCGGAGGACTCATAGGTTCACTCCGGGCCGAGGGGTGCGTTTGCACCAATTCGCTCGCGATTTGCCCCCACCTTCCTTATGCTCGTGTTGCCCGGTGTCTGTGGGCGCCGCGAGTCGGAAAGGTGGGTTCGGGCTTCTAAGCCAAGAGGGTAGGGATGTTAGTGGTCCGCTCGAAGGTTGCGCTGGCGCTTGCCGTCGGCTTCAGCGTCATGGCCGCGATGAGCGGCTCGGCGGCCATGGGCGACGAAGGCTCTGGCGTGACCCGATTCGCAAGGGTCGACGCATCCTTGCTGGAGTCTGCCGGCCAGCACGCCGGCTTTGTCCCCGCATCGCTCAGCGACCGGCCCGTGGCGGCGGTCCTGGAGATGGCCGGCGCGCCGGTCGCGGTGCAGGAGGCCAACGCAAGCAAGAACGGCGTGTCGCTCTCGCCGGCTGACAAGAACAACATCCGGAAGCAGCTCGAGGCGAAGCAGAACCAGCTTCACGGCCAGCTTTCTGCCGCTGGAGCTCAGGTCGTCGGCCAGATGCAGGACGCCTACAACGGCATCCACATCATCGTTCCGCAGAAGAACCTCATGCAGCTCGCCAGCCTGCCCGGCGTGAGAGCCATCCACAGCGTGCCGTCATTTGATGTTGACAACGTCCACGGCGTTCCGTTCATCGGCGCGCCGGAGGCGTGGGGTACCTTCAGCCTCACCGGCGCCGGAGTCAACGTCGCCGTCATCGACACCGGAATCGATTACACGCACGCCGACTTCGGCGGCCCGGGCAGGGTGGCGGCATGGAACGCCGCCAAGGCGACCAGCACCGCGCCACCCGACCCGAGCCTCGTGGGCCCGACCGCCCCGAAGGTCAAAGGCGGCTTCGACTTCGTTGGTAACGCTTACAACGCCAACATCCCGGGCTCGGTACCCGCGCCCGATCCGAATCCGCTCGACTGCTTCGGCCACGGCTCGCACACCGCGGGAACGCTTGCGGGCTTCGGCGTGCTGAGCGATGGCTCCACGTTCAGCGGTCCCTACAACGCGACCACCGTTTCATCGCACTCGTGGAACGTGGGTCCCGGGATCGCCCCGCAAGCGAACCTGTACATCTACCGCGTGTTCGGGTGCGCCGGCTCGAGCAACGTCGTCGACCTCGGCATCAACGCAGCCGTCGCGGCCGGCGTGAACGTCATCAGCATGTCCCTCGGTTCACCGCTGGGTGGTATCGACGACCCGACCTCCGTGGCTGCTCAGAACGCGTTCAACGACGGCATCTCAGTCGTAACGTCGGCCGGCAATGAAGGCAACAACGCGTACCTGGTCGGCTCGCCGAGCACATCCAACGGAATCCTCTCGGTCGCCGCGATGGACGCGAGTGTGCCGGCGTACCCCGGCGCAACACTGTCGTTGAGCACCGGCGCCTCCGTCACCGCGATCGACGCCAACGGCGCGACCCCGCCCAGCGGTTCGTTTCCGGTCAAGGTGCTCAGGAACGCCGATGGGTCCATCTCCCTTGGCTGCAACAAGGCCGAGTACGCCGGCACGGCCGGCAAAGTTGTCGTCACTCGGCGAGGAACGTGTGCGCGCGTCGCACGCGCGGTCTTCGGCGACGAGGCGGGCGACGCGGCGGTCGTGATGATCAACAATTCCTCGGGATTGCCGCCCTTTGAAGGCACCATCACTCAAAACCCCGACACAGGCGAGCAGCACAATGTGACCATCCCGTTCCTCGGCGTTACGAACGCAGTGGCAGCGGTCGCCGCCTTGAACGCGGCAGATGGCGGATCGCTGACCCTCACCGCCACGTCCGTGCCCAACACCAACTACAAGTCGGCAGCGGGCTTTACCTCGGGTGGGCCCCGCAACCCGGACTCGGCGCCGAAGCCTGACGTGGTCGCGCCGGGCGTGAGCGTCGCCTCTGTAGGCATGGGCACCGGCGCGCAGGCCGCGGTCATGTCCGGCACATCGATGGCGTGCCCCATGACGGCCGGCATCGCCGCACTGCTGAAGCAGGAGCACCCGGCCTGGACCGGCGTCCAGATCAAGGCCGCAATCATGAACACGGCCGATCCCAGCCTCATCAACGCCTACAACAGCCGGCTCACCGGCACCGGCGTGGTCCAGGCGGAGAACGCGGTCAACTCGACCGTTCTCGCGACCACACCTGAGAGCACTGACTCGATCGCTTTTGGCTACGTGGCCGGCTCCGGCGACTATCACGCCGACAAGACATTCACGCTCACGAACTACGGCGCCTCAGCGGCGACGTATGACTTGAGCGTGGTCCTCAACGGCAGCTCCCGCGGCGCTGCCATGGGTGTGTCGCCGTCCACCGTGGCGGTGCCGGCCGGCGGAACGGCCACAGTGCACGCCACGCTGACCATGTCGGCGGCTGCCTTCGCGGCGCTTCCGACGGTCGACACCTTCGTAGTCGGTCCGGGCGCAGTGGTGACAGTTCGCGGCAGCATCGTTGCGTCACGTGACGCGAGCGACTCCGCGGCCGACCACCAGACCTTGCGGGTGCCGTTCATGTTCGTGCCGCGTGGTCTCTCGAATGTGGTCGCCGGCGCGCCCGGCGTGTTCAACGCCGTGGCAAGCAGCGCCAGCTCACCGGGCCACGACTTATCGGCGTCGCTTATCGTCACCAACAACGGCATCCACACCGGCACTGCCGACCTCTACACGTGGGGCATCTCGGACCCGCGTGAGACTGGCGCGCCGATGGATGTGCGCGACGTCGGTCTCCAGGTGCTGCCGGGCGCGGCGCTTGGAGTCCCGGACTCGGACCGCGGCCTAGTCTTCCTGATCAACACGTGGGGTCAGGCCGCCAACCAGTCAGTCAACGAGTTTGACATTCCCATCGACACAAACGGCGACGGCGTGGCCGACTTCGTGGTCGTCGGAGCAGACCTCGGCCACGTGCTGACCGGAACGTTCGACGGCAGGTACGGGTCTTTCACATTCGACGCGCACACCGGCACGCTCGTGGACGCATTCTTCGCGGAAGCGCCGATGAACGGCTCCACCGTGGAGCTGCCGCTACTGGCCAGCGACCTGGGCATCTCGCCGAACGGCAACGGCACCGGCAAGAAGGAGGGCATCACCTACGAGGTGGCGGCGTTCTCAATCGTCCCAGGGGGAATGGTTGACGTCACGGGATCGGCAACCATCGATCCGTACGCGCCCTCGGTCTCCAGCGGTGACTTCGCGACCATCGCCACCGGAGCGTCGGCGACCTTCACGCTCACCGAACACCTGCCCCAGCAGAACCACATGACGGCGCTGGGCTGGCTCGTGGCTTCCATCGACGACGCGAACGGCGCCGCGCAGGCGGACGAGGTGGCGGCCCCGAAATAGTATAAAAGTACCAATGACCTGAGCGGTCTCCGAGATCGGAGACCGCTCTTTGTTTGCTGACCACTCGATCTCATCTTTGCGGCGGCGTTCCCGGCGTCTTTATGCTGTTTGGACGGGGGAGCCTGGGTCCCGACGAACCGCTGGTGCGGAAAGACAAGGAGGGTGCATGACGCTGGCCGGTCCCCGTTTGATTCGGTTACTTCTCGGACTCGCGATCGTGGCTGCGAGCGTGGGCAGCCAGCCGGCTGCCGCATCGACAGGCAGCAGCGGCCAGACGCGAATGATCTCCGCGTCAGGTTCGGGCGGCATCATCGCAGGCAGCCCGGACTCGACGACAGGCGTTGCGGCGTGGGAGACGCCTGGCGCCGGCGGAGCCGACGGCGGCGAGGTCGACCGGAGCCACAGCGGTTCCGGCGATTCGATGGCAGTGGGCGCCGTCAGCCAGCCCAAGAACCTGACCACAACAGCACCCGACGTCCTCACCAGCTTTGATGGCATCAACCACTTCCAGCAGCGCTTCGGCACGCCGAACCAGTTCAGCCTCGAGCCGCCCGACCAGGGCCTGTGCGTCGGTTCCGACGGCGCCGGCAATGTGCGCGTGCTCGAGGTCGTCAACGACACGCTGCGCGTGTTCACCACGGGCGGCGCAGCGCTGACCCCGCCGGTCGCGCTCAATGCCTTCTACGGCTACGCGCCGGCGATCATCCGCAGCCCGCTCACATTTGGCCCGTTCGTCACGGACCCGTCGTGCATTTACGACAGCACGACCGGCCGTTGGTTCCTGGTCGTGCTCACGCTCGACACGTTCCCGCATCTTGGGTCGGACGGGCTGCAGCACTTCACGGGCACCAACCACCTCGACCTCGCAGTCAGCAACTCTTCTAACCCGACCGGGACCTGGACGGTCTTCCGGATCGCGGTGCAGGACGACGGCACCCAGGGGACCCCGGACCATGGGTGTTCCGCCGGCCATGACACGGCAACTCCCCTGCCGACCAACCCGCACGCGTGCATCGGCGACTACCCGCACATGGGGTCCAACGGGGACGGCATCTTCCTGACCACCAATGAGTACTCGCTCTTCGGGGTCGAGTTCCACGGGGCCCAGGTGTACGCGCTGTCGAAGTCTCAGCTCGTGTCGGGCGGCCCCGCCAACATGACCCAGTTCGACACGCACGGCCTCGACACGTTCGGCTTCGCCCGGAACGGCTTCACCCTGTGGCCGTCGGTCACCCCCACCGCCAATGGTTACGGCGGCGGTGACAGCTCCAATGGCGGCACCGAGTACTTCCTGAGCAGCAACGGTGGAGCGGAAGCGCACGACACCGGCGACGGCAAGTCCACCTTCCACCCGTCCACCCAGCTGCTGGTCTGGTCCCTGACCAACACCAGCTCGCTCAGTGGCTCGCCGTCTTCGACACTGACCAACAGCAATGTCGGCGCCGGCCTCTACACGCTGCCTCCGTCGGCCGTGCAGAAGTCGGGCACCCAGCCCCTGAAGACTTGCTTGAACAGCAGCTCCTGCTCGCAGTTCCTGGTAGGCATAAAGGACCCGTTCGCTGAGAAGTCGGCGAACCTCGACAGCAACGACACCCGCATGCAGCAGGTCTCGTGGTTCAACGGCGCTCTCTGGGGCGCGATCGACACCGGCGTGAACACGAGCAGCGGTACGCACGCAGGCATCGAGTGGTTCAAGGTTTCGGCCGCCGGCGGCTCCGGCGGCGCGTCGCTTGCCGACTCAGGCTACGTCGCCCTCGGCAATGACAACCTGACCTACCCCGCCATCGGCATCACCACGGGCGGCAACGGCGTGATGGCCTTCACCGTGGTGGGCTCCGACTTCTACCCGAGCGCCGGGTACGCGCTGATCGGGAGCGGCGGCGTGGGCGACATCCACATCGCTGCCATGGGCCGGGGTCCGGACGATGGATTCACCAACTACAGGCTTTTCGCCAACCCACCCAGCTTCACCGCGCGTCCTCGCTGGGGTGACTATGGGGCGGCGGTGCCGTGGGGCAGCAACGTCTGGATCGCGTCTGAGTACATCGGCCAGGCCTGCAGCCTGCAGGACTACTTGAATCCGAATCTTGGCCTCTTCACTTGCGGCTTGACCCGTACGGCCCTCGCAAACTGGGACACCAGGATCAGCCTGGTCAGCGCCCCGTAACGACGTCGCGTTTCAAAGGGGCCGGCCTTTTGCGGGCCGGCCCTTTTTTTGTGGAAGCATCACGTCGCCCGATGCTGTTGTACTTAGGTCGATGAGCCGCCTGATCGACCGCTACTCGGTGGTCGTGGTCGCCGTCGCCGCCACGCTGTGGGCGACCGACGCCTACTTCCGCAACCAGCTCGTGAAGCACCTCACGCCGAGCGAGATAGTGGTCATGGAGGACGCGCTCGTGGCGCTCTTCCTGCTGCCCGTGCTGATCCGCAGCCTCGGCGAGGTGCGCAAGCTCCGGGCTCGCGGCTGGCTCGCGGTCATCGCGATCGCGGCCGGCGCTCAGGCGCTCGCGACGATCCTCTTCACCAAGTCCTTCTCTTACGGCATGTACTCGGAGACGTTCGTCCTCCAGCAGACGCAGCCCCTCATCGCGATCGTCCTCGCCTGGATCATGCTCGGCGAGCGCAGGCGGCGGCCGTGGTTCTGGGCCGCGGCCGTGGTCGCGCTGATCGCCGTCTACATGGTCGTGCAGGCTCCGAACATCTCGCTGAGGCAGCCGCTTGCACCGATCACATCGCTCACCGGAGGACGCGTCGACGCCGGCCTTTACGCGCTGGGTGCGGCCGCGCTGTGGGCCGGCGGCACCGTGTTCGGGCGCTACGCGCTGGGCTCGATCTCGTTCTGGAGCATGACGTCGCTGCGCTTTACGGTCGCGCTGCCGATCCTCCTCGCCGTGATGCTGCTCTCACCCGGCGAGGGCTTCGCCGGGTTCAGCCACTACACGTTCAACGACTTCGTGCCCAACCTGCTGGGCATCGCGCTCATCCCTGGCTTGCTCGCGCTGCTTCTCTACTACCGCGCGCTGTCGAAGACGCCTGCGTCGCTCGCCACCATCGCGGAGATGGCGTTTCCTGTCGCCGCGACGCTCATTGCGGCCGCCCCGCCGCCCTGGGGATTCCAGCAGCAGATCTTTCCCGCGCAGATCGCGGGCACGATCCTGTTGCTGGGCGTGATCCTGTTCCTCGGCTGGACCAAGGAGAAGACCCCGCCGGTCCTGCAGGCCGGGGCGGTCGAATTGGCGGCCGGCTGAACGTCGTACATGGTGACAACAATCGCCGGCGATTCCGTTGGCGGCTAAGGAGGCTGGGCATGGCTGAATACGGTGAAAGCGTGGAGACGACCGCGTCGCCCGATCGCGTCTGGAAGGTGTGGTCTGACACCTCCACGTGGGGCGAGTGGAATCCCAACGTGCAGACGATGGACATGCATGGCCCATTTCAGTCCGGGACCACCGCAGTGATGAACACGCGCGCCGGCCAGCACCACCAGATGCGACTGCTCGACGTGCAGCTGGGCAAAGGATTCGCGCTCGAGACCAGCGTCATACCCGGCACGACGTTTCGCTTCAACTGCCGCATCGAGCCGAATGGCTCAGGATCGCGGGTCGGTCAGTGGGTCGAGGTGAAGGGGCCGCTGGGGTTCCTGGGCTTCATGTTCGGCCCGAACGTATCGAGAGAGTTCGGGACGCTGCTGCGAAACCTGGCGAAGAAAGCGGAGTCTGGTCCGCCCACCTAACACCGCCGCTTTTAACGGCGCCCCCACTAGGTGGGGAGGGACAGGCCTTCTAAAAGCTCTCGGTTCTTCGCCAGGCTGCGCACGAAAACGGCGTGCGCGCGCTTGTATGCAGTCCGGCCCTCGTCTGTTATGTGCGCATACACGCCGCGCCGGTCGGTGGGGCACGACTGCCTGTCGATGAGGCCGGCCTTGATCATCTGGTCAAGGCGCCTCGAGGCACCGCTGTCGGTGATGCCTGAAACCTTCGCGAGCTCCTGAAAGCGGAGCAGTCCGCCCGGAGCCTCAGTGAGGTGGTGAAGGACCTCATACCAGGCCAGAGGCATGCCGGCTTGTGGCAGGAGGTCCTTCTCCAGCGCGGCGGTCATCAGGTTGTGGGCGCGGGTCAGACCCTCCCACAACCTGGTGGTGTCATCCGCAGCGGTCCTCGCCATCGACGTCCGTAATCGTAGGGAGTCCCTGTTACGCCGCCGCGGCCTCGGCCGCCGTGACGATGATCTCGGCGTCGATCGCCAACTTGATCTGGTGGCTCGCAAACGGCACCGAGCCGGCGAGGCCATCCCAGTTGAGCCCGAAGTCCATGCGGTTCAGCTGCCCGGAGGCACTGACGCCCAGCCGCTCCTTGCCACCGAACGGGTCGGCGAGCCGGCCCTCGATGGTGCCCGTTAGCTCGATGGGGCGGGTGCTCTCCTTGATCGTGAGCTCGCCGCGGAGCTTGTAGCTGTCCCCGTCGAGCTTCTCGATGCCCGCGACCTTGAACGTCATGTAGGGGTACTTCTCGGCGTCAAAGAAGTCGGCCGAGCGAAGGTGCGTGTCGCGCTGGTCGTTGCGGGTGCTGAGGCTTGCGACCTCGACCTTCAGGATGCCGCGCGCCCTGGTCAGGTCATCGTCGGGGCCTTCGAACTGGCCCTCCCACCGATTGAACTGGCCGTGGACGGTGGACACCGCCAGGTGCTTGGCCGTGAAGCCGACGTTGGTGTGAGCTGGATCGAGTTCGTACTTGACCATCTGGTCCTCCTGAGAATTGGGTTGCTAACGCTAGATACTTGCGTGCGCACTCAACTATTCCCGAGGTGAGGGAGAGCGAACCATCAACGCCCCTCCTGACACCTCCGCTTTCAGCGGCGCCCCCACTCGGTGGGGAGGGACTTAGTTCCTGACCAGGCAGAACCAGCCGGGCATGCCGCGCCGGGTGGCGGTTGAGCCGTCTCCGATTTCGGCCGAGTGGGACCAGGCCATGTGCCAGCCGGGGCCGAAACGCTCCAGTGCCTCTGCCTCGGTGACGCCGGACGTGATCGGCGGCACCGGCTTGGTGAAGGCCATCATGAGCAGGGTCGCGCCGGGCGCGGCAAGGGCGTTCACGCCCTGTACGTAGGCGTCGCGCTGCCCGCTGTTCAGGCCGTGGAAGCAGCCGAAGTCGAACACCAGGTTGTAGCCCGGCTCGAGCTTCAGGTCACCCAGCCGCGTGACGTCCCCGCGCCGGAAGTCGACCTTCACCCCGGCTTTGGAAGCCCGCCGGTGCGCCTCCTCGAGTGCGCGCGGCACGGATTCCACGGCCGTCACGCGCCATCCGTTAGTGGCCATGTAGATGGCCTTCGTGCCGTAGCCCGAGCCCATATCGAGCGCTCGTCCGTGCGGCAGCGCGTTTGGGCCGGTGATCACGTCGGCCAGCTCCTGCGGCAGCACGCGATCCCACGGCGTGAAGCCCAGCCTGTACATCAGCCGGTACGCAAGGCTCATGTCGAGATGGTAGCGCCGGTACAGTTACGCGCTGGCATGGCAACCACCACCAACGATGCGGTCGTCGCAACGCACGGACTGACCAAGCGATATCCGAACGGCATCACCGCGGTCGACGGCCTCGACCTGGTGGTTCGCCGAGGTGAGGTTTACGGCTTCTTGGGCCCCAACGGCGCCGGCAAGACCACGACGCTGCGGATGCTGCTCGGCCTCATCCGTCCCACCGCCGGCACGGCGACTGTCGCCGGTGGTGCGCCGGGCACTCCCGACTCACTCACCAAGGTGGGCGCGATCGTCGAGGCGCCCGCCTTTTATCCATACATGACCGGCTACGACAACCTGCGGCTGCTCGCCATCTACTGCGGCGTTCCGGTGAAAAGAGTCGACTCCGCCCTCGACGCGGTCGAGCTCACGCCGCGTGCACGTCACAAGTTCTCGACTTACTCGATGGGCATGAAGCAGCGCCTCGGCATCGCGGCCGCGCTGATCAAAGAGCCCGAGGTGCTCATCCTCGACGAGCCGACCAACGGCCTCGACCCGCAGGGCATGGCCGACGTCCGCAACCTCATCACCGAGCTGGGCAAAGGCGACCGCACTGTGCTCGTTTCGAGCCATCTGCTGGGCGAGGTCGAGCAGATGTGTACCCGCATCGGCGTCATCCGCAAGGGCAAGCTCGTGGCCGAGGGCACGATCGACGAGCTGCGCGGCGCTTCCACGCTGATGATCCGCGCGCAGCCCGCCGACCAGGCGATGGCGGTCCTGTCCAGCGAGCTTGGAGCCGACAAGATCAAGCTCTTGGATGGCAGCGCGTTCAGCCTCAACGTCGACTTCGCGCGCGCTGCGGAGCTCAACCGCCGGCTCGTCCAGGCAGGCGTCGACGTCAGCGAGCTTCGCGAGAGCGAGCGCTCCCTGACCGAGGTTTTCATGGAGCTGACCGGCACCGAGAGCGGGCTGTGAGGGCACTGAGCGGCGAGCTGTTCAAAACCGTGCGCAGGCCCTCGGTGTGGGTCTGCGTGATCGGCCTCATGGCGGCGGCCGTCACCATCGGTTACGCGATCCCGTGGCTCATCGAGACCTTTCCGCCGGCGGGAAGTTCGCGAGGCCTGCCTCCGGGGACGACGCTCGCCGACTTCAAGGTCGCCCTCTACCCGGCTAACTTCGTCCGCCAGACGCTGCAGAACTGGAGCACGCTCGGCGGGGTCTTCGCCCTGATCGTCGGCGTCCTGCTGCAAGGCAGCGAATACGGCTGGGCGACCATCAAGACTCTGTACACGCAGCGAGAGGGCCGCATCGTGATGCTGCTCGGCAAGCTTGGCGCGCTGGCGATTGTGGTTCTGGTGCTCGCGGTCGGGCTCTTCGCGGTCGATGCGTTGGCCAGCGGCGGAGCGGCCGCGATAGACGGCAAGTCGCTCGAGTATCCGGACTTTCAGCTGATCGTCAAAGGTGTTGGCGCGATCTACCTCATCTTTGGCTTCTGGGCGCTGTTCGGTTTCACGCTGGCGACGCTGTTCCGTCAGTCGGCGATGGCCATCGGCCTTGGGCTTGCGTATGCGCTGGTGATCGAGGTGATCATCTTCACGCTCATCGGCAGCCTTGGAGGCGACTGGGTGAAGGAGATCCAGCAGTGGTTTCCGCTGGCGAATACCGGATACCTCGCGTCTTCATTCGGCCGGGTGACGCTTCGTGGCCTCGAAGCCGGAGGCCTCGCGCCCTATCGCGACGCCACGCACGCGGTGAGCGTGCTGCTGGCTTACCTGGTGGCCTTCGTCCTCATCTGCTCGGTGCTGCTGCGGCGCCGGGACGTGACGAACTGATCCGCTGCGCATAAGCGCGCGACGCGCGGGCCCACGCATACCAGATGCCCGCGATCATCGCCACCGCGTAGACGCCGAGCGCAACCGCCAGCAGGATCGGCCCTGTTCGTCCGGCGGAGATCGCTGAGCCGAGCGGGCCCCAGTCGACGGTGGCCGCAGCGTTGAGCCACGCGACGAGGCCGGTCACGAAGGCCAGGAAGCCCAGCGTCCAGCGCTTCTCGGATGTGCTCATCTGCGCCAGGTCGAAGCGACGCGGCCGTGGTGACATCGGAACGCGGCCGAGCCGCGTCAGCAGGACCAGCCAGACGACGAGCATCAGGAGCCCAATCGACAGCGCAACCCACGGGTACGCGGTCTTGTCGATGGGAGACAGGTCGGCCGAGCCGGCCCACGCCGCCATAGGCAGCGCCCAGATGATGCTGCTCAGGGCCGCGAACCCAGTCCTGCCGTAGCGCTCGACCAGCCTGTTCACCATCGTCCGTACCTCCGCACAAGGTACTGCTCGAAAGTGGTCTTTCCTTCCATATTGTCCGGACAGAGCAGCCGGCCCTCTGCTACCTGACGGCTGAACTTGATCGGCATGGACGTGTCGACGAGTCTCTTGTTGAGCTGGCGTGCTTTGAGCCATGACTCGGCGAGGCTCTTGAACGTTCGCACCTCGGGTCCGCCGAAATCGGGCAGGCGCCCCGCCGGCCGCCCGGACGTGACGTCGACCAGCCGCGCCGCGACGTCGCGAGTGTCCACCGGCTGGAACTGCCACGCGAAGGGGATCGCGCACAGGCGCGGCAGGCGCGAGAGCGCGCCCAGAAATATCTCCATCAGCGTGTGGAACTGAGTGGCGCGCTGGATCGACCAGGGCACGATGTCCTCGGCCACGATGGCCTCGGCCGACAGCTTGGCGCGGTAATAGGGGAAGGCGATCCCCTCCATTCCCACGATGGAGACGTATACGACGTGCTTGACGTGCGCGCGCTTCGCCGCCTCGAGCAGCCTGCGGGTGCCGTGAACGTCGGTGGCGCGCAACCGCCAGGGCTGCGACGCGGCCGTCCCCGCGTGCACGACCGCCTCCATGTCCGCGACCGCGGCGTCAAGACCCTTGCCGGTGGCGAGGTTGCCCTGCACCCAGTCGGCGCCGGTGCCGGGGCGCCGGCTCATGACCCTGGCCCGATGCCCTGCGCTGCGCAGCGCCACCACCAGGTCACGGCCCAAGGCGCCCGTGCCGCCCGTCACGAGCACGTTCATGGCGGATCAATTGTGGGCGACGGGAAGGCTGGCCACCTCCGGTAATGCAAGTCGCTTGCAAAATTGCTACGCTGATTCGGCACATGGCCCGGCCAAGTCACGTCCGCGACTCGGTGCGCCACGTCCTGGACGAGGCCGAGCGACACGACTGGTCGATCGAGGACCTGCACGCCGCGGTCCTCGCTAGCGGCCGCCATGCGGACTTCTCGTCGGTGTTCCGCGCAGTCACACGGCTGGAGCGCGATGGCGCCATCCGGCGCGTGAACCTGGGCGATGGACGGCTGCGCTTCGAAGCGTCAGGCCATCACCACGACCACGTCCGCTGCGAGTCCTGCGGCGCGGTTGTCTCGCTGCCCGAATGCGTGCTGCGGCGCGCCGCATCGCGCGTCGAGCAGGGAACCGGCTTTGCCATCACCGGCCACCGCCTCACGTTCTCCGGTCTGTGTCCGAGCTGCCGATGATTCCCTGGCTCGCGCTGCTGTTCGCCGGCGTCGCGTTCTTCTCGACCA
>WNGL01010147.1_pt1 | contig 17180 bp, 17 predicted proteins | sample 5400591 | NCBI WGS metagenome assembly WNGL01 (sample SAMN13153377, study PRJNA577476) | soil metagenome | isolation source: 80 cm soil or saprolite under Garry oak tree replicate 1 | place: USA:California | collected 2016-06-15
CATCGCGACTCGGAACCAGCGAAATTACGGCGCAGATCCATCGGGGCCAAATAATGCGTAAAATGGAGGCCAACTCCCCCGTTGAACTGGGAAGAATTGCGGAAAAACTTAAGATCCCGGTTCAGTAGTGGTCGTGAAAAACGTGGTGGTTAATATCGGGCCAGAACTCCATGCCCATGTCAAACACGGCATCAATTCCGATCTGAAGTAACCATTTTTCCGAGTCTGGCGCCAAGTGCGCTCTTGCCGTGGGTAATAAAGATCCGAGACACCTGCCCGAACAAGTGCTCCCAGGATTCCCAATTTCTTGTTCCAGCATCCCAAGAACAGGAGTGCGCCAAACGCCCACTCTGAAACCCCCAGAAAATAGGTGGCCCCTCTCATGCCAAAGACCGGGAACATCCAAGAGATGAGAGGGACATTGCGGATGAACGGCACCAAGGCTTGCGCCTCGTACTCGAACCACTTCTGATAGCCGAACAACAGGTAAATGGCTACGATCCATGCTCGAATCAGGTGATACTCAAGGTCCTGTCTCTCAATACCAAGTTTGATCAAAGGCTTAATCAAGAAATTCATTGTTCACTCCTTTGAATCTGCTTGGCCCTTTCTCTTCCGTCGGCAACCCTGACAGCCCCATACTCTCCATTCCTCACCGCCAGATCTATATTTGGTCTATTCCGCCACCGACGAAAAGCTCGATGCCCGAGATGTAGCTGGCCTCATCAGAGGCGAGGGACGACACGGCCTTAGCGATCTCGTCGGGGTCTCCCAACCTGCCAACATCCCCTTGTACCGCCGTCACGTTCTTACCAATTTCGGCGACAGCGGCATCCAGAGTGTCTTTGTGGCGACAGGTAATAAAGACGTGATCCATCCATTCTTGAACGAACCGCTTCGCTGTAGCCAGTCCGATGCCGGTCGACCCTGCGGTCACTACCGCAGTTTTTCCTGCAAATTGTTTGGCACACCGTAATCCTTTCTAAATCCTTGTTACACCTTTAAGGTTTTTCAATTTTCTGGGTTGCGAGTGTCAGCGACGCCGCCGTCGGCAGTCTCGCTCATGTTGTGGGCCGTCCTTTAAATCATTCCAAGACTCGAACTCCCGTCCACAAACAGCGTTTGACCGGTGATGAATCCGGCGCTATCGCTGGCGAATCGGCACATTGGCTAGATAACGTCTCTCCCCTTCACCGCCCTTTGGGTTGTTTTCCCGGAACAGCTCGGTCTCCGTCGGACCCGGAGCTACGGCATCTGCCGTAATGCCGTCCATGGCAAGTTCAACGGCCATCGTGCGAATCAAGCTTTCGGGCGCGCTCTTCGCCGCACCGTAACTCGATCGGAACGGGAGTCCGCGCGTCACCAGACTGGAGACGTTCACGATGCGTCCAAATCGCGCGCTCCGCATGTCGGGCACTTAAGGCTTGGGTAAGCTGGAGCGCCGGCCGGACATTCAAGTTCATAATGTTCGAGAAGTCGGAGCAGTTGACGTGCTCAAACCGCTCGTGTTTTGTAATCCCAACGTTGTTAACGATGCCCAGAATTTCGCCATGCTTCGCAACTGTGGAAGCGAGTTCTACGGTCCATTCTGAACGACTGAGATCAGCAGTCAGGAACTGACCCGGAAACTTCGCTAGCGCCTGCCTCGCCACGTCGATGACTTGCCAGCCTGCCGCGGCCAGAGCTTCGGCCGCGGCTCTGCCAGTTCCCTTCGATGCTCCGGTGATGACTATCGATCGGCTCATTAGGGCTTCCTTGGGTTGCTCATGCAGACTTGCTCTTCTGGGCGGCAGGTTGAGTCTTGGCTTGCATCGATTTCACCAAGTCGGCCGCCGAGGCCCCTTCGAGCGATAGTCCATACCCGACTTCGTGCACGATGCGCTCTTTCAAGGGTTGAATAAAATGCACCCGCATGTCGCGGCGCGTCACTTCCGGAGCTTTCAGGTACAGCGCTGCCAGCTCCCGCGCGCGACTAAGCGCTTTGCCGTTCGGCACAACTTCGGCAACCACTCCCCATTCATAAGCGGTACGCGCCGTCAGGGGCTGTGGGTTGAGCAGGAACGCCTCCGCTCGCCCTGCTCCAGCGCGATAACTCCACGTGGTAAAGATTCCGTCACCCGGCACAACGCCCGCGGCGAAGTGGGCCACATCCTGGAAGGTCGCACCCTCAGCCGCCACGATCACGTTTGCAAGTAGCGCGTACTCGGAGTGCACGTGGGCGCGTCCCTCGATAGCCGCGATGACCGGCACCCGGACGTTGGCTATGTTTTCCAAAACCTGAACGCCTTCGTCGTGAACCTGGCTCCAAACGCCGGGATCTGCGGCGTTGCCGAAAGATGGCCAATCGACACCGGTAATGAACTCTCCGCCCGCGCCCGTTAGGATAACGATCTTGTTCGCGCGATCCTGCGAAATCCGGTAAAAGGCATCGACAACCTCTGTGTGAGCTTGCGCCGTGAAAGTGAGCGGCCCGCCGTTGCTGTGAAATTCGACCACCAGGACGCCGTTGGCATCTCGCGTCAGCTTCAGGCTGCGATAGGCAGCGAAGTAGTCACCTTGAAGTGTTTGCATAGCATTCTCCTCTCTAATTTACCTGCTCGGATTAATCGCCCTTTCGACCCAAATCAAAAAACTAGGGCCCGCTATCTCCAAAAGCAAGCCGCTCGCCAACTCGCAGGCTCACACGACGTGCTTTATTCCCAACAAATTGTGAATCGGACAACGCTGAAGCGCTCGCCGAGGCGTCAAATCGCTGACGCCAAGCCAGAAATGCGGTTTGACCTTGTGACAAACTTTAGTAGGAAAAGTTTAGGTGGGGGAACGTGTCAGGCCATTTTGTACGATGACAGCACACAAACATTGGCTGTCGCAGACTTTCCATAACGGGGGATAACTGTGCCGGGAGGTGTCACTACGCGGTTGCCAGCGACTCAGCTTGGTGGAGCGCCCTCGTACGGTCTTCCGAGCACTAATTTCGATTCGCGTGAATGTGGTGACACATCGGTGGATTTCCACCGCGCATATGACTCGCAAGTCTATGATAAGAGGAGTCATTTCGTAAATGAGACCTCTATCCAGCCAGGGTAGAGGTCGAAGGTTTGTAAGTTATTGATTTGGTAGGCCCGGACGGACTCGAACCGTCGACCTCTACCGTGTCAAGGTAGGGCTCGTCAATAACTTACTGGCATCCCGACTGTAAACAAAGCACTTTAGCAATCCACGTTTGCGGGAAAAACGCGGGAATTTCGCGGGATCTGAAGGGTTCTGCGGGAATTGTGCGGGAAAAAATCCCAGCGCGGCAGGGCTGGCTCTTCCGCACATCCCAAAGGTGACCCGGCACTTTCACATTGTGCTGTTCTTCGTCACGTGACAAACCCCTCTTGCCTATGGTCGCAAAGCTTTTGGCTCGAAAGTCACGTGCAATTCCCTTGTTCGGCAGCATCACAACAGGCGAACTTACAAACACCAAAATCTCGATGCCGATCACGGCCACGACACAGACAAAATATTCGAGCATTACGAATACTTTCGGCCATCTCGCTGGAGATTTGCCGCAGCAATGAACGACCACCGGCCGCCCCAACTTGGGAAGGCCGGCGCACAAACATGGAGCCCTACAATTTACTGAGAGGCCGGGCCAAGGAGAAATGCCTGAGCATAGCGTGCCGGTATTCCGAAATTGGATCCCCCAAAATCTCTCATCACCTCGTAGTTAATCCCAATTACTTTGCCCTTGCGATCAAACAGCGGGCCGCCTGACCCGCCTGAGGTGGTTTGGGCATCGTAAATGATCTTATCCGGCAGCACATCGCCCAGATGCCCTTGTGTGATGACAGGGCGGATCAGATTTCTTCGCCCCAGCTCCGCTAGGACGATCGTCAGATCCTCATGACTCGAACTGAGAATCTCTTTAACGGTGGGTTCGTCCGTGCGGGCCAGGACCGCGTCAATTCCCGTCGGGTAACCCATCAAAAGCACAGGTTCGCCGCTGAGCGAGGCGGGATTGCCATTCTCGAAATTCAGAACCTCCCGCTTCAGATCTCCGAGATTAACGTGCACGAGTGCGAGATCCGCCTCCGATGAAATCTTATCCGTGACAGCTTGGAAGGGGCGCGGTGATCCGGGGAAGTAGACTTCCATAAGGGATACTACCGGGACGAGGCCCTGTTGAGTCAGAGAACTTAATTCGTCGTTGTTCCACCACGGCTCGACCACGTGATGGTTGGTGAGGACGCCGCCTTGGGTCACAAGAAAACCCGTCCCCAGGGCATGCACCAAAACTTCCGGCCCCGTTCCTTCCAGGGAGATTAATGGAATGCCTTGGTCGTCGACCACAGGTCCACCCTCCGGAGTGACCTTGGCATAGTGCAAGCGCCGCTCGGAGTTCTGCTCGCGGAACGCCACGGCCAGATGAATCAGGCAGACGCTAGGGGCGTAGGAGTGAATGATTTGTTGAGCCCCGCTGCCTTCCGATTCGGCTTGGTGCGTGCGCGCGCCGAGCTTATTGACCTTACTATTAAGGCTGGTAGTTTCCGTGGAAGGCGGCTCGCTGACTCCCGCACGAAGTTCGCGGGATTGTCCATGAAGCTGGCGCCCCTTTTTAGGCTCTGCGCCGGCCGAAAGCCTTTGCATTTCCTCGTTAATCTTACGGGTTTCCACGATCAATTCTTCCTGACCTGTCAGATCACGGTTGAGCTTCGCGATGGCGGCGTATGTGAGCTGCGATTCTCTGGTTGCGCGACGAGCGAAGCGGACGTAAACGATCAATAGGATGCCGGCCACGGCCAAAAGTGCAGCGAGACCTGCCTTCAGCCTTCGGCCCAGAGAGAGGGCAGCCCTGCTTAATTTCTCGTTAGCGGCAACGGCTTGAAGCGCCGTGCGTGACAATTCCTCGCTTTTTTCGGCAAGAACCGCCTTGTCGCGCAGGTTATCTTCCGCTTTCTTCGCGCTCAACTGATGCCGGATGCGAGCCAGCGTCTCGATAGGATCCCGCGGCAGGGAAAGCACGTCGTCGGCGCCGAGGTCCAAGTCGCGCGCTTGCTCCTTGGGACCTGCTGGCTCCAGCAGAATGACCCGAATCCCAGCAGTCACGGAGGCGCTCTTCAGCTCTGACAGCAGATCGCTACAGACGAGGCCGGGCAAGCCGGCCTCGAGGAGCACCAAGTCCACTTTGTTCTTCCTGGCCAGTTCCAACACTTCGTGACACAACTCGGTGGTCAAAACTTCGTAGCCTGCGCTGCGCAGCAAATCCTCCACATTTCCACGGAAGGAGGTGTTCGCATCTACAATCAGGATCTTTTCAGGAATAGAACTCATGGGTTTCTCAAGCCGCCATTGGATCCGGCCTTTTTGCGCAGCTCTTCAAGTCCGGAAGCACTCGCCTATCAGCCTCCGCGATATAGATTAGCTTAAATCAGACCTCATCGGGAACGGCAAACGGCGCCCGATACTTTCGGTCGCCATCGCGCAGCAGGCTATTCGCCTCGTCGTCCCCAATCACTCGCTCGGTTTCAGGGTCAAAGTGGAGCGTCCGGCCCAGGCGATATGATGCGTTCGCCAAGTGAACTAGGGCTGCGGAAATGTGCCCTTCTTGAATGGGCGCGTTCAGAACCTCCTGCTTCCGGCTGCGGACGCAATCAATGAAGTTGCCGAAATGATCTCCCCCGCCATGACCATGAGGGCCTGACTTCTCATCACGGCCCAGCCGAATCTCATAGCTGGAAGCGTCCTCGTCTCCTGTCGCGAGGTATCCATTCGAACCGTAAAAGATGTTGCCAATCGTGTTGTGATGGCCGAAGAAGCGATGTTTGGCGGCGACAAGGCTGCCTCGCCCAATCTCCGCCTCGTTGTTGGTGATCCAGTGCCGGACTTCAACCTCTATCATTTTGCGTTTGCCGTCCGCCTGGTCGAATTCAAAGGCACAATTCAAGGTGTTGGGTGTCTGCTGGTCATCATCAAACATGAAATGCCCGCCCACGGCGGAAACCAGATTGGGGAACTTGAGCCCCAGTCCCCACCGGGCGACATCCACTTGGTGGATTCCCTGATTACCCAGATCCCCGTTGCCAGTATCCCAATTCCAGTGCCAGTTGTAATGAAAGCGATTGCGAGTGAACGGCTTAAGGGGAGCCGGGCCCGTCCACAGGTCGTAGTGGACGCCAAGCGGAACGGGTTCCTGAGGCGCGTGCCCAATCGTGTCGCGCCACTTGAAGCATAATCCGCGAGCCAAATACACTTCGCCGACGCTGCCCCCCTGAAGTCCTTTGATCGCCTCTTGGATCGCGGGCGCGGAGCGCATCTGGGTGCCGTGCTGGACAATGCGATTGTACTTTTGCGCGGCACGGACGAGCTGGCCTCCTTCCCAGAGATTGTGTGAGCAGGGCTTCTCCACATAAACGTCTTTGCCAGCCTGGCAGGCCCAAATGGCCATCAGGGAGTGCCAGTGATTCGGAGTGGCGATGGAGATAGCATCAATGGATTTGTCTTCCAAGAGCTTGCGGACATCCACATAGCTTTGTGGCTTGCCGCTGACTTCTCCCAGGCGCGATCTCAACACATTTTCGTCCACGTCGCAAAGCGCGGCAATCTCCACATTGGAAAGGTGAGAATAAGCCGACAGGTGGTCTTTCCCGCGCCCGTGAAGGCCGCAGACCGCCACTCTCACACGATCATTCGCGCCAAAGACTCGCTCCGGATGAGCCAGGAAGGTGATCCCGTTGAGGGCACTCAGGCTCGCTGTAGTTTTTGCAGCGCTCTTGAGAAAGCCACGGCGCGTTATGTCCGATTCCATCCTTATAGCCCCCCTATTCCCCTCCCGCATACTGACTATATGAGTCCGCCACACGCGCCTCCTGGAAATCACCATGATGGATGAATACTCGGTAACGGAGCGTGAATGACTCACCGGCCGCAATCACGTAGCTCCCTTCCTGATGCCGGTCATGGGTGAACTCTCTCAGGCCGAAGGGATTCGCAGCCAGCAGGCCGTAAGCGCGGGCGTGCCAGTAAGTCGGATGGCGCAGGTTCTTCGGATTATCAAAAATGGCGATGCCGACATCTTCCCCCGATACATTCCCGTAGTAATCCACCCAGTCCGCCCGCTTGCCCCAGATGGCTTTCTCTCCGACCGCGCCGTTGGAATTCACCATGCGGCCTGGAGGCGAATCCAAAGCCTTCACCACGCGGATCGCAAATGTCCCTTCTTTGGTGTCCCCCATCTTCAACGGACCGTGGTTAGCGAGGATTGTAAACTCGCAGTCGATGATCCGGGAGTGCTCGTCACCAGTAAACATAAAGACCTGGGTCTCTGCGGCAGTCACCTGACCGTCCGGGCTTACAAGGTCGAACTCGACACGGAGGGTGCCGGAATCAGGCCCACCTTGCATCTCGTCAAGCTTGCGGAACACGGTGCGGCCAAAGGTCGCGGAAGAGTGCCGGCTCCAGCGAGGAAACTCTGCCTCCCCCCAAAAGTCGAGCCCATTGATATCGCCGTGAGCGAAGTACATGGCGCGCTGGTGGGGTTCATCGTGGTCTTCACCGGGTATGTCGTTAATCATGGGGAAACTGCGTGTCACCACAGTTCCTTGGGCACTCCGCAAGGGAAAGAGATACGGCTTTGCGGCATCAGCACCAAAGTAATAGGTTGTGAAAGGGCGCCCCCCAATTAGAACGTCGATGTGATTGCCGTCGCGCTTGAGCTCCACGGACTCTGCGACACTGAGCGGAGCCGAGCCGAAAGCGAAGATCGCAATCAGCCCCAGTTTGGCAATTCTCCTGATCACCTTTGCGCTCCAATGCATGACTCGGCCTTGGCAGGAGCCGCCAATCCGACCGTCACGTGCTTCGTGCTTTCTACAAATCGACTTTCGGTCATTTATCCGCCTTCTCGCTCGTCATTACGTTGTCCAAGACCTCTTTGACCGCTGGATCTTAATTCAGGCACTGGCGCGCACTTCAGATTGCACGGACCGCCCAAGGCCATCGCCCGCTTTCCCGGTGACAGTACCCTCACTGACCCGATCGAATTTCTGCGCTGCCGCAAGAGTCAATCGCAGGTCGTGATTTCTTATCTCTCTTGCGACATAGATGGGCTTCCCCTGCGACTCGTAATAGGTTCGCGACAGGAGCTCAGACGCCAGCCCGAGGCACAAAAGCTGGATGCCGGTGAGGATAAGGATCGTAGCCGCGAACAGCAGTGGACCGTTTTGCAGCATGATCTCTTTGTGGAGCGCCAGCTTTTTGAAGAGCAGAGCAGATCCAATGGAAGTGCCCGCGCCAGTTGCCAGCATTCCGAGGAAGCCGAAGAAATGCAGCGGCCTTGTCGAGTAATCGAGAAGGAACTTGGTGCTCAGGAGATCGAGGAACACGTGCAAGGTTCTCGACAAACCGTAGTTGGACTTGCCGTTCTGGCGCGGCGGATTGCTGATCGGGATCTCTGCGATCCGCGCTCCTGACCACGCGGCCAGAGCAGGGATAAATCGGTGGAGTTCACCGTAAAGTGGGAGGTTCTGTATGATCTCTCGACGATACGCCTTGAAGGTCGTGCCAAAATCGTGAAGCCGTACTCCGGAGAGCTTGGCCATCATCCAATTCGCAATCCGACTCGGCAGTCGGCGGGTAAGCCACCCGTCCTGCCGTTGCGCGCGCCATCCGCTGACGATGTCGTAACCCGCTTCGATTTTCGCGATGAAGGCCGGTATTTCTTCCGGGGCGTGTTGCAAGTCGCCGTCCATGGAGATGATGATCCGGCCGTGCGCGGCGTCGAAACCCGCCTTCAGCGCCGGCGTTTGGCCAAAGTTCCGGCGTAGCGCGACAATACTCACGCGCGAGTCGCTTTCGTAGATTTCGTGAAGAGTCTTCAATGTTTGGTCCGTGCTGCCGTCGTCGACGAAAACAATCTCATAAGGTTCGTCGAGCCCCGACATTACTTGGGTCAAGCGTACGTAAAGCGGTGTGACATTTGCTTCCTCGTTGTAGAGCGGCACCACGATGGAAAATTCCATGTCCCTGTTCACCATACAAACCCCCTTGTCGAGGCGGTCCGCGCCTGATCGGCGCGGACCCAATTCTCACTTTTCAAGCCGCAGCCTCGAGCTCTTCGGCGTACGTTCCAATCTGCCGATAGCTTATGAGCTGCGTTCTGCGATCGGCCACGAGTTTCCTGACCTCAGGCGCCGTCAACGCCAGAATCTCAACCTCACGCTGCGCTAGCAACCGGGTGCCCGACTTAACAAGATCGGCGTCGAGGTGCCCCGGATGGCACATCAGCTCGCTGACCCCTTCTGGTAAACCTTCCAGGATGTCCTGAATGCTTCGGGCATCGAGAAATCCAGTCTGGCTAACACCATAAAAGTGCTCCGAAGAGAAGAGGCCGGCCTCCGCCAATTTTTCCTTAAAGCGCTGGCCGAAGGCCGAGACTGCGCGTCCCACGATGTATTGCTTGGCCGCTGCGATCCCGGAATTTTGGCCAACCCGCAGCAGGGGCGCGAAGCCGGGCGCCTTCTCCTGAGGGCAGCGCACGTTCCGGATCGAAAACTCCTGAGCCAAGCGAATCACGACATCGGAAATTCCAGGCAGAATGTGCACGTGCTTGTGCCCATCGAGGTGAGTCGGCGAGATACCGGCGCGACGGACTTTATCAATCTGTGCCCGAAGCTCAATCTCCACCTCGGCCAGGTTGACTCGACGGGTCAAGATGCCCTGCAGCAGGCGGCCCGGACTCGAATGCAATCTCCCACCGCTCTTGACGAGGCTGGGGATACTCCGCGCGGGCGAAACGGGCTCGCCTTCGGTGAGATTCAAATGCACCCCGACACCGAGTCGTGGCGCCCGGCGGCTCATGGACACAGCGGCGTCAAAGGCTCCGCCGTTCGCCATCAGGGTCGCGCTCGTGACGATGCCCCCGCGATGCGCATCGAGAATGCCTCTGCTCACCTGCTCCGTGAGTCCAAAATCGTCCGCGTTGACAATAAGTTGTCTCATCACAACGTGGCGCTCCCCTCTGGTGTAGGCTGGGAAATGGAATACCTAGCCGCAAGAAACAGGCCAAGTCCTGCCCAGAAAACCGCGCGAAGCTTGCGGATAATGGCTATAGAAACCCCTTCGGTCGCGGCATAGCCGAGAGATTGTAAGGTAGCGGCGGCCGTCCCTTCCTGAACCCCCAGACCGAAGGGAACAAAAGAAAACGCCAATTGCACCGCGCGATTGACGGATTCCACAAGGTAAGCCGCGAAGAGCGAGGCATGCGCCGCCGTGGCGTTGAGAATCAGATAAGCCTCGCCAATCCCAGTGAAATTGGTGGCGATCTCAATTCCCAGGACAGCGAGAAAAATGCGTCTGCGAGTCGGGAAGAAATGGTAGATGGCCTGCTCGACCGCGCGCAGGTGGTGCTGGTGGCGCTCGAGAAAAGCCCACCGCACTCCCACTCGCTTCAGGTAATCGAGGGTTTTTCCAAGCAGCAAGATCCGCCGGCTGACGATCCAGTAAGCGGCCGCAATGGAAACAAGGGAAAAAATTACCAACTCCCCACCGATCCATCGAAACGCGTGGGGCATGGCAAGTTTAGTCAAAGCCAGCGCGAACCCGCTCATCAGGAACAAGAGCGCTGCAAGAGTGTAGATCAGGTTCTCAATGATGACTGACGAGGCCCCGGCCTGCGCGGGAATAAGTCTCGAAACCGCCATCACCTTGGCGGGCTCGCCGAGCAACGGTCCCGCGGGGGTCAAATCGTTTAGCGCTTCGCCCATCAGCCGGGGCCCCAAGAGTTCGAACGGGGCCGGACGCCGTCCGCTGGTTTGGACGCAAAAGCTCCAGGCCACCGCCCTCAAGACGTGCCTTACTCCGGCCAGCAGGATGAGAAAAGCAAAACCCCATCCCAACAGACGGATCTTGTTGTCTGAATTGGCGCTTGGTAGGACTCGACTTTCTGAATAAAAGAAATATTCTCGAAATACTTCCGTCCGTCTTGGACCACAAGATAAGCGGAGGGAGGCGCCTCGAGCCTTTTCGTCTGATTGGAAAGCTCAAAGTAATGCAAATCGTCGCGGCCAAATTTGTGGAAGTAGTAGTTGAAGACAGTTCCAGCCTCACCCCCCACGCTGGCTCCGATGGGGGCTTCATCGCAGATCTGTTCAATTGCTTCTCGCAAGCCCATGTCATTCATTTCGTCGTGCGGGAAGTAATAACCCGGGCGCCCAAACCCCAGCGGATTCAAATAGAGGGAGTAATAAGGGGCGCTCTTTGCGACGGCCCAGACCGGCACGGCCAGAAACACAAGCGCGAAGACCGCGACAAACGCCGGAGCCAGCCGGCGATCTAATTCCCGGTCCGCGAGCGCCGAAAACCAAGTAAAGATTCTGGCCACGCCGATTGCAGCGATGATGTAAACAGCCGGCATCCACGCGAGCATGTAACGGAACCATTTCGAACTGAGCAACGAAAAAGGGACAATCCAGGCCAGGAACATGAAAATCAGAAAAGATGGACCGGGTTCTCGCCTGCTTTTCCAGGTCTCCACGAGACCGAAGATCAACGCGCCCAGGATGGGAAGCGGAGTCTTCAGGGTGAGGAACAGAGAATAGAAATATATAGGCATGCCGCCTCTGAGGCGAGCTGCCTCTTCGGAGTAAAGGTGTCCCATCATCAGGTAGCCGTGATGGGTGATGCTGCCTCCCTGTATGTAATGGAACATGTACCTGACCGTGCCGGGGAGGAGGAAAATGGGATTGAACAGGAAAAATACGAAGGCACACGTTCCTAGAAACAGGACATAATCTCGCCTCCCCAGCGGGCGGCTAGTGTTGGTTTTCCCGCGTATATGGTGATAGAGCGCATTCAAGCCCAGGTAATGAGGGAAATACTTTGAGGCCAGCATCAGGCCGAAGCTTGCGCCGCTGGCGAGGTAATACTTCCCGGCCCTTTGGGGGTCCGCGGTGGCAACCCTCTTGGCGCGCAGGTAGAAGTAGTAGCCCAGCCAGGTGAAAAGCACCAGCAGCGTGTCCTCTTTGGCCACACGGTTAACCATAATGGCGATGGTTCCGGTCGCCCAGAACAGGGCGCTGAGCAACGCTATCTCGATGCCGAAGAGCTCCTGGGCGAGCAGGAATATGACCACGGCCATTAGAGAGCCAAAAACCACATTCGGCAGACGGACGGAAACTTCTTCTGGTATTTCATGTGTCTGTCCCATTCTTCGGTTCCAAACATCCGCGGCCGATAGAGAAACGGCAATGAGCGACTTCATCAGCATGGGGTGCTCGAGGTTTACCGAGAAGTTTCCGCGGAGGTAGGAACGTGCGGCCTCGACCTTTTGGATTTCATCCTCATTGAACCCCACGCTGCCCAGTCCGCGAAGGCGGAGAGATAAGCCTAAGGCGACGATTAGAAGGAGTGCCGCGAGCTTATGTTTTTCGGCGAGCTTCGTTGACATTGCCTTCTCGTTTCGGTCAGTCGCTTCCGTTTCGCGCGCCAAAGGCAGCGCCCCCTTGGGCAGCCCCGTGAACATGGCTGCCGGATGTTTCGGCCCCGTCAATCACGTAATGGCTGTGATCAATAGTGAATTCTTTGTCCCCGAAGATCCTCACTTCGACACTGGTCTGGTCTTTCAGAGGCAGCCAAAATTCCCCGATCTTTTGATACGAGCGGACGAAATCAGCGCGCTTAATCCAGAAAGATGGATTCCTGGCAGGATGTCCGGCGATCTTGACGATGGCAAAGTCATGAGCATCGATCCATATCGTGCCCTCGAACAGATACTTGTCTTTGCGTCTCGGAACCGCCTGGACGACAAAGCATTGGCATTCCTCCGTGTCTTCAATTCCACGCGGATAAAAAACGTAGTTCGTGGGAGTAATTGAACTGTCGCGGTGACTGCGGCCGGCGGCAGCTTCCACTTCGCTGTCCATGAGCCCCTTAAACACGCGGCCCCGGATGAACCTTGACCCCTCCTCGCGAATCGTCGCGAAGCTCTTTGTATCGGGTGCCCGATATTCCATGCGCACCGTCTCTTCCGCATGCACTTCACCATTGCGGTTTGTGACCACGTAGGTCCTCACCTCGGAGTATCCTTGCAGGCGCGCCTCCCGACGACGATTGTGGTCGAGAAGCTTTTGAAAGATTTCTTCAGCGGTGAGTTCTTCGTTCGGAGTACGCCGGACCGAAGTAAGTTGCGACGCCTCCGGTCCCGCGCCAGTCCGCTGCGAGGGCCGGGCCGGAGCTGCGATCAATCCCACTAACACACTAGCCGCAAAGAATGATTGGATCTGATGCATTCGCTCTGCCACGGTTCTCAAATCCCTCCTGTTCCAGCTTCGCGCGCACATGCCAAGGCCGCTCCTCACTAGTTGACGACGTCAACCACGAAACCGTTGACCCGGTGCTGAAATCCCACAAAGTGGCCGAAATAAGGTGAACTGACATTGTTGTAGACATCAAGCGCGTTGGAGTGGTTCGTAAGATTAATCGAATAGAGCCCGAAACGAAGCTTACGGTTTTTTAGGCTGCCGAGGAACGGTAAGTGCATTTGGAACTCCCGGTAAACCTTCAGGTCGAGCGAAAAAAAAGTCGGGAAGCGCTGGCTGTTGGGCTCGCCTTGATAATTCTGAAAAGTATCGATCTCCGAATAAGGCAGCCCTGAATGAACATCAACCACGGGGCTCAGGGTCAGGTTCCAGGGCAAAGGAAACGCTCCCCAGCCAACCACCCGATTGGGCACGTCCTGCGCAAACGTGGCGGTGATATCGGGGCGGATCACCGGCTGCTCGAACGGCACGAATACGTCCGCGAGAGTGTTAAGATCTCCTCGAGCCTGGCTCCGGACATAGGACACATTGAGCTCGCTTCGCTCGCCGGGCCGGTAGTGCAAGGTTGCCTCGAGTTCGTGATAGTGCGAGCCTCCGGTGTTGGCCAGTCCCAGCAGAGAAGGCGCTCCTGAGGCGCCTGCCAGCGGAGTAACCACGTAGAGGTCCTGCGTCTGGCTATAGAGGTAGCTGAGACGGATGACGGCGTTGCGCCAAGCTTCCCGGTCAACTTCAAAGTTCCAGGTGAAATTGCGCGGGCTGGTGTCAAGATTGCGCCCGACCTGGACAAATCCACGACCGGGAACTCTGGCTACATACGCGTTTTGAAAGACTAGCGGCGACTGGACCAATGACCCGGACTCGTTGTAGAAGCTCGCGACCCGTGTCGGGTTATCCAGAAAGTCCGCGGCCAGCAGCGGGACACGGTCGTAGAAAAGACCCGCGCCGGCACGGATGATAGTTTTCCGATCTTCGCCCGGCGAATATACCAAACCCGCGCGAGGTGCGAGGGCTGCGGAACGTCCGATGGATTGACTGGACATCCGCCCACCCAAGTCCAAGGCCAGGCGCTCATTCAGCGCCCAATGGTCCTGGACAAACTCCGCAACTTCGGTGTCTTGCGCCGAAAGGCGGCCACCCCCTTGAAGGTCAATTCGTTCGGCCAGAGAGCTGTCCTCTCGCAACAGCTGGATCGGGTGCGAATGGCTAGTCCCGTTGTAAGAACGATGGGTGAAATCTAGTCCCACTTTGAACTCGTGGCGGCCCCACCACTCCTTCAGAGGAAAGCGGTAAACTGGCAGAAGCTCGACCTGATTTGAGGTCCTCGTCCAAGCATTGAAGAAGTTGCCGCCCCACCCTTCGGGAGTGATGAGCATGTCTTCGGGCCCCTGCCCGTGAGCATTGCTCTCGAATCGGGTGTACTGGAACATGGTGCTCAGGAGCGCGCCCGAAGTGAACTGGTAGCTATCGGTGGCTCCAATCGCCACGCCCCTCTGCCCATCGTCGGATGACGCAGTCTGTGGCGCTAGCGCACTTATGTCCGCGAACTGCCTTCGATTCGAGAACCCATTCACATTCACTGATAAGAGGTGTTGAGGAGACAGCACCACCTGGAAGCCAGTGAGTGTGTCGAAACCCTGGCGCTTGGTCTCGTTGTGGGGCCAGGCCAACCCGCGCACGGGACTCTTTTCCACGTCGTAGGTCAGCGCTTCTGAAAAGTTCAGTTTGTTCCTGATAATCGGTCCACCGAAAAACAGTCGTGGAGTGTAGTCGGAAATGCCTACAAGGTGACCGTTCTTCCCTCGGAGGCCGGGGAGGAAGTCCATCACTCCATAATGCCAATTGCCGGACGGCGGCGTGGTCTCGATGGCCGTCAAGCCGCCCGAGAAACCGCCGTATTCGGAACTGTAGGGGGTCTTGTATACATTCAGAGTCTGAATGGCATCGAGAGGTATCGGAATCGAGAAACTTCCGGTCACAGGGTCGACGGTCTCCGCGGAATCCACCAGGAGCATGCCTTGGTTCTCCGGCGCCCCCTTAAAGTTGAGCTTGCCGTCCCTCGTTCGCACCACCCCCGGGACTAGAGGCAGGACTGAGGTGAATTTCTGCTCGGCAAGGGGGAGGGTGGTGAATTGGCGGCTGCTGACGGTCGTAGTCATATCATCGCTCGCAGTAGGGATTGCCGCTGCCTTGTCCCGCACTTCGACCTTTTGAACAACCTTCTCTAACTCCAACCTGACGTTTTCGATCTTGGCGTCTCCTTGTGTAAGGACAACGCTCTCGGCAAATGATTTGAAACCATCCACGTGTGCCTCTATCGTATAGGTACCGGGTGATAGCTTCGCAAATTCATAGCGCCCCTCGGCGTCCGTTGTGGCTGCTAGGGCCTCAGGTGCTGACGGGGTGCCGGTCAGCTTCACGAGCACGCCCGGAACGGCGTCCGCTTGTCCCTGCTGATCCGCAACTGTAACCACTCCTTGGATGGAAGGCGCCGCTTCCGGCGGGCCATTATGAGGACTCTGGGCGAGTCCGGGACTTTCCGTGAGGATCAGCGCCGAAAACAGCATCGGCAATGTGACGCTGGCAACGAGGCGACCGGCCCCGCTATGAACCGTCCTGCCGGCGGAGGCCAGGGATTGTCGTCCGAACCAATTCCCGAGGAGATTTGTTCTGTCTTTGCAGTTTACCATCGCCAACTCCTAAAACCGTGACATGTTCCCCCGACGGCGTTTTTTCAGCGCGAAACGAAGCCGTCCTCCCAGCGCGTCCCACGCCAGCGCGACGAGGAAAACCGAATAGGCAATCAAGAAACACGCTATAAATACCCGATAGATGGTGTCGTACATCTGATTTGCCTCATGCCGCCGGCTCGCAGCCGGCGACGGTTCGCTATTCGAGCCATCGGCGCTTTCGGCGCATATAGACCTCTGTCCCTTGCTTGAACTTGAAGTCAACCTGGTCCATTAACATACGGATCAGGAATATGCCCCTGCCGTGGTTGGCCAACAGATTGTCTCCAACGGTCGGGTTTGGAACATCACTTGGATCGAATCCGGGACCTGAATCCTTCACGATGATGAGCAGATCGCAGTTCTCGTTCACGGCGACGGAGATCCCCACGGTTTTCTCGGGGTTGGAGTGGTTACCGTGGATAATGGCGTTGGCGAGGGCTTCGCGCACAGCCAGACCGATCCCCTCAACATCGCCCCAATAACCGGTGCCGTCTACCGCTTCCGCGATCTCCCTCACAGCACCATCCAGAAATCTCGGGTCTGAAGGGATAACCCTGTCAAGAAAGAGCAACAGCTTTTGCATTCGAGAGTCACCGATACGCGGAGAGCGGTTTGGTTCTTTCAGCTCAATGGTGTTACTCGTCATGGTGTTCCTCCTGCCTCTAGAAGCGACGTGTAAATCTCAGTTCATCGCCCTCGCATATCATTCGGTTTCCGGCAAAGCATCTCGAATGCCAAAGGATTTTAATCATCGGGTCAGCACGTAAAATGCTGACTCGATAGAAGGTAAGAATGCCGGGGCTAGATCCCCGTGTCGCCAAGTGTCGAAGTCTCTGCGGAACTTCGACAGTCTGTCGAGGATTGCCCGACACTGAACTGCGGGAGTGTTGATGGCCTGGACTATTCGCTGATAAACGCCGCCTTGACGCCACAGGCTGACGTCCTCGGGGACGTCCCGCCCCGTGAGGCCCACTGCTCCTTCAAAATCCTGGTCGAAAGTCTGAAGAGGGCTCGAGCCTGTATGCCTGTACGGAGTCCCATGATTTTGGATTAGGACGGGGGTCCGCGGTCGCAGATGAAACTTGATACGATCTGTGTTACTCCTCTTAAGACCTTGGGTTCCCAGAGGTTTCGCTGAATGCCCGGAGTTTGT
>WNGL01008059.1_pt1 | contig 17177 bp, 17 predicted proteins | sample 5400591 | NCBI WGS metagenome assembly WNGL01 (sample SAMN13153377, study PRJNA577476) | soil metagenome | isolation source: 80 cm soil or saprolite under Garry oak tree replicate 1 | place: USA:California | collected 2016-06-15
CGGCGAAAAGCTTCTATCACCGCCTGCTCATCGCCCGGCATCGAGCGAACTCCATAGCGTGCTATCGTACGAATCATGCAACTTCCGCAAATACTCCTTTAGTCATCCAGGACTGATCTCGTTCATCTTGTTTCCGCCACACCCACCGGTCGGCTCTCTTAGCCAGGGGATGGTGCGAATATTTATGAAGTCCGAGAGTGTTCAGAACCTGTGACGGACGGAACCCCAAACGTGAAAAAGCCATGCCCAGCAACAAACGGGCCTGCCGCGGCGTCAACACCGGATGATTAAACGTAAGCGTGTAGCCGTCGAACTTTTCCCAATCCTTTTCAAAGATTAGAGGTCTGAGTTGTTTGAACTGCGGCGTGCCTGGATAAGGCGTCAGGATCTTGAAATTCGAATAGGTGGTATCCATTTCGGAGGCAAACCGAATCGTGTCGCGAATGCTCTCCTCCGTGTCCTGCAGGAAGCCGATGACGTAAAAGCCGGTGGTGGCAATGCCCAGTTTCCAGCAAAACTTGATCATGTTTCGCATGTGCGCATGCGGGATCACGCGCCGCGCGACTTTCTTTAGCACGATTGGATCCGGACTTTCGACGCCGAATGAAATCTCGCGCAAGCCGGCTGCATGCAGGGCCCGAATCAGTTCTTCGTCAAGATCGTCCATGCGCGTTTCGCATTCAAATGACAGGTTCAACTCACGGCGACGGATCTCTTCGGCAATGTGAAAGCAGCGTTCGCGGTCAAGGGTAAAGAGCGGATCACGAATGACGATGTGAACCTCATGATATCGTGCCGCCAATTCTTCCATCTCCCCGATGACATTTTCAACACTGCGAGCGCGAAAACTCGCGGTGATACGGTGCGGGCAATAGGTGCAGTGCTCGGGACAGCTGCGGCTGGTTAACATCGGAACCGCGCGAATAAAGCTCAATTTATCTTTGCTTGAATATCCGAAGCGGCTGGTTCCCACCAGGTCCCAGCGCGGGAAGGGCAGACTGTCAAGGTCGTTGATCGCGGGACTCATTATCGAGCCGCTCACGTTTGCGCCTGCCGCAATCTGGAGGGCGGCCGCATCCGGCTCGCCCTGTATGACAAAGTCACCGGCGCCTGCAAAGAGTTCCGGCAAGTGAGTCGCGGGCGTGCCAAAAAAACCGACCTTCATTCCACGCGATCGCGCGGCGAGTGCCCACTCGCGTTCGTGTTTGTAATCGACCAGGGAAGTAAGAACCAAGCCGAGGTCGCCTTCAATTCTTTTGTCGTTGCGCGTGACAACGACCTCGTGTCCGGCGCTTGCAAAAATTGAGGCAAGATAGCCGACGGTTATGCTGGGAATATTGTAGAAGACTCGCCTCAACACTAAGGCGATGCGAGTCGTTTTGGAATAACCGTGAAATCGTGAACCGTAACCGCCAGCTATCGTGTCCTTATTTACAAACCCCCCTTTTCCCTTCAGGTCGGCGATAATAATACGTGCCACTTTGACCTCCCGTGGCGCTATGAAATTCTATGAATAAATCCGTTTTCATGATTGGTTGTTGCCGAGAGTTTCCCATTTCGGTCCCGTTGGCAGTCGATTTATGTGTAACGAACTGAATGGCGGTAAGGTTAGCAAAAGCTCCCCAGGACAACAAGCGCTAAAGGTCCTTAGAAGCCTTGTCGTTGGCGAGGCTCCGCGGAATATTGGGGTAAACGGCGGTTCTAGCAAGGTCTTCGACTTTTCCTTAAATTCACCCTAATATCGCGCAAATGTTCCGTTGGATTAAATACGCTCTTTACGCATTTGTGGGAATAGGCCTCGGCGGATTGGCGTTCGAGGCCGTTACTTTTCCGCGGGTGGCCTCTTTGCGCGACGTAAACCCCTCTTCCACTTCCATGATAGAGGCCCGGGCGCGCGAAGCTCGCAACAACGGCGCCGTCCCGCAACGAGTGCAGATCTGGGTGCCGCTGGAGAAAATTTCACCAAACTTGCAACGCGCGGTGCTGGCGGGCGAAGACACAAATTTTGCCTCGCATCACGGTTTCGATTACGAAGCCATTCAGCGGGCCTGGGACCAGGCGCAGAAAGAAGCAGACAAGGAAGCAAAGCAGGAAGGCGATCAGGACAGTTGGATTCCCGATTACCCAGCAGCTGGCCAAGAACCTTTACCTGTCGAGCGAACGCTCGTTTATGCGCAAGGGTCAGGAAGCGATCATTACTTACTTTCTCGAGGGCGAGTTGACGAAGCGTCGCATTCTCGAACTCTATCTGAACGTCATCGAATGGGGCGACGGAATCTACGGCGCCGAAGCAGCGTCGCAATATTACTTTCACAAGCCTGCGGCAAACCTCAATGTTCGTGAGGCTGCGTTCCTATCGGCAATGATTCCCAATCCGCGCACCGTTTTCAATCCGCAGGTAAATCCCAAACGCGTCGCGCGGCGCCAGCGCGTAATCCTGCGCCTGATGCCGGCGGTGAAGATGCCGCCAGGGACGGGCTGAGCGTGGGAATACGTTCTGCTTTCGTGGTTCAGAATGTGAACAATGATATAGAAGCGATGGCTTCGATGTCTCCGGTTCGAAAACCGTCAAACGACGCGATTACTGTTCGTCTGGCCCAGCGCGAGGATGCTGAGGCTATCGCAACGATTCTCCATGATTCATTCATTGAGTTCAAACATCTGTACACCGCCGCCGGATTCGCGGCGACAGCGCTTACAGCCGAACAGGTTATCGCGCGAATCAACGAAGGTCCGGTATGGGTTGCGGTTCTGGACGATAGAATTGTCGGTACCGTCTCAGCAGTAACGAAAGACAACGCGCTTTATGTACGGGGCATGGCCGTACTTCCGGCGGCAAGAGGAAAACGAGCCGGTAGTATTCTTTTGGAAACTGTTGAAGGCTATGCAGCGGCGCATAACTTCAAACGGCTTTTCCTGAGCACCACCCCATTTCTCGATCGCGCTATTCGTCTATACGAGAACGCCGGCTTTTGCCGTATCGAGGAAGGTCCGCGGGATCTATTCGGCACCCCATTGTTTACCATGGAAAAACTCCTAACCGCCGCTCGTGAACGGAAGGTTTAGTTCCAGCCGCAAAAATCCTGTAGTCGCGATTCACGTTCTCCGGTAATCTTTCGCGGAATGAGCGTTTGGAAGTCTTTGCTGCAAACGGCAATACACGCGCCATCACCGCATAACGTCCAACCATGGCGTGTCCGAATTCTTTCGGACGAGAGGGCGGACCTGGCACCTCCGGAACTGTTGCATCAGGTGTTCTTTGAGGGTCTGGGTCGCGTGAATCAGGATTTTCGCGAGGTTACGAGGATGTTTGATCGCAGTTGCGTGGAGATCGAGATTTACGGATTCGAGCAGGGACCCTTCAGCGAACGCGACATCAGGATCAAGAATAAGTACGTGGCGCAGTAAAAACCCCGCGCCGGTCCGCGAGCGCCGACCGGCCGGAATTTCTATTCAACCGAATATGCTTCCCCCAACTTTCGAAGACATCGTTGCAGCGCGCGAATTCATTTCGCCGTACCTGCCCAGGACGCCGCTCGTTCGCATCGACAAAATTTCCGAACTGCTCGGCTGCGACTACTATGCAAAGTTAGAGAACCTGCAACCGACTGGCGCATTCAAAGTGCGCGGCGGTGTGAATCTTGTCGGTAATGACGTCGGCACCGGAAGCGGTCGCGGCCGGGTTGATCCGCCAACCCTTATTACCGCCTCCACCGGCAATCATGGCCAATCGATCGCTTATGCCGGCCGGCTCTTCGGCGCGCGCGTGATCATCTATGCGCCCGCCGAGAATGTGAACGAATCAAAGATGCAGGCGATGCGCGACCTCGGCGCCGAGGTGCGTCTGCATGGCCGCGACTTTGATGAAGCGCGTTTGGAGGTCGAGCGTTTGGCGCGTGAAGAAGGTTTCCGATACGTTCACTCGGCGAACGAGCCGAAGTTGATTGCCGGCGTCGGCACGATCGGTCTCGAGATTTTCGAAGACCTGTCCGACGTCGATGTGATCATTGCTCCCGCCGGCGGCGGCAGCTGCGTTTCGGGAAACAGTATCGTGGCGCACAAACTCAATCCGCGGGTGCGCGTAATAGCAACTCAATCCGAAGCCGCGCCGGCCCTGTGGCATTCCTGGCACAATCGTTCATTGGATCCTTATCCGACGATGAAGACCGAACACGAGGGCCTGGCGACTCGCGTTCCCTTTGAACTCACGAACAGGATTCTTTGGGACCTGGCCGCCGATTTTGTTTTGGTCACCGACGACGAGATCAATGAAGCGATTCGTTTACTGGCGCGCCATGCGAAACAAGTTGCCGAAGGCGCGGGTGCGGCGTCGCTGGCGGCCGCCATTAAGCTTGCTGGTGTCAGAAGCCCGACCATCAGGGAGGGCTCGGATCGGGGCACAAGCCCGGTCGCGAGAGAGGACTCCGATAATCGCGGCTTACGCGGGAAAAAAGTCGTCGGGATTGTAACCGGCGGCAACATTCCACTCGAGCGATTCGCGAAGTTAATGCAATATTAGATTCGACCCGTCTTTCTCTTCCCCAATCTGTGCAATCTGCGTAATCTGTGGATGCAAAATCTCTCTCCGGAGGATCCCGATGCGAAGATTTATCTTACTGACATTGCTTACGGCCGCGGGTGTTCTCGCCGTCACTCTTCCAAACAATCGCCACCAAAGCGTTGACGCTCAACAGCGCGGCGCCTTAACGCCGGAACAAACCGCCCGTCGCAACTCAATCGAAAAAGAATTGCAGTCGATTGCAGTCGTCGACCGCAAACTGATGGTGGCGATGCGCGATGGCAAACGCATGGCCGCGGATGTGTATCGACCAAAAGATGCTTCGAAGAAATATCCGACGGTCTTTGTGCGCACACCTTACAACTTCAATTTCTGGGACGTGCGCAACGGCGTGCCGCGCGACCTGAGCAGTGAACTCGACGCAGTCAAGCGCGGTTATGCCTTTGTCGAGATGAACGAGCGTGGTCACTTTTTCTCCGAAGGCAACTACGACATTCTCGGGCCCCAGCGGCAAGGTTGGCTTAATCGGCTGCTCTTCGACTGCCGAATGGCAATTGGCCGTGGCGGCACAGGGCAATGCCGCGTTGGCGGCGATCATCCCGCAGGGTTTCGGAGCCGGCGTCGGACGCGTCGCTCCATATTTCGAACAGGGAAACTGGTATCGCGGCGGCGCCGTGCAAATGCTCTTCATCGCCTGGATCTACGGTGAACAGAACCAGGTGCGGCCGATTTTTCCCGCAAACACCTCGCAGGAAGATCTCATCCGCGCTTCGAAGTCGTTCGACCTCGCCCAGCAGTTGCCGCCTGTCGATTGGTCTCAGGCGCTGCGTCATTTGCCTGAGATGGATATTCTGAAAGCCGTCGATGGCCCGCCCGGAATCTTTGCCGACGAAATGGCTGTTGATACACGGGGTTCGATGATCACACGCGCGCCGAATGATCCTGCCTGGTACCGAGGCGGTCTGTGGCATGACAACATGCCGATCAACGTTCCGGGCTTTTGGTTCATGTCCTGGTACGACGTCTCGGTCGGGCCAAACCTTGCCGCTTATAATCACGTGCGCAAAACCGCCAGAGGCGAAATTGCCAATCAGCAGTACGCAGTGATCGCGCCGACGCTCCACTGCTCATACAAGCGCGCCACTGAAAACACCATTGTCGGCGAGCGCAGCATGGGCGATGCGCGTTTGAATTACGACGAGCTGACCTGGGGCTGGTTCGATCATTTTCTTAAGGGAGAAAATAACGGCATCCTGGAAAAGATTCCGCGAGTGCGTTACTTCACAATGGGCGCAAACCGGTGGCAGGCGTCAGACACCTGGCCACCCAGAGGCGCACAGCCGCTTACGTTCTTTTTGTCGAGCAGTGGCAGGGCAAACACAATGAATGGCGATGGCGCGCTGATGAGCACCGCGCCCGCGACTGATAGCACGGATAAATTTGACTACGACCCGATGAATCCGGTGCCTTCCTATGGCGGCAATGTCTGCTGCACGGGAAACGCGGTACAGGGTGGCGCATTCGACCAGCGCAAAATGGAAGAGCGAAACGACATCCTGGTTTACAGCACTGAGCCTCTGAAGGAAGGGATCGAGGTTAGTGGTCCGATTGAAGTCACACTTTACGTTTCTTCAGATGTTAAGGACACGGACTTCACCGTGAAGCTGATCGACGTCTATCCGGACGGCCGCGCGTATAATCTGGACGAGACGATCCAGCGCCTCAGGTATCGTAATGGCTACGACAAACCGCTCGCGTGGATGGAAACCGGAAAAGTTTATAAGGTCACACTGCAACCCATGAATACGAGCAACTTCTTCGAAGCAGGTCATCGCATTCGTCTGGAGGTTTCCAGCAGCAACTTCCCGCGCTTTGATCGCAACCTGAACACCGGTGGAAGAAACTATGACGAAACTAAAGGCGTGGTCGCGCATAACGTCGTGCATCACTCGAAGCAGTATCCATCCGAGCTGAAGATTACCGTGGTCAAAAAATAGTTAGACCGATGAGCATCAGGTCCAAAGGCACGCAAGCGGCTCTGCCGCAGCACACTGGCGGAAAGGCTCTACCTTTCCGGCGAAGCCCGATTAATCTAGTTCGAGGCTGCGCCTCGAGCCTGCGGCGGAGCCGCAAATCGACAAGCGCGAACGGTAAGCCGGAGGCTTACCGCAGTGTGCTACGGCAAGTCGCTACACGGCTCGTTGATGCTGATCTATTAGGTCTATTATGTTGAACCGTGATTGAGGAGGAATTCGTATGACGGCCAGACTAAAAGAAGCTTTCGCTACGTCATGGGTACCGGAACCTACATTTCATCTCCATCGCTGGATCTTCTTCACGATTGCTATTGTCTTCGCGCTCACAACGACACTGGACCACACACAGGCAGGGGCGAGCCACGTCCTTACAACGAACGACGATAAGAACCCAGCCGCCGAATCACGCTTCGCCACCCTCGACGGCGCGCGGATTCATTATCTGAACTACGGCAAAGGCAACCAGGCGCTGGTCCTGATTCATGGCTGGACGTGCAATCTCAACAACTGGCGCGACAATATTCCCGATTTAGCGAAGCGGAATCGCGTGATTGCGATCGATCTTCCCGGACACGGCCAGAGCGATAAACCTCAGGTTAGCTACAGCATGGATTATTTTGCGCGCGCGGTTGAGGCGGTGATGCGCGATGCGAAGGTCAAGCGCGCGGTCCTGGCAGGTCACAGCATGGGCACACCCGTAGCTCGTCAGTTCTATCGCAAGTATCCGGAGAAGACTATCGCGATTGTTGTTGTTGACGGTCCGCTACGGCCGTTTGGCGACAAGGCTCTGATGGATCGCTTAATCGCAGGTTTTCGTGGGCCTAACTATCAGCAGACTGTGAGCCAGATGTTCGCGGGGATGGTGGGGCCGAATCTTTCGGGTGAGGCGAAGCAACGAATTCAGGCTTCATATCAGAATACGCCGCAACACGTCATCGTGAGCGCGATGGAAGGAATGGCTGACCCTTCGATTTGGGGAGACGACAAAATCAATGTGCCGGTGTTAGCCATCATGGCAAAGAACCCATTTTTCGGACCCGACCTGGAACAGACCTTTCGCGGGATTGCCCCGAACCTGGACTTTCAAATGTGGGAAGGCGTTGGTCATTTCATCATGATGGAGAAGCCGAAAGAGTTTAATGCAGCGGTGCTGACGTGGCTCGACAAGAATAATTTGCTGAAGAAGTAGTCCGCAGACGCCGCAGATAACGTCAGTTTGAGATTAGCCGCGGTAACAGGTGTTCAGCCAAGCCATCGTTCGAACTCCCGCGCCAAACTTTTCTGAGGGCCTGACAACATCCGGGCTCGGGAAGCCGGATTACCGGCGCGCGCTGCGGCAGCATGATGCTTATTGCGCGGCGTTGGAGCATTGCGGGTTGACGGTCACGAAACTCGAACCCGATGGGCGATATCCGGACTCTTGCTTTGTTGAAGATACGGCAATTCTAACTGGGCGTGGGGCGGTGCTGACCCGGCCGGGCGCCGCAAGCCGAGAGGGTGAGGTTGAAGGCATGCAAAGCGCACTCACTCAGTACTTTCCCTCGCTTCGGGAAATTGGCCCGCCGGGAACGCTTGATGGTGGTGATGTCTGTGAAGCCGGCGAGCATTTCTTCATCGGTCTTTCGCAACGGACGAATGAAGAGGGAGCTCGGCAGTTGGCAAAGATCCTCGCGGCGCTCGGTTATAGGTCCAACGTTGTGGATATCAAGGGCGTCGATGACATATTGCATCTCAAAAGCGCGGTTGCATATCTCGGCAATAATCGTCTGGTAGTAACGGAAGCGATGGCCCATCGCAGTGAGTTTGCAGGTTACGAATTAGTCAAAGTGAATTCCGGCGACGAGTATGCAGCGAATTCCGTGCGAGTTAATGAGCACGTTCTGGTTGCGTCTGGTTTCAAGAGCTTCGAAAAGAAGTTAAGACGGCAGGGTTATCAGACAATCGCGCTCGAGATGTCTGAGTTTCAGAAGATGGACGGCGGGTTGAGTTGTTTGTCGCTCAGATTCTAGCTCTGCAGATGACGCAGATTTCACGGATTGAAACCGTTGAAGGGTTGAAACTACCTGCAATCACCTCTCAGGCCAGGAAGGGGCCCAATGCGTTGAGATTCCCATCTACCGGCTCGAGGACGCCGAGACGAGTTGAGCAGTTAGACCATAGATTATGAACGATTGATGATTGCCCAGGCATTTGGTCCCCATCCCCTGTTGTCCGCATTCGATCGTCCCATTAGAATGGCGCGGATGATTTCAGCTCAAACGGCGCGGCGCGCGGTATGGAAACCCCTTTGGGAATTGCCTGGTCGCGTCGACCTGATCATTTCTTTGGCGCGGCGCGAGTTGGCCGCGCGCTACAAAGGCTCAGTCCTGGGTATTATGTGGGCCGTGCTGACGCCGATCGTGATGATCGGAATCTTCACTTTTATCTTTGCCGGCATTTTCAAGGCGCGGTTCGGCGGCAGCAGTTCGCAGTGGGACTATGCGCTCTACCTTTTTTGCGGACTGCTGCCGTGGAATGCTTTTCAGGAATCTTTGCAGGTTTCATCTACGACAATCGTCTCGCACGCCAACCTCGTCAAGCGCGTCGTTTTTCCACTCGAGACTTTGCCGGTGTCGCAATCACTCGCCATGATTGCGAATCAGTTATTCGGTACGGCGGCGCTGTTACTTGCGGGGCTGGTGATCCGTCGTGAACTGCACAGCACAGTTCTCTTGCTGCCAATTCTGCTGATACCGCAATTAATTGCGACGCTCGGCGCTGCCTGGTTCCTCGCTTCGCTGGGTGTGTTTGTGCGCGACATTGCCCAGGGTATCTCGCTCGTTTTGACGGCCTGGATGTATCTCACTCCGATCATTTATCCGGAATCTCTGGTACCTGATCGTTACCGTCGAATCATCGACTTCAATCCATTCACCCCGCTTGTCCGGAACTATCGACGCATCCTGCTCGACGGCTTCGCGCCCGACTGGCGAGGCCTCGCGTACTTCGCAGCATTCGCTCTCGCGGTATTCATTTTTGGTTACTGGTGGTTTGCCAGGACGCGAAAGAACTTTGCGGACGTCATCTAGGTTCATCGAACCTCAGATTGCCCGGATTTGCTGAGAAAAATCTCAGGTTCTCGGGCTGTTCAACAGAAGTAAAGGTCGTTGACACGATCATCCGTGCATGTTAACCTAGCTACGTCGCCTTAATCCGCGGGCGATCCGGCGGCAGACTTTCGGCGACCTCCTCGCCTCAAGCTAATCTTCCCGGTTTCTAACCTAATCCTTTTTTTCGCAGACTTCCGATGGCGTTCGACAGGGCAAAGACTCTACGCGCGGCTGAGAAATTTCTTGAGCTTGGAAAAATTCCGGCTGCCATAAAAGAATACTGCAAAATTGTCGCAGACGATCCCGACGATTTCACCACGCTGAACATGCTGGGCGATCTTCAGGTGCGCGTTGGCGACAAGGAAGTGGCGATCTCGAGCTTCGCGCGCATTGCTGAGCACTTTCACAAACAGGATTTTGCTCTGAAGGCGATCGCGATGTACAAGAAGATCGATCGGCTGCGGCCGCACGATCCGGAAATCGCTTACACTCTGGCAAAACTCTACGCGCAACAGGATCTGGTTGTAGAAGCACGGGCGCATTATTTGCTGGTCGCAGACTCCTACACGCGAGCGAACGAGACGCAGAAGGCCTTGGAGATCCTGCGCCAAATCGCCAACCTCGATGTACAAAATACGGACATTCGAATCAAGCTCGCCAATGCATACCTTAAGGAAGGAATGAAGCAGGAGGCGCTTGCTGCTTTTGATGAAGCGGGCGAGCGAATGCTGGCGTCGGGCGCATTCGAACGAGCGTTAGAAGTTTATCAAAAGTCGCTCGAGATCGATCCGGTCGACCCGCCCGCGCTGAAAGGGCTCCTGGCGGTCCACAGCGCCCGAGGCACGGCGGACGATGCGGTGGAAATTATCGAGCGCGCTTCAGCTGATGATCCCGACAACACTGAGTTGCTGTCGATGCTGGCTGACGCGTACCTGGAATCAGAGAAACCTGCCGAAGCTGAGCGGGCTATCGACAGGCTGGTGGCCAAAGATTCGTTCCTCTATTTGAGATTCGTCGAGGTTGCTCAGCTCTATCTCAAAGCCAATCAGGTTGAAGATGTCACACGCGTAATCGAAGCTATCGCCGATCGCATGCTCGCCGGAAACGAAGACGATCAACTGCTTGGCTTAATAAATGAGCTCCTGAATATTGACTCGGACAACGTGGCCGCGCTGCGCCTGTTGGTAAGGATTCACTGGGGTCGCTGTGAGCGTGCCGATCTAATAAAGTCCCTCGAAAACCTTGCCGACGCGGCCCAGGCCGCCGGGCTCGCCGTCGATGAGCGCTACGCCCTTACCCAGTTGATGCGATTCGCGCCCCAGGACCGGTACCACGAACGCCTCAATGAGTTGGGCGGACCTGATGAAGAAGCTGCAGCAGAGCATTCGCCGTTATTTGACGACCTCGCCGTAACCGATGCAGAAACCATCGCCTTTACCAGCGAGGAGTTCGCTTCAAATGCTGAAGCAATCAACACCACCGGCTTTGAATTGAGTCGGGACGAGGAAACCGTCGGCGAATGGACGCCGGCAATCACCGGGCCAGATTCGGAATTTGAAATCGGGTTTGAATCTTCCGGCAGCGAAGAACCGATCATGGAACCGCGGTCTTCGAACGAGATGGCGGCGGCACCAGTTGTCAATCAACAGGCAGAAGCGCGCGCGCGCGAGTTGGAGAGCGTCGATTTCTATATCGCCCAGGGCTATTTGGATATAGCGGCGGACACGCTCAATTTGGTCGAGACTGAATTCGGCCCGCACCCTGACATCGACAATCGGCGCGAACAGATCAAGTTGGGATCGGAACCAGCAGACACGGTGGTTAAAAGTGTTGCAACTATCCCGGCGGAAACATCCGATCCGCAGGAATTTGAATTTTCCGCCCAGGTTGAAGAGACGCCGGAAGTCATGTTCGAGACTAGTAACTCTCCGAACGGCTTGCATCGGCCCGCGCCGGCGACAATAAATGCGCCGCCGATTGATCCGGGACTCGCGGAAATCTTCGAAGAATTTCGCCTGTCGGAAGAGGCTGAAGCCACCCCGAACGGCGACTACGAAACTCATTACAATCTCGGCATTGCTTATAAAGAGATGGATCTCCTGGAAGAGGCGGTCGAGGAGTTTCAGACGGCGTTTGGGCTGGTTAGACCGAGCGATGGTACGCCGCGATATTTGCATTGCTGCAATCTGCTGGGCCACTGCTTTCTGCAAAAGAAAGTCCCGCAGCTCGCCGTAACCTGGTTTGAACGTGGGCTGAAGACCCCGGGCCACTCAGAAGAAGAATATCAGGCACTGCGCTTCGATTTGGGATTGGCTTATGAAGAGATGGGCGAGATCCATCGCGCGGTTGAAATCTTCACTGAGATTTACGGCTCAGATGTCTCCTATCGCGGTGTCAAAGAGAAGCTGCACCAGCTGCAGGCGCGCGCATGACAAACCGCTGCTTCAGAGTCAAAACTTTAGATCGCGAATGGCTTTATGATTCGGAGCTAAAGTTTTAACTCTCACTGGGTCCGGGCGCCATCAATTAGACTAAGTCGTAACTTGGCGATATCATCCTACGTTGAGTCAAGGGCTCAATAGTATTTCTCATGTCTTCGCGACTTTCAGTAATTTTCTACATCATTCTCTGTTTCGAGATCGGAATTGTGCTTACGGTGTTGCCGTGGGTGCCGCAGGGTTGGATGGGTCTCAGTGATTGGGGCAACAACTATTTCCTGCTTCTGACCGCGCGCAAAATTGGGTTTTACGGCTTGCAAAGTTTCATGGCGTCAGGGTGGGTGCGTGGCGCTGTCTCTGGTTTGGGAACCTTGAATCTGGGAATGGCGTTCTGGGAGATATTTCATTTTCGCCAAACGGTACGCATGATGGAAGCAGCATCAAACGTTCCAGTCGCGCGGGAAGACGCTCGCAAAACTTCACCAGCTCATGCCACTCAATCTGACAAAGCCGATCCTCTATCTGATTACCGCCGGCCTAACGTCTGAGAATTCCACGCCGGAAAGCGAAGATTTTGAGAACATTCTCGAACTCGTCTCGGCTGCGGTTGACGCGCGTATTTCGCTGGTTCAATTGAGAGAGAAACGTCTCAATGCACTACGGTTGTTTGAGTTAGCAAAGCGCGCCGCGCAAATCACCCGCGCCAGCGCGACCCGATTATTGGTCAATGATCGAGCCGACATTGCAGCTGCCGCAGGCGCTGACGGCGTCCATCTAACGACGCAATCGGTTGAGCCGGGAATCATTCGCGATTGCTTTGGTGAGAATTTTCTCATTGGATGTTCCACCCATTCGCTTTCCGAAGTTGTGGCTGCTCGTGATGGGGGAGCTGACTTCGTCGTCTTTGGTCCAATCTTCCAAACGGATTCCAAAGCGCAATATGGAGCTCCCATCGGTGTCGAGGTTCTGAAAGAAACCACGAAAGAGATGGCCCTTTATCCCATCGTCGCTCTCGGTGGAATTTCAGCACTCAACGCTCGGGAATGCCTGGGCGCGGGCGCGAGCGGCATCGCGGGCATTGGTCTGTTTAGTGACCCCTCAACTCTGCGGCAAACTGTCGATACAATCCTAAGCGAAGGTGAAAGGAGCGCTTGATATGACTTCTGGTTTCAAAAGCAAGACGCCGTGGCAGGAAAAGCTGCAGCGACCGCAGGAACCAAAACTTGTTCCGGTGCCGCCGAAGATGGTGCGGTTCGGCAAAGGCAAGATGCTGATCCCCACGCCTAAACTTGTGGATGACATTGTGCGACGCGTACCGAAAGGCAAGCTTGTTACGGTTGGCGAGATCCGCACGAAGCTGGCGCGGGACCACGGCGCCGACGTCGCTTGTCCGCTGACGACCGGTATTTTCGTGCGCATAGTTGCCGAGGCCGCGAACGAAGCATCGCAGCAGGGAGCAAAGCGCGTCACCCCTTATTGGCGCATCGTACGCGACAACGGCGAGCTGAATCCCAGGTTTCCCGGAGGGGTTGAGCTGCAGTCGCGGCAACTGCGAGATGAAGGATTCGCGATAGTTCGAAATGGTAAGACGTCAATGGTAAAGGACTTCGCGAGCCAATTGATTAGCCTGAAGTAATGCCGGATTTTCCGCGAGCGAATGATATCAGCCGTCGGGTTCCCGTCGTTCTCGCAATTGCTGGTTTCGATCCGTCAGGTGGCGCCGGCCTGATTGCTGATATCAAAACTCTGGCCGCTCTGGGATGCACCCCTGTTGCCGCCATCACCTCGCTGACCTTTCAAAATTCGTACGGCATGCGCGGCGCAATCCACCAGACGGCTCAATCTCTGCGCTTGCAGTTATTGCCCGTCATCGAGGCCCTCGAGATTGACGCAATAAAAATAGGTATGCTGCCGACGCGCGAAATCGTCCTGGAAGTTTCGCGTCTGATTCTTGAAAAGAAATTGTCCGCCCCGGTGGTTGATCCGGTTATGCATTCTTCCTCCGGTTTCGAGTTGATGAATGCTGAAGCGGTTGCGGCTTTGCTGACCGAACTTATGCCTCTTACAGAACTAATCACGCCAAACATACCGGAAGCCGAAGCGTTAACCGGAATGACCATTGCTGACGAAAACGCGATGCGCCTGGCCGCAGGCAAGTTACGAGAGATGGGCGCGCGCGCAGTATTGGTGAAGGGCGGCCATCTGAAAGAACAGAGGTCAGAGGTCGGAGATCAGGGGTCAGAGGTCAAAGGCCGGAGGTCAGAATTAAGGCAGGCTGTGGATATTCTCGACAATGAAGGCGCGGTAACTGTTTTTAGGAGCGACTGGATCGACGGGCCGCCGGCAAGAGGGACCGGATGTATGCTTTCATCAGCGATCGCCGCAGGCTTGGCCCAGCGCCTGAAATTGGAAGATGCGATCAGAGCTGCGCGGAATTTTGTGGCCCGCGCGATACGTGATGCTTCGGAACTCGAAACTTAGTTTTCATCCTTCAATCGTTACCTTCTCCATTTCCACTTCCGAAGACGGGCGATCGCTTCGGTCTGTTTCAGAGGAGGCAATTGCGTCAACCACATCCTGGCCCTCCGTCACGCGGCCGAAGATCGTATAGCTCGGCGGCAGCGGATAATCAACGTGCATGATGAAAAACTGCGAACCGTTCGTGTTTGGTCCGGCGTTAGCCATGGCCACGGTTCCCGCTTTGTAACCGCGCCGATAGACCTCGGTTGACGGATTGATCTCGTCGCCGAACTTTCCGCCCCACGCTGATTGTCCGCCGCGACCGGTTCCGGTTGGATCGCCACCCTGGATCATAAATCCTTTGATCGCGCGGTGAAAGATGATGCCGTCGTAATAGCCCTGCTCTGCCAGCAGCCGAAAGTTCTCAGTCGTTTTTGGCGCGTCCTGCTCGAGCAACTCAAAACGAATTGTGCCTTTGTTGGTTTGAATAACTGCGGTCCGGTTTGCCATTGGTTTTCTCCTCAAGACTTGCTACAGAGAGACACCGAGTCACAAAGTAAGAATTAAGATTTAAAGAGCCGGGTGCAGCCTTGCTTGCGGCGGTTTTCCTGCCTGTGTCTCCAGGTGTGTGCGGCTAAGACTGTAACACAAATCGCTCGATCGCCATCGCCACGCCATCTTCATCGTTTGACACCGTCAGATGAACCTCGGCGATTTCTTTCAACCCCGGTTCAGCATTGGCCATGGCCACGGCCGTGCCTGCCCACGTCAGCATTTCCACATCATTCAAATTATCACCTATCGCCATTACTTCATCATGGGTGATGTCGAGTTCAGCTGCGGCGGCCGCAACGCCCGTGGCTTTTGATGCGTTGGGATGCACTATGTCGAGCATTCCAAAATCACGCGGCGGGTACAAAGTCGGAAAAATCTTTACCAGCGAGCCAAGTTCACTCTTCAGGATCTGAGCAAGCCGGCGCATCGGTTCGCAGTGGCCGGAAAACGCGACGTGTATGGGAGCATGATCCAAATAATCATCCAGCGAATCAACCTGACGCACTGCGTCGCCTGAATCATCCCCGTGAACAGTCCGGGCCCAGCGAATGTATTCAGCCAGCGCGCGATTGTCGCCGCTGACATGATCATAGACGAGCAATCCCGCGCCATCGGGATCGTCACTTACCATTACGTCGCCGCCGGCTCTGCGGCCCACACGCAATACCTCACGTGCAGCTTCCAGGGGCAACAAGATTGCCGCGACCGTTTCCAGCGTCTGCACATGCTTGGTCAGCGCGCCGTTGTGAGAGATCAAAGGAAGATCCAGGCCCAGCTCCAGGGCAATTGGGCGCGCGTCACGAAATCGTCTCCCGGTCACCAGAGCGATCCGGACTCCGCGTTCGCGCGCCTGGTTAAGCGCCAGCCGATTTCGTTCACTCAATTTGCCGCGAGAGTTGAGCAGCGTGCCGTCGAGATCTAAAGCCAGGAGACGAATCGACATAGACTGACCGAATAGGGTAAAGGGCAAAAGGGTAAAGAGCGGAGAATATTTTCGTTTCCCCAGTTTACCATTTTAACCTTTACCCCTGTCTCTTTTCTGCTGTCGCATTGTTCTTTCACCTGACGGATTCCAACCGCAAGCTATATGATGTTGAGCCATTTGCAAATGAAACTGGCTCTGCCGCTTTCAACGAGCGCCGGTCATTTTTCGGAAAGGAATCAACGGTAAATCACATGAACGTCACCCATCTCGAGTGTGCTGCGTGCGGGACGCGGCATGAGGCACAACGGTTGCACAACCTGTGCACGCAATGCGCAAAGCCGCTGCTGGTTCGTTACGACTTGAAGCGCGCCGCGGCATCTTTGACAAAAGAGAGTTTGGCCACCCGCGATCCTGATTTATGGCGCTACCGGGAGGTATTGCCGGTTGCGCACGACGAGAACGTCGTCAATCTCGGCGAAGGTTTTACGCCCTTAATACATGCGTCGCGACTTGGAGGTCAGCTCGGTCTTCGGGAGCTCTACATCAAGGACGAAGGCCAGAATCCAACGCAGAGTTTTAAGGCGCGGGGGATGGCGACGGCAGTTTCCATGGCCAAAGAGTTGGGTGCGAAGAAGCTCGCGGTGCCGTCTGCGGGCAATGCGGCAGGCGCGCTTGCGGCCTATGCGGCCCGCGCGGGATTGGAAGCATTCATCTTTATGCCCCGCGATACGCCGCGCGCAAATGTGATCGAATGTGAGCAGACGGGTGCGCACGTGACGTTAATGGAAGGGCTAATCACGGACTGTGGCGCTGAGGTTGGCCGTCGAAAAGACGCGGAAGGCTGGTTCGATGTTTCAACTTTGAAAGAACCGTATCGCATTGAGGGCAAGAAGACGATGGGTTACGAGCTGGCTGAACAATTCGATTGGCAATTGCCGGACATGATCATTTATCCGACGGATGGGGGGACGGGATTAATCGGAATGTGGAAAGCATTCGACGAAATGGAGCAGATGGGTTGGATTGGCCCCAGGCGCCCACGGATGGTGACTGTCCAGGCGGCAGGCTGCGCGCCGATCGTGCGGGCGTTCGAAGAAGGCAAACGGTTCGCTGATGAATTTCCCAACGCACAAACAACAGCATCGGGCCTGCGCG
>WNGL01004308.1_pt1 | contig 17174 bp, 12 predicted proteins | sample 5400591 | NCBI WGS metagenome assembly WNGL01 (sample SAMN13153377, study PRJNA577476) | soil metagenome | isolation source: 80 cm soil or saprolite under Garry oak tree replicate 1 | place: USA:California | collected 2016-06-15
AACCGGAAGGTGTGGGTGTTCTGCGGCGACGGCGAGATGGATGAACCGGAATCGCTCGGCGCGATCGGCCTCGCGGCGCGTGAAAAGCTCGACAACTTGATTTTCATTGTGAACTGCAACCTGCAGCGCCTCGACGGTCCGGTGCGTGGCAACGGCAAGATCATCCAGGAGCTCGAAGCCGATTTTCGCGGGGCGGGTTGGAACGTCATCAAGCTTATTTGGGGCTCGTATTGGGATCCTCTGTTCGCTCGCGATCTCGAGGGCCGACTGCTTCGTGTCATGGAGGAAACGGTCGACGGCGAGTATCAGAACTACAAGGCCAACGACGGCGCCTTCGTTCGCAAGCACTTCTTCGGCAAGGACCCGAAACTGCTCGAGATGGTCTCGCGCATGACCGACGAGGACATCTGGCGCCTGAACCGGGGCGGGCACGACCCTCACAAGATCTACGCGGCCTACGCGGCGGCAGTGAAGCACAAGGACCAGCCCACGGTGGTCCTCGCCAAGACCATCAAGGGCTACGGCCTGGGCAAGCAGGGTCAGGCAAAGAATCCGACTCACCAGCTGAAGAAGATGGACCTCGCAACCATCCGCGAGATGCGCGACCGCTTCAACGTGCCGATCCCCGACGACAAGCTCGAGGAATTGCCGCTCTACAAACCCAAGGACGATGATCCGATCATGGTGTACCTGCAGGAGCGCAGAAAGGCGCTTGGCGGCTACCTCCCCCAGCGCCGCCGCAGGGCGGACAGCGTTCCCGCGGTGCCGGCTCTCTCGGCGTTCGATCAACAGTTGAAGGGCTCGGAAGGCCGCGAGATCTCTACCACCATGGCGTTCGTGCGCATGCTGACGGCGCTTGTGCGCGACAAGAACATCGGCAGGCACATCGTACCGATAGTTCCGGACGAAGCGCGCACCTTCGGCATGGAAGGGATGTTTCGGCAGCTCGCGATCTATTCCTCGGAAGGACAGAAGTACGAGCCGGTCGACCGCGAACAGGTGATGTACTACCGCGAAGACAAGGCGGGGCAGATCCTCGAAGAGGGCATCAACGAGGCCGGGGCGTATTCTTCCTGGATCGCGGCGGCGACTTCATACAGCCATTCGAACCTTGTCATGGTGCCGTTCTACATCTTCTATTCGATGTTCGGTATGCAGCGCATCGGGGACCTTGCGTGGGCGGCCGGGGACCAGCGCGCGCGGGGGTTTCTCCTCGGCGCCACGGCGGGCCGCACGACTCTGAATGGCGAGGGACTGCAGCATGAGGACGGGCACAGCCATGTGCTCTCTTCGGTCATTCCCAATTGCATTTCGTATGATCCGACCTTTGCCTATGAACTCGCCGTCATCGTTCAGGATGGCTTGCGTCGGATGGTCACGCAGCAGGAGGACGTGTTCTATTACATCACGGTGATGAACGAAAACTACGAGCATCCCGCGATGCCGGCGGGTGCGGAGCAAGCGATCTTGAAGGGCATGTACCTCTTTCGGGAAGGCTCGAAGAAAAAGACGCGCGTGCAGCTGCTGGGCTCGGGAACGATCTTGCGCGAAGTCATTGCCGCCGGCGAGTTGCTCGAGGCCGACTGGGGCGTGGCTGCGAATATCTGGAGCACGCCCAGCCTCACGGAGCTGCGCCGCGAAGGGCTCGCGGTCGAGCGTTGGAACATGCTGCATCCGGAAACGAAGCCCGAGGTCCCGTACGTGACCCAATGCCTTGAGAAGCGCGAAGGTCCCGTGATCGCTGCTACCGACTACATGAAGGCCTTTGCCGACCAGATTCGATCGTTTATCCCCAAAAGCCGCGTCTACCGAGTGCTCGGCACCGATGGGTACGGCCGCTCGGATTCTCGCGCCAAGCTGCGTCACTTCTTCGAAGTGAATCGTTACTTCGTGACAATCGCGGCGCTCAGGGCGCTCGCCGATCAGGGCGAAGTCAAATCCAAAGTCGTTTCCGAAGCAATCAAGAAATACGGGATCGATCCGGAAAAGCCCAATCCAGTGACTGTCTGATCAAGCGAGTGCCGGGCGCTTCGGCGGCCCAGCCCCGGCACTCCAATCGCGAGCTGAACAAGCATGGGAACCCCTCGGGAAGTCTTCGTACCCGACATCGGCGACTTCAAGAACGTCGATGTAATCGAGGTGCTGGTCAAACCGGGCGATGCGGTGCAGCCGGAGCAGTCGCTGATCACCGTGGAATCGGACAAGGCGACGATGGAGATTCCGTCGCCGGTTGCCGGCGTGGTGAAGGAATTGCGGGTCAAGACCGGCGACAAGGTTTCACAGGGCAGTCCCATCCTCGTCCTTGAAGAGACAGAAAGTGCTTCGCCAGCGTCCGCGAAGCCGACTCCGAGACCCCCAGACGCGCCCAAGGCAAAGCCTGCCCCGGTGCTTGCGGCCGTCTCGGCACCAGCCCCCGTTGCAACGGCGGTCGGCCGGATCGATCCCGTCTCCAACACATCTGCGCCAGGTCCCGGAGCGACGCCGCACGCGAGCCCCTCGGCGCGTAAGTTCGCGCGCGAGCTGGGCGTCGACCTCATTCGGGTCAAGGGCTCGGGCCCGAAAGGACGCATCACGCAGGCGGACGTCCAGGAGTTCGTGAAGACAGTGGTGAGGGGTGCGCCCGCGGTCGCCGCCGTCGCCGCGCGCGGCGGGCTCGTTCTGGATCTGCCGGAGTGGCCGCAGGTAGATTTCGCGAAGTTCGGCCCAGTCGAAACCAAACCTCTGTCGCGAATCAGGAAGCTTTCCGGCGGGTTCCTGCACCGCAACTGGGTCTCGATCCCGCACGTCACCCAGCACGACGAAGCCGACATCACCGAGCTCGAGGCGTTTCGCAAGGAGAACGCGCAGGTCGCGGAAAAAGGAGGCTTCAAACTCACCATGCTCGCGTTCCTGGTGAAAGCTTCGGTGAACGCGCTTAAGGAGTTTCCGGAGTTCAACGCCTCGCTCGACAAGACCGGCGAGAACCTGATCGTCAAGAAGTACTATCACATCGGAGTCGCGGTCGATACGCCCGACGGCCTACTGGTGCCGGTGATCCGCGACGCTGACCGCAAGGGTGTTTTCGATTTGGCGAAGGAGCTGGCTGAAATTTCCAAGGCCGCGCGCGAGAAAAAACTCAAGCCCGACAGCATGCGCGGCGGCACCTTCAGCATCTCCAGCCTTGGCGGCATCGGCGGGACGGCGTTCACGCCCATCATCAACGCACCCGAAGTAGCGATTCTCGGCGTGGCGAGATCGCAGATGCGGCCGGTTTATAAGGACGGCGCCTTCGCTCCGCGGCTGATGCTGCCGCTGTCGCTCGCCTACGATCACCGCGTCATCGACGGCGCGGCTGGCGCGCGCTTTACGACCTATCTGGCCTCAGTCCTCTCCGACATCCGCCGCACCCTTTTATGAGGACGGCGTGGCGCAGATGATCGAAGTAAGAGTACCGGACATCGGCGATTTCAGGGACATCGACGTCATCGAAGTTCTGGTGAAACCCGGTGACCGGGTGGCCAAGGAAGCCTCCCTCATTACGCTGGAGTCCGACAAGGCGACGATGGAAATTCCTTCCTCGGACGCCGGCGTCGTCAAGGAGCTGCGGGTCAAGGTCGGAGACAAAGTCTCTCAGGGGTCAGTCATCGCCTTGCTCGAGGCAGAGAGTGCCGTGGCGGCGCCCGCGCCGCGTCCGGCCGCCCCTGCGGCGCCGAAGATTTCCGCACCTGCCGCAGCCAAGGCCTACGGTGGCGCAGCCGACATGGCTTGCGACATGCTGGTGCTCGGCTCCGGTCCAGGCGGTTATTCGGCCGCCTTCCGCGCCGCTGATCTCGGCTTGAACAGCATTCTGGTCGAGCGTTATCCGACGCTCGGCGGCGTCTGTCTGAATGTGGGCTGCATCCCATCGAAAGCGCTCCTGCACATCGCCGCGGTCATGGACGAGGCAAAATATCTTTCCGAGCACGGCATCGGTTTCGGGGAGCCCAAGGTGGATCTCGATGCGTTGCGCGCGTGGAAGAACAAGGTGGTCGGCAAGCTGACAGGAGGGCTTACGGGCATGGCGCGCTCGCGCAAAGTGACGGTGCTCCAGGGTGCCGGAGCTTTCGTAGGACCGAACCATCTCACCGTGGAAGCGAAGGACGGGCGCAAGGTCGTCGCATTCAGGAATGCGATCATCGCAGCCGGCTCGCAGTCGGCGAAGCTCCCCTTCATTCCGGAGGACCCGCGAATCGTCGACTCGACGGCGGCGCTTGAGTTGCGGCAACGGCCGAAACGCATGCTCGTGATCGGCGGCGGCATCATCGGCCTGGAAATGGGCAGCGTGTATTCCACTCTCGGCGCCCGGCTGGATGTGGTCGAGGTACTCGATGGCCTGATGTCCGGGGTGGACCGCGACCTGGTCAAAGTATGGCAGACGTTCAACGCGCCCCGCTTCGACAACGTGATGCTGAGGACCAGGACCACCGAGGTCGAAGCCGTGAAGGAAGGACTGAGGGTGTCTTTCGAAGGCGACAACGCCCCGGTCAAGCCGCAGCTCTACGACATGATCCTGGTTTCCGTGGGCCGGACTCCCAACGGCAGGAAGATCGGCGCCGACGCCGCCGGCGTGGCGGTGAACGAACGTGGCTTCATCCCCGTGGACGCGCAAATGCGCACCAACGTCCCGCACATCTACGCGATTGGCGATATTGCCAAGCTGCCCATGCTGGCGCACAAGGCAGTGCACGAAGGTCACGTCGCAGCGGAAGCGGCCGCGGGGCAGAAATCCTACTTCGACGCGCGCGTGATTCCGTCGGTAGCCTACACCGATCCTGAGATCGCCTGGGCGGGACTAACCGAGGAGGAAGCGAAAAGACAGGGAGTCAAGTTCGGGGTTGCCAAATTTCCCTGGGCAGCCTCGGGACGCGCCATCGCCAACGGCCGCGACGAGGGCTTCACCAAGCTGATTTTCTCAGAGGAGTCGCACCGCCTGATCAGCGGCGCCATCGTCGGAGCTGGAGCAGGCGATCTCATCAGCGAGATTGCGCTCGCCATCGAAATGGGCGCCGACGCGGTCGATATCGGCAAGACCATCCATCCGCATCCGACGACGAGCGAATCGATTGGAATGGCAGCAGAGCTGTATGAAGGCGTGTGCACGGATCTGCCACCGTCGAAACGGCGATGACCCAGGACGAGCTCAAGCAGGCAGTCGCCCGCGAGGCGATCAAGCACGTGGTGGAGGACGCCGTGATCGGCGTCGGCACCGGGTCCACCGCCAATTTTTTCATCGACGAGCTTGCCAGGATGAGGAATCGCATTGCCGGGGCGGTCGCGAGCTCGGAAAGATCCGCCGAGCGGCTGAGGGGGCGCGGCATTCGCGTCTTGGATCTCAACAGCGTCAACGAGCTTCCGGTCCACATTGACGGTGCAGACGAGATCACCGAGCACCTCGCCATGATCAAGGGCGGGGGCGGCGCCCTCACGCGAGAGAAAATCGTCGCGGCCGTGGCGAAAAAGTTCGTTTGCATCGCGGACGAGTCGAAGCTCGTTCCGGTGCTCGGCAAATTTCCGCTGCCGGTCGAAGTGATTGCGATGGCGCGTGCCTATGTAGCGCGCCAGATGGTGATGCTCGGCGGCCAGCCCAAGCTGCGCGAAGGCTTTGCCACGGACAACGGCAACATCGTCCTCGACGTGTGGGGGCTCTCGATCCTCAACCCGGTCGAGCTGGAAACGGCGGTCAATAATATCGCCGGCGTCGTTACCAACGGGTTGTTCGCTCGGCGCGGAGCGGATGTGCTCCTGCTCGGAACCAAGACGGGCGTGAGAACGATCGCCCGGAAGTAGAGCGCCTACTTGTCCGGCGGCACGTAGCCGGAAGCCACGTCGGCTCCGGATCCGAAGAAATGCTTCTCCATCTGCTCGGAGAGATATTTCCGCGCGCGCGGATCGGCGAGGTTCAGCTTGTTCTCGTTGATGAGCATGGTCTGGTGCTTGATCCAGGCCTGCCAGGCTTCCTTGGAGACGTTCTCGTAGATGCGCTTGCCGAGTTCGCCCGGGTAAGGGGGGAAGTCCAGCCCTTCCGCGTCGCGGCCGAGCTTGATGCATTTCACCATCCTTGCCATTTTCGCAACCTCGATTCTGGTATCAGGTCGATTTTAAGTCCGCTTTACTAAGATTTTCGAGCGCCGCTGATAGTTGTACAGCGCCTTCCTTTCTCCCGGCAGCGCGGCGACATTCGCTTCGGCGAACCCGCGCTCTATGAACCAATGGGTCGCCCGCGTCGTGAGCACGAAAAGCTTCTTCAGCTTGCAGGCCCGCGCCTGTGTCTCGATATGGTGCAGCAGGCGCTCGCCGTAGCCTGCGTCCCTGTAATCGGGCCGCACCGCGAGGCAGGCAAGCTCGCCGGCGCGGGCACCGGGGAACGGGTACAGCGCCGCGCAGCCCACGATCACCCCGTCGTGCTCGATCAACGAAAAGCGCCCGATCTCGCGTTCGAGCAGCTCGCGCCCGCGGCGCACGAGCGTCCCGTCTTCCTCGAGCGGCTCGATCAGCTTGAGAATGCCCCCCGCGTCGTCGATCTTGGCCGGCCGTAGCTTCACCACCTTGTCTGCGGTGATCATGGTGCCCGAACCTTCGTGGGTGAACAATTCGCTCAGCAGAGCGCCGGGGACTGTGCGGCTGATGATATGGGCGCGTTGCATCCCTCCGCGCACGGCCTCGACGGCGTGTGCGAGATAGAGCCGAGTATCGTCGGACAGGCGGTTGCTGCGCGCGAGCAGCCCGGCCGCTTCCTCCGCAGTGAGCTCCGGCAGCAACTCGCCCTCCTTGTCCTGCACGGACGCATCAGAGAAGAAGATCAACTTTTCGGCGTGGATCGCCGTCGCCGTTGCCACCGCTACGTCTTCCATGGCGAGGTTGAAGATTTCGCCTGTGGGCGAATAACCGACTGGCGATACGATCGCTATGTTGCCGGCGTCCAGACACCCCGCGATTGCCTGCGCATCGACCTTGCGCACCGAGCCCGTGTACTGGAAGTCGATGCCGTCGTGCACGCCTATCGGCTGTGCCGTGATGAAATTTCCCGAGACGCTATTGATCGCGGCACCCGCCATGGGCGAGTTGGGAAGACCCAGGGACAGTAACGCGTCGATCTCCACGCGTAACAACCCGACAGCCTCTTTCACGCATTCGAGCGCAACGGGATCCGTGATGCGCAGGCCCTTCGCGTAGCGTGAGCGGACCTTGCGACGCTTGAGTTGCGCCTCGATCTGCGGGCGTGAGCCGTGCACCAGTACCACGCGGATGCCGGTGCTATGCAGAAGGCTGACGTCGTGCGCGAGGTCGACGAACCTGCGCTCGGCGAATATCTCTCCGCCAAATGCAAGCACGAACGTCTTCCCGCGGAACGCGTGGAAGTACGGGGCAACAGAGCGAACCCAGCTGACGAACTGGGTGGGATGGGACGGCATGGTTGTCGCTGTTCTTAGGGAACTCGGATTCTAGCCAGTTGCCCCCGGCAGATACAGCGCGCCCGGGGTACGACGCTAAGAATCGCCCCACAGCGCCTGCATCGCTGCGATCGTTGCGAGCGGCGCGGTCTCCGTGCGAAGCACCCGCGGCCCGAAGCGGACCGGAAGGAACCCCCTCCTCTCCGCGCGCTGCCGCTCCTCGGGCGTGAGCCCTCCCTCCGGTCCTACCAGCAAAGTCACCTTGCCGGGCGGTTCAAGCTGTTTCAAGCTTCGATTGGCATCGGGCGCCAGGAGCAGCCGTAGCCCATCGCCGGCTACCTGGCCCAGAAAGGCATCGAAGTCGACGATCGCCGCAACCTCGGGTACGTGGTTGCGCCCGCATTGCTCGCAGGCGGCAATCACCACGTTGCGCCAGTGGGCGAGGCGCCTGTCGGCGCGATCGCTCGAGAGTCTTACTACGGAGCGCTCACTCGCGATCGGCACTATCCTGGAGACGCCAAGCTCGGTGGATTTCTGCAAGGTAGCGGCCATCCGGTCTCCGCTCGATACGCACTGAGCGAGCGCGATGGCGAGAGGCGACTCGCGTTCCGGCGTCTGCCTCGATATCAGGAAGGCACGCGCAGCGCCACGGGAAATCCGGATCAGCTCGGCGGAGAACTCCCCGCCCTCTCCGTTGAACAAGACGACCGCGTCGCCGCGGCGCAGGCGCAGCACCGCACAATGACGCGCCGCGCGCTCCGGCAAATCGATCTCGGCACCGACGGAAAGCTGCCCCGGTGCAAAAAACCGCGGGACGGAAGACGGAAAGCCTTTCATGCCGCGATTTTATCTAAGGCGGAGCATGGCCTTGACCGCTCCTGTAACCCACTGATTCCAAGGAAACTACGGCTTTTTTCGGCGTGGCGCTGTTATAATCCGGCCAATAAGAATAGTTCTGGGGAGAACGGCTTACGTAGGAAACCGGCCGCACCAATTGCTCTCGTTGCGCTGCCGCCCGGGAGGAAATGGGCGGCTCAAGACTGCGACGATATCGAGCACCCTTGCTTGCACCCCCGGCTTGCGCTTGCTCCAATAGTTGCGATTTGCTTAAGCGGCCGCACGATGATCTGGAAAGGAAGCCAAAAATGAAGCTTTGTCGTTACGGCAGGAACGGGTTCGAGAAACCGGGCGTTATCGACGCGCAAGGCCAGTTGCGCGATTTGTCAGGGATCCTCTCCAACATCGACCAGGACACGATTTCCTTCAAAGGGCTGACGAAGCTCCGCAAGATTCGTCCGGAATCGCTGCCCTTGGTGCGCGGCAACCCGCGCTTCGGCGTGCCCTATACGGGCATCTCCAAGTTCGTCGCCATCGGCCTGAATTACGTCGATCACGCGCACGAGGCGGGTCTGCAAATACCCGCCGAGCCGGTAGTTTTCATGAAGGCGACGACGTGCATCAGCGGCCCGAACGATGACATCCAGCAGCCGCGCAGCTCCACCAAGCTCGATTACGAGGTCGAGATCGCGATCGTCATTGGGACGCGCGCCGAATATGTACCGGAGGACGAGGCTCTGGATCACGTCGCCGGCTACACGATCGTGAATGACGTATCCGAGCGTGCTTTCCAGCTGCAGTCCTCTCAGTGGGACAAAGGCAAAGGATGTGACACCTTCGGACCGATCGGACCATGGCTCGTCACGACCGACGAGATCACCAATCCCCAGGTGCTCGATGTCTGGCTCGACGTCAACGGCGAACGCAGGCAGTCCTCCAACACCAAGAACATGATTTTCCCCTGTGCGAAGCTTGTGTCGTACGTGAGCAACTACATGACGCTGCTCCCTGGTGACGTTATTACCACCGGAACACCTGCTGGCGTGGCGCTGGGTATGAAGCCGACCCAAGCGTGGCTGAAGCCGGGTGACGTAGTCACTCTTGGCATCAAGGGACTCGGTGAGCAGCGGCAAAAAGTGATTCCTTACACGGGAAAATAGGCAAACCCTTTGCGTCCCGGCCTTCAGGCGAACCCGATAGAGTCTCATCGGATTTGACCTGTCGCATATCAAGGAAACAACTTGTTGAACGGCCTCAGCGCGGTGCGTGATTTGCTATCGATGCGGCAGAAGGGCTTGCTTGCCGTGCGAAGGTCAAGAGTGTAGATTCGTTTCCAGCGCAAGAGCGTGCTGTGACGACGCCCGCTCAACGGGCGAATCGCTGCTGAAGAATCAGCTCATGGTCGCTCAAAGCGGGTCGCAGCTTTCGGGCAAGAACTGGGGGATATAGCGCGAGCTTTCCCCCTTTTGCTTTTTATCGGAGGCGGGCATGAGAGTGATCGTTCTCGGCGCCGGTGTCATAGGCACGACGAGCGCGTGGTATCTCGCACAGAGCGGCCACGAGGTCATGGTGGTGGACCGTCAGCCCGAACCTGCGCTTGAGACGAGTTTTGCAAACGGCGGCCAGATTTCGGTCAGCCACTCCGAACCCTGGGCCAACCCGACCGCTCCTTTGACGATCCTGAAGTGGTTCGGGCGCGAGGACGCCCCGCTGCTGTTCCGGCCGCGCGCCGACCTCGCCCAATGGCTTTGGGGCCTGCGCTTCCTTTTTGAATGTCTGCCGGGCCGGACCCGTCGCAACACAGATTCCGCTTTCACACTTGCGCTGTACAGCCGCGAGCAACTGCGTCAACTGCGGCGCGATACCGGCATCCGCTACGATTTTGATACTCGCGGCATCCTGCACCTGTACGAAGACGATGGCGAATTCGAACACGCGGGGAAACAGGCCGAGCTGCTCAGAGCCCGTGGCCTGGACATCGAAATCAAGACGCCCGAAGGGTGCCTCATGATCGAGCCCGCGCTCAAGCATTCGATAGGCCGGGTCGTGGGGGGTGCCTACGCGGCTTCCGACGAATGCGGCGATGCGCAGCTTTTCACCCGAGCCTTGTCCGATCTTTGCGGTGCCCAAGGCGTGAGCTTCCGGTTCAACGTAAGCGTTAAGCGGCTCGAAGCCGCGCGCGGAGCGATCGAGCGCGTGGTCATAGACGACGAAAAAGGAATCGAGGAATCGTTGCGCGCCGAGGCTTACGTCGTTGCGCTGGGAAGCTATAGCCCGCTCCTGCTCGCGCCGGTCGGCGTCTCGGTACCGGTGTACCCTGTGAAGGGGTATTCGGTTACTTTGCCCCTTGAGCCCGGTGACGAAGCCCCGCAGACGAGCCTGACCGATCACGCGCGCAAGATCGTGATCTCGCGACTGGGCGATCGCTTGCGCGTGGCGGGCACCGCCGAGTTGAACGGCTACGACACCGAGATGAACGAGCCCCGCTGCGCGGCGCTCGTCAAACGCTGCTTCGAATGGTTTCCGAACGCGGGGCGTCCGGAGCGCGCACAGTTCTGGACGGGACTGCGTCCGGCCACACCCAGCAATCTTCCCCTCATTGGACGTTCGAAGTACTCCAACCTTTTCCTCAACACAGGGCACGGCACGCTCGGGTGGACGCTTGCGTGCGGCTCGGGCCGGGCTCTCGCCGACATCGTGAGCGGCCGAGAACCCGAGCCCGAGTTCGGGTTCCTCGGGTTCGAGAGCAAGGCGAAAAGGGCAACCCTCTCGGTCACCCCGCACCCAACCGGCTGACGCCCCGCGTCTACTTCACGCCGCCCGCAGCGCGCTTCTTCGTCGCCACGAGCCTGGGCTTGGGTACGGCGTCGACGGTGAGTTCGCGCACGAAATTCGGCAACGCGAACAGCGCCTGATGGGCAGCGCCGTTGTAGTACTGCAGATGGCTGAGACCGCGGTTGCCGATTCGAATATCGATCTCCCCGCTATTCACGGCCGCGACGTCTGTGGAATCCGAGCACGCGCACATCGACCACAGGCAGCCGTACAAGGGGATGAACATCGTGTACGGCCGGGCGATCTTGAACATCTTGGCCAGCCGCCCATAGAGCATCTTGACCCGGTCGGGGCGCGACCAGGGCGAGCCCATGTGCAAGGTCAGCACGCCGCCTGCGGCGAGCGCCCGCTTGCAATCGCGGAAAAACCCTTCCTCATAAAGTGCCGTCGCTGGGCCGATCGGGTCGGGCAGGTCAAGGGCGATAGAGTCGAACTTTTCCTTGGTCTCCGCGAGGTATTTCAGCCCGTCCTCGATCAGCAGTTTGAGTTTCGGATTGTCGAATACACCGCGGTGAATCGTGCCGAAGTGCTCCTTGGCGATCTCGACCACCTTCCCGTCCAACTCGACCATGACGAGCTGCTCGATCGAAGGGTGCTTGAGGGCTTCTTCCGCCGCGCCGCCATCGCCCCCTCCGATCACAAGGACCCGCTTGGGCGAAGGATGGGCGGTGAGCGCAGGGTGGGTTAGGGTCTCGTGGTAGACGAATTCCTCGCGCTCGGAAGTCATGAAGCACCCGTCCAAGCGAAACAACTTTCCAAATTGGGGTGTCTCGTGGATTTCGAGGTCCTGGAAACGCGTCTTCGAGGATTCGATCAGCTTGGAGGACCGCAGGAAGAATCCGTAGTCCCCGTTCAGCGCTTCGTACATGAGGCGCTTGTCGCGCGGCACATCGTGCTGCACGTGTTCCTCAGGGCGAAAGAGCTCCATCAGGTCGGTGACGACCTGGCGCGCCTTGGCGCTGTTGTCCTGGGTGTAATTGCACACGTAGACGTCGAGGGTGACGCTCTGGAGTTCCGGCCAGGTATGGATGGCGAGATGCGATTCCGCCAACACCACCGTGCCCGTAACCCCGCCACCGTCGAACTCGTGGAACAGGTCGCCGAGTATCGTGAGACCGGCCCTGTTGATGGAGTCGTGACAAAAACGACGCAGTCCGGCTGCGTCAGTCAAATACCGTGCATCCCCCCCGCAACGGTACAGATTCGCAACAATGTGCAGTCCGTCCAATTTGCATAAATCCCCACGATCGTTGATAACCGAGATGCCGAACTACGATGCAAGCATCTCCCCTCTTGCCGCATCGATCAGACTGCGAGCGATGCTGATTCTAGCAGGCAATCGCGGCAAATTTTCAAGATTTTTCACGTCGAACCACTTCGCGTCTTCGATTTCCGTTCCGTCTACGCGAATTTCGCCGCTGCAATACTCCGCGAAGAACGCGATCATGAGCGAATGCGGGAACGGCCAAGGCTGGCTGGCGAAATAGCGCACATTTCGTACCTTGATCCCGACCTCTTCATAGACCTCGCGCTCCAAGCACTGCTCCAACGTCTCACCCGGTTCGACGAAACCAGCCAAGGCGCTATACATATCCTTGGGGAACCGCGGCGCGCGCGCCAAGAGCAACATCTTTTCGCGCCGCACCAGCCCCATGACAGCAGGCGCGAGCCGGGGATACACGACCAGCCCGCAGCCCAGGCATTCTCGGCTGCGCTCGTTTGTTCGCGCCGCCGTCGCCTTCCCGCACGCGCCGCAGTACTGGTGCGAGCGATCCCAATCGACGATCTGCAGCGCGCGCCCGGCGAGCGCGAACTGCGCTTCATTAAGCGCACCGAATAGCGCCCGCAGCCCTTGCCAGATCCATCCACGCGGCGCTATAGCATCTTCAGCAAGCTCGGCCGAGAAACAATGCTGCTCGCCGAGAACCCCAAGATATTGTATTCGTTGGGGCATCATACCCAAAATATTGGGGTGATTGCAATGGGGAAGTGTGGCCGCGCCAGGCGCAGCGGCGACGAGAAGCTCGGCCCCGCGGAAAACGAACCAGAGCGAGCGCTCGGGCAGGTCGACGGGGGGCTGAATGGCTGGCGCGTAGGCCGCCGGCCATTGGAAAGGCATGCTCACCGTGGGGCGTACCGGAAAGGGTGCCCCGGGGCGCGGGTCAGGCCCGGCGCATCCGGCGGATCAGGCTGGAGGTATCCCAACGGCCGCCGCCCATCTTCGATATCTCATCGTAGAAGCCGGCGACCATCTTGGTGACGGGGAGCTGAGCGCCAAGCTCCCGTGCCGTCTCGGAGCAGATCCGCAAATCCTTTCTCATCCAGTCCACCGCAAATCCGAAGTCGAACTTGTCGTCGACCATGGTCTTGCCGCGATTCTCCATCTGCCAGGACTGCGCCGCGCCCTTCGAGATCACGTCGAGCACAAGTTTCGCGTCAAGGCCGGCCTTGATGGCGAAGCTGAGACCTTCCGACAGAGCTTGCACCAGGCCCGCGATGCAAATCTGGTTGACCATCTTGGTGAGTTGACCGGCGCCCGAAGGCCCCACCAGCGTCACCGCCTTGGCGAAATGGGCGACGATCGGTTTCGCCCGCTCGAAGGCCGCAGCGTTGCCCCCCACCATGACGGTGAGCTGCCCGTTTTCGGCGCCCGCCTGACCTCCGGAGACCGGTGCATCGAGGAAATCGAAACCGCGCTTTTTTGCCTCGATGGCCAGCTCCCGCGCTACCTTCGCCGAGGCGGTCGTATGGTCGACGAAGATCGCGTCCTTGGCCATCTTCTGAAAAGCGCCGTTGGGCCCCAGCGTGACTTCGCGCAAGTCCGGATCGTCGCCTACGCAGGAGAACACGATGTCTGCCCCCTCGGCCGCCTTGGCAGGAGTGCCCGCGAGGCGTCCCTTGTGCTTGGCTACCCAGGCCTCGGCTTTGGCGCGGCTGCGGTTGTACACGGCGAGCTCATGGCCGCCTTTGGTCACGAGGTGTCCGGCCATGGGAAAGCCCATCACGCCGAGCCCGATAAACGCGAGTTTGCTCACTGCTCCTCCGTTGTGGTTTTTCTCGCCAAGCGAGCGAGATTCACCGATAATTATAAGGTCTCCACCTACCCTCCTGAATTTTCCGAGTAAATGAGCCAGGACCTGACCAACGCGATTCGTGCGTTGGCCATGGACGCCGTGCAGGCCGCAAATTCCGGTCACCCGGGAATGCCCATGGGGATGGCCGAGATCGGGCTGGCGCTGTGGGGGCGGCACCTGCGGCACAACCCGGCAAACCCGAAGTGGCCAGACCGCGATCGTTTCGTGCTCTCCAATGGCCACGGCTCGATGCTGCTGTACGCGCTACTGCACCTGACCGGCTACGACCTGTCGATGGAGGAGCTGCGACGTTTTCGACAGTTGCATTCGAAGACACCGGGTCACCCCGAATACAGACTTGCCCCGGGTGTGGAGACCACCACCGGTCCCTTGGGACAGGGCTTGGCGAACTCGGTCGGCATGGCGATCGCCGAACGCATCCTCGCCGCCGAGTTCAACCGCCCAGGCTTCGACATCGTCGACCATCATATCTATGTGTCGGTCGGCGACGGGTGCTTGATGGAGGGAATCTCGCACGAGGCCTGCTCGCTCGCTGGAGCGCTCGCCTTGGGCAAGTTGATCGCCCTCTACGACGACAACAAGATCTCCATTGACGGCGAGGTGAAGGATTGGTTCCGAGACGACACGTCCAAACGCTTCGAAGCCTATGGCTGGCACGTGATCTCCGACATCGACGGCCACGACGTCGAATCGGTTGACCGCGCGATCGGAGCGGCGAGGGCGGTAGCGGACAAACCCAGCCTCATCTGTTGCAAGACCGTGATCGGCAAGGGAGCCCCCAAGCGCGCCGGGACAGCCAAGGCGCACGGGGAGGCGCTCGGGGCCGAGGAGGTTGCCGCGACACGCGCGGCGATCGGCTGGCGCTATCCGCCGTTCGAGATTCCGCAGCACATTTACGACGGCTGGGACGCGAGAAAGCGCGGCGCAGCGCTCGAGCGAGCCTGGAACGACAGGTTCGCCGCCTACCAGAAAGCACACCCGGAACTCGCGCGCGAATTCCGCCGCCGCGTCGCCGGCGAGCTGCCGGCGGACTGGAGCGCCCACTGCGAGCGGCTGCTCGAAAAGATCATCGCCAAGACCGAATCCATCGCCACCCGCAAGGCTTCGCAGAACGCGATCGAAGGCCTCGCCCCGGCGCTGCCCGAGCTGGTCGGCGGCTCGGCCGATCTGACCGGCTCCAACCTTACCCTCTGGTCGGGCTCCAAGCCTGTCGGGGGGAAGGGGGGTGGCAACTACATCTATTACGGCGTGCGCGAGTTCGGTATGAGCGCCGTGATGAACGGCTTGGCGCTGCATGGAGGAATCATTCCTTACGGCGGCACCTTCCTCACTTTCTCGGACTACTCCAGAAACGCGCTGCGCATGGCGGCGCTGATGAAGATCCGCTCGATCTTCGTCTTTACCCATGACTCGATCGGTCTGGGCGAGGACGGCCCCACGCACCAGTCGATCGAGCACGCCGCAGCCCTGCGCCTGATCCCCGGCATGGAGGTTTGGCGACCTTGCGATCCGGTCGAGACCGCGCTGGCCTGGATGGCTGCAATCGAGCGAAAGGACGGGCCGACTTCGCTATTGCTCACACGGCAGAACGTGCCGTTTCAAAAACGCGACGCTCACGCGGTCTCGGCCATCCGCCGCGGCGGCTACGTTCTTTCGGACGCGCAGGAACCCAAGGCGGTCATCCTTGCCACCGGGTCGGAAGTGCAGTTGGCTCAGGGCGCGAAGCAAAAGCTTGCCGATGAGGGCATTTCGGTTCGGGTCGTGTCGATGCCCTGCACCTCGATTTTCGACCGCCAGCCGCCGATGTACAGGGACGTGGTGCTGATCCCGACTTTGCCCAAGGTCGCCGTCGAAGCCGGTGTCAGTGAGTATTGGCGCAAGTATGTCGGACTTGAGGGTGCGGTGGTCGGGATCGACCGCTACGGCGAATCGGCCCCCGGCGCGAAACTATTCGAATACTTCGGCTTCACCGTGGACAATGTGGTGAAGGCCGTGAAAAGCGTATTGAAGTAAAGGAAAACCCGAAGGAGCCTTGCATGACCATTCGAGTCGCCATCAACGGCTACGGCCGCATCGGCCGCAACATCCTGCGAGCCCACTATGAAGGCGCGAAAAAACACGACCTCCAGTTCGTCGCGATCAACGACCTCGGCAATGCGCAGACCAACGCGCATCTGACGCGCTACGACACCACGCACGGAAAATTCCCCGGAACGATCGCGGTGGAAGGCGAATCGATGATCGTGAGCGGCGATCGCATCCAGGTCTGCGCGAAGCGCAATCCGGCCGAGTTGCCGTGGAGGGACCTCAAGGTCGACGTGGTTCTCGAGTGCACCGGGCTCTTTACGAGCAAGGAGAAGGCCTCGGCGCATCTCGCTGCGGGCGCGAAGAAAGTGGTTCTCTCGGCGCCGGGCGAGAAGGATGTGGATCGCACCGTAGTCATCGGCGTCAACGACAAGACGCTGAAGGCTTCCGATACGGTGATTTCGAACGGCTCGTGCACTACCAATTGTCTCGCCCCGCTGGTTAAGGCGGTTGACGATCGCATCGGCGTAGTCTCCGGCCTCATGACTACGGTCCACGCCTACACCAACGACCAGGTGCTGACCGACGTCTACCACAAGGACCTGCGCCGCGCGCGGTCGGCGACACACAACATGATCCCGGCGAGCTCCGGCGCCGCGGCGGCGATCGGTTTGGTATTGCCGCACCTCAACGGTAAGCTCGACGGGTTCGCGTTCCGCGTGCCGACTATCAATGTGTCGATCGTGGACCTGACCTTCGTGGCGAAGAGGCCGACGACGGTGGAGGAAGTCAACGACGCGGCAAGGCAGGCATCGCAAACGGATCTGAAGGGTATTCTCGAGTACAACACCGAGCTGCTCGTGTCCTCCGATTTCAACCACAGCGCCGCGAGCAGCGTGTTCGATGCCACCCTTACCCGGGTGTCGAACGGCACGCTGGTGAAAGTCTCGAGCTGGTATGACAACGAGTGGGG
>WNGL01017478.1_pt1 | contig 17171 bp, 11 predicted proteins | sample 5400591 | NCBI WGS metagenome assembly WNGL01 (sample SAMN13153377, study PRJNA577476) | soil metagenome | isolation source: 80 cm soil or saprolite under Garry oak tree replicate 1 | place: USA:California | collected 2016-06-15
CTCCCCTACGACATTACCGCCGGTACCCAGTCCGACGGGATTACCCCCCTGCGCCCAGCGGGAATTCAACGCAACAACGGCAATCGCGGATCGCAGTCGGCCTTACTGGCGGACATCAATGCTTATCGCGCAGGTCAGGGTTTGCCTCTCATCAACCGGCAACTGACGCCCAACGACCTGAACTTCCGTTCCACAGACCTACGGCTTAGCCGGACGATTCCGCTCGGGGAGCGCTTCCGGCTTCGCTTGCAGGGTGAGGTGTTCAACCTCCTCAATTCTCCAAACTTTATCTCCAACAGCGGTCACGCCGGGTTCGGCGTGAGTGGAATCGTGGGAGACGCGAACTCCTCGTCTGTTGGCTTGCCGACTTCCACACCGGGCGTACTCGGCGTTGGAGGTCCGAGAGCGTTCCAGTTGTCGGTGAGGGCTACGTTCTGACGATATCCGAGAGCGGCGGCTACGTTGTGACTCGGGGCCGCCGTTCTTTGTGTTAGGCAAGGACGCTGCGGAAATCCAGCAATAATTCCGTCCGAATGAATAGGTGGCTATGCCTAGACAATTTCTGCTCTTGTTCCTGCTGACAGCGGCCACCATGGTATCCGCCGGCACCAGGAAAACTTCTCCTACCATAATCGACCTGACCGACACGATCCGTGTCGGTATGGTGGAAGACTCAATCGGTGATGCGGCGATGAAGGCGTTTGGAATTGACGAAGTCTCCACGAATCCCGAGATGACCTTCCAAAAAACAACTGGGAGGTCTACCCGGATTTGCCTTTCCAGTCAGATTGGGACCCACATGGACGCCGGGGCACATGCCGATCCCGATGGTTGGCCGGCCAATGAGGCTCCCATGGATCACCTGATTGTTCCAGGCGTCGTTGTGGACGTTCGTGCCAAGACGGACGATGAAGGCATCACGCCGGCCGACCTTGAAAAGTACGACATCCGGCCCGGGGACGCGGTGCTCTTCCTGGCTTGGAGGACCATAAACGTGGTGCGCGCGAGCACTGGATGGATCCGGCAAACCAGAAGCAGGCATGGCCGGTTCATAAGATCTTGCTCCGGCGTCGCATCCCGATCGTAGAGGGTCTCACGAATCTCGACAAACTGGTCGGGAAGAAATTCCAGTTTATTGGACTTCCACTGAAGATCGAGGGAATCGACGGCGCCCCGGTGCGTGCGCTGGCTGTGCTTGAGTAAGAGTCCAACTAGAGCAATCGCTGTCAACCGGCAGCAAGGGATCCATGCCCATTCGGCTTGCTGAAAAACGAAGTGGCACAGCCTTCCTAGTGGTTTTCTGGGTTGTCGCAGAGCTTGTGGCCTCGTGCGGTGCACAGGACGCTCTCATCCAGGCAGGGCATCTAGTGGATCCGGCCAGTAACACCGTGGTCGCCCACCACTCCATCCTGGTTCACGCGGGCAAGATCGCCGCTGTCGGCGAGAACCTCAAGGTTCCTGAAGGCGTTGAGGTCATCGATCTCTCTGATGCCTGGGTCCTTCCCGGCTTAGGCGACGCCCACCAGCACATCACTATGGACTTCCCGCCAGCCTCGCCAAAGGGCTCGACTTGGGAGGCCCTTCGATTGAATCAGAGCACGGCGGAGCGCACGCTTCGCGGACTGCGGAACGCCGCCGCGCTGCTTGCGGCCGGGTTCACGATGATCCGCGATGTGGGCAACGCGGCCGAGTACGCCGACACCGAAGTGCGTCGGGCGATCGAAGGCGGCTGGTTCAAAGGTCCCACCATGCTCAATGCAGGAAAGATCATCACGCCTTTCGGGGGACAGGATCCCGGAGCCGCCCCGGAGCGGGGGACATGGTGGCACGACGAATACATCGACGCGGACAGCGTCGAGCAAATTCGAGCGGCAGTTCGTCGCAACATTTATTACGGAGCTACGGTTATCAAGCTGGCAGCGGACTCGAACGTGTATCACTTCACCGAAGAGCAGGTCCGCGCCGCTGTAGACGAAGCACACCGGGCCGGCTTGACCGTCGCCGTCCACGTTTATGGTGGCGAGGCGGCCCGCAACGTCATTCTTGGCGGAGTGGACTCCGTCGAACACGGCTACGACTTCACCGATGAACTGCTTGATCTGATGAAGCAAAAGGGTACGTATCTGGTAGCAACCGAGATGCCGGCCCAGAACGCGATGATGCTATTTGGCGATATAGGCATGGACGCGAAGACATTTCGCGAACGTAGCCTGCAACGGCTGCAGCGGGCCTACCGGCACGGCGTCAAGATGGCTTTCGGCACCGACGCCACTCTCGATCTCGCCGACAGCACGCGGGCGAACCAGATTCTGCAGCAGGCGGAAATCTGGCAGGAAGCAGGTCTTCCACCTGCATTCATCTTGAAATGCATGACCGTGAACGTCGCTGATCTGATGGGACTGGGAAAGTCCCGAGGCGAAATTCGCACGAGATTTGCCGCTGACATCATTGCGACAACGGCGAATCCTCTGGAGAACATTGCCGCGCTGCGGAAGGTAAATTTCGTCATGAAGGACGGGAAAGTGGTTCGTGACTCGCGGGCGACGGCACCGCACTGACGTGGTGAGGCAATGCTGTTTGCCCGGCAGGTTTTTAACGTGGCAGGAGCGCGAACGCTTATTGTCAGGAATACAGCGGTTTTCTAGATCGGAAGGAGAAACGATGAAGGTTCGCAGGTTAACTCGCATGCTGCTGCTAGTTTTTGTGCTGATGTTGAGTATGGGCGCCCCCGCGCAGCAACAGGCTGCTCCGGTGGCGCCACTTGACCAGCCGGGACACATATTCACTGTCACGATGCTGAAGATCGAGCCGAGCCGGGTAAGCGAATTCCTGGATTTTTGGCAGAAGGAGTTTGTCCCTCTGGAAAAGAACATTCCGGAAATTCTGAGCTCGAAGATTCTCCAACATCGCTGGGGACCTTCGGATTACATGGTATTCGTCATTCATGAATACAAGGACCTGGCAAGCATTGAAAAAGCCCAAAAGCAGCAGGAAGGGGCCATTCAGCGCGCTTCCGCCACAGATCCACAGGCAGCCGAGGCTTTCAAAAAGTTCCAGACCTTTGTTCCCGGACATGTGGATTACATTTTGTTTGCTCCTGACCGCGTTCGCAAGTATGGCACGCAGGAATAAATGCTTCTCCTCGTATGCGTTTGGATTTCGCACATAGTTAGTTGAGTTGGGGGATTCTCGATGAACGCAAAACTGCGATACGCAACAACCGGACTCCTGGCGTGCATACTGTCTGCGCCTTTCCTGGCGCAGCAGCCTCGAACTCACATCGTCAAGACCGGCCCTGACACTGTCGAGTGGGGATACTACGATGCTTCAAAGAAACCGGTTGCAGTGATTGATTCTGGCGACATTGTGCAGATTGAGAGCCCGCTGGCCGGTTCACGAGAGATGGAAACCTTTGGAATCGCGGATTTGATTACGCCCGAAATGCGCGCTCTCGAAGCCGGAGTGTCCAACAGCGACAAGGGACCTGGGGCCAACATCCTTGTGGGCCCGGTTTACGTGAATGGAGCCGAACCCGGGGATGTCCTCGAGGTGAGGATTCTGATGCTCGAACCGATTGACAACTACGGTGTGAACCTGTTCGTCCAGGGGCATGGAGCACTCTCTGACGATCTCCCGCGCATGAGAGTGAAAACTATTCCCTTGGATAAAGCACGCAATGTCGCGTTGTTTGCGCCAGGCATCGAGCTTCCGATAAGACCGTTTTTCGGTACCATGGCAGTCGCTCCTCCTCTCATGCTCGGCAGGATCGGTGATTCACCTCCGGATTACTATGCCGGAAATCTCGACAATAAGGACTTGGTTGCCGGCACGACTTTGTACATCCCTGTGCAGGTTAAGGGCGCACTCTTCAGCGCCGGAGATGGGCACGCTGGGCAAGGCGACGGAGAAGTGGATGGCACTGCCAATGAAGTCGCCTTGCGAGGAAAGCTCCAACTCGTGGTCCGCAAAGACTTGCACTTCCAGTGGCCGCGGGCGGAGACGTCCGATTACTACATGACCATGGGCTTCAGCCCTGATCTCAATCGGGCCGTGGTGCAGGCCGTGCGCGAGATGGTTGACTTTCTGTCAACGAAGTATCATCTGCGCCAGGAAGATGCTTACATGTTGACCAGCATGGCCGCCGATCTGCACGTGACCCAGGTCGTGGACGGGACCAAAGGAATTCACGCCATGATCCCAAAGAAGATTTTCCTTCAGCACTGAGCTATAGGACCGAGATTCCGTTTATCCGTGACTAGGCTTGCCGGTCGACGCTTGATCTTGCTTTACCACACAATTAAGGAGGTATCCCCTTGTGAAATCACGACTGTCCTGCCGTTCGCAGCTAATTCTGGCCGTACTGCCTTTTTCCTTGATCGTGGTCGTCATGTCGTCAGCCCAGGAACTGCTTTCCCGTGATGCCTACCGCTTGATCAAAGAGAGTGCTTCCGGCGAGTTACCGTTCGCAGACTTTCGCAACATCGTACGGTTCTCAGGGTACGCTCCTTCTCCGGGATCAGATCAAGTCGCTGAATACCTCGCTGGCCGCGCGAATGCAATGGGGATGAGCAATGTCCAGATTGAAAAATATCCTGCCGACGGCAAAGGCTATAGTTGGGCTTTCAGGACCGAGCCGTCATGGGAAGGTCGTGAGGCCGAACTCTCGATAGTGAAACCGGATTCGGAGTTGCTTGCGAGTTTCAGCTCGAGCAAGACGTTTTTGGCGCGCCAAAGCCGCGATGCCGATGTGACGGCGGCCTTGGTCGATGTCGGCGACGGCACCCGTGCGCAAGACTACGATGGCAAGAACGTTGAAGGACGTCTCGTTCTTGCGACCGGAGGTCTGCCAACAGTGACTCGGCATGCGGTATGGGACCGTAAAGCCGCTGGCGTTGTCTATTATCGGACGGCCAACGCGATTGACTACCCGGACCTTATTAGCTCCCTAGAATTCTCGCCGTGGTACGGGCCCGATGGCGAGAATGCGCCCTTCGCATTCTCACTGTCATATCGGGTAGGAAATCGGCTGCGCGACCAGTTGGCCACGGGAGAAAAGCTCATACTCCGCGCCCACGTGCGAGCAGATGTTGGAACAGGCAACTATAACGTGGTTCGGGCGGAGATTCCTGGTACTAACCCCGCGCTTTCGGCGGTGCTGGTTTACGCTCACGATAATAGCCGGAACACGGGAGGCGCCAACAACCTTACCGGCGTCGGCTGCAACCTGGAAGTGGCGCGGGTCCTTGCCACGCTGATCGCTCAGGGCAAACTGCCGCGTCCACTCCGTACCATACGTTTCATGTGGGGGCCGGAACATTACGGCATCACTGAACATTTTCGGGGCCATCCGGATGATGTAGCAAGAATCGAGGCGATGGTGAATGTGGACATGATCGGTTACAGCCAAAGCCGGGCCGGGGCCGTGTTTCACCTGTACCGCACGCCTTGGTCACATCCATCATTTATGAATGACGTGGTTCAGGAGTTCGTGGAACGCATCGGCGCCGAGAACACAATCTCCATCCGCAACGCTCATTTTCTCGCGGCACGGCAGACCGAAGGATTTCTCGACCCATTGTTTGCGCCCACCGGAAGCCGCGAGCAGTTTCATTACAACATCGAGGAGTTCTGGGGGCCGAGCGACCACGAAGATGCTAGCGACGGCAGCATCGGGTTGGCGGCGGTCCTGCTCAACGATTTCCCCGATGTATTTCTAGGAACCCAAGATGACCGGCCGGAGTTGGCGGGAGATCCGACGCAGATGCGTCGCGGCGTCGCACTGGTCGCCAGTTCCGTCTACGCACTAGCGACCGCGGACGCTGCCAACGCCCAGGCGCTCGTCCATAACTCTGCTACCAAGGCCGAGGCGCGGCTCGCGAAAGATGCGGCGCGGGCATTCGCAATGGTAGATGGCGCAAAGCCTGAGGCGCTAAGCGCTGCACATGAAGAGGCGCGCAATATGATCCGCCATGCATACGCTCGCGAAGTGGCTTCGTTGACCAGTGCGAAGGAGGTGATTGGTAACGCGGCATTCCGGGCGTTGGCAGATCCCGTCATCGCCGACTGGAAGGCGCGCGAGCAACGCGCTCTGGAACAGATCGAACAGGCCGCAGCAGCCACCGCCCGCCGTCCTGGTGTTGCCAATTCTAAATCGCCGGCCTCGTCTGCCGACAAGAAATTTGCTGTTGAGATTCCGGTACGAGATCCGCAGATTCGTGGCCCCGTGAATTTTTTCCGGGCCGAATACGGTCGTTGGTGGCTGATCGAGAAGACGGGAGACGAGCACTTCGAGCAGCAGGTTCCTCTGGCAAAGTATGGTCCCTACATGTTGTATGAGGCCCTCAACGTCGCCGATGGCCAGCACAGCGTGGCCGAGATCCGAGATTTTATTAGTGCCGAATATGAGCCGGTGAGCGTCCAGGATGTGGACCAATATTTTCGATTTCTCGAATCCGTCGGCGTCATCCACATGAAAACGAATGGAGCGGCCAGTGGCGAATAGCGGCGTGTTGCCGGAGATCGTCGCTATACAGGGAGAGCGGCGACAGGAGGTACTCATGCTAACGTCTGAACCTGGGGCTCTTACCGCTGTATTTCCGATCAGCTGGGTGCGCGATCAGTTCTCCGCTCTGCACAATCAGCCACGTACGGTGTTCTTCGGCAAAGGGGCTGGCGCCCAGATTCCGCAGGGGGTGCTGGATGCGGTTGAGGATCATTGCTCCGCCGAAATGTGCAACGCGGCAGTCGATTACCGCGAATCCGTCGAAGTTGATGCTGTGCTGGCGAGAGCGCGTGAGAGCGTTGCGGCCTTCCTCAATGCGATCGCATCCGGCGGCAGCGACTCAACATCAGATCGCCAACTGGGCGGGACTGCCGACGGCCAATCGCATAACTTTCTCTTTCGATCCCACTATATGGTCATCCATGGACTGGCGTGCAGCGTGGGGATCGCGTCTGCGAATCGCTTCCACAATGTCGGTGTGTTCGCGGGCGGGGAGCTCGCCGTAATACCCGATATCAATCGCGGCGAACATGATGCGCTCCATCTGACAGCGAACGTCTGTAACGGCGCGCACCAACAGGCGGTTAAGAGTTAACCGGGCGATGCCGACGCGGAACTCGGTATCGGCCTCAATGAAATGCTCATAACTGTTACGGTCTTCGGTTTTGTATTGCGTGCGCGCGAGCTCGGTCAGGCGGTCAAGCAAAGCGGTATCAGCCCAGCGCTTGGCAGCGACTTCCGCGCAAAAACCCTCCAGTTCCGCCCGGTATTCATACATTTCATTCAGCTCATGAATGATCAGATGACTGACGAAATACCCTTTTTGGGGCACAAGTCGCAGCAGCATTTCCTGTTGCAAGCGCATGATGGCCTCGCGCACAGGGGTGCGACTACCCTTGTACCTCGCGGCTAACACGTTTTCGTTCATGGCCTCCCCGGGCTGGAACACGCCGTGAATGATATCCGTCTTGAGCTGTTGGTAAACGCGTTCGGCAAGAGTCGTGTTGCTCGATTCGAGACCCTGACCTGTGCGGCGCGAATCGCCATGCGTGCGGCCGGATTTCAAAATCCTGCGCTCACGATTTAGGCTTCTGGTATTTGCCACAGGAACTCTTGAAAAGTGGATCGAGGTGAACCCCTTCGCCTCGGAACAATCAAGGCTAGAGCAACATTGGTATACCACAGATATGTAAATCTGAATACTCTTGACATACATCATTTCGGTGGAGTAGCTTGGCGAACCAACATCGTGACGGGGGTTTCGGTTGCGAGATCCAAGAGGGCACTCCCCGGACTGGCAAGTGAGTGCGAAACTGCTACTGATTGCCTCACTGGCGTCTGCGGCTTCGTTTGGGGCGCAACAAAAGGCTTCCAACACCCCTATTGTGGTCATCTCTGGAAATCACATTGAAGCAGTGGGCAGCCGCGATCTCGCCACGCCGGCCAATGCGCGAATGATCGATCTTGGAAGCGCCACCCTTCTTCCAGGCTTGATTGATGTTCACACACACTTGACCTTCGACGCCGGAGGCGGTGGTTACGAATCGCTCGGCATCTCCACCCCGCGCGCTGCGCTGACCGGTGCTAAGAATGCAAGACTCACATTGTTAGCCGGTTTTACGACCGTGCGGAACGTGGGAGCAGAAGGTTACGCAGATGTCGCGCTGCGTGACGCCATTGATGCCGGGGATGTGATCGGGCCGCGTATGCAGGTTTCAGGGCCGCCGTTGGGCATTACCGGCGGACACTGCGACAGCAATCTGCTGCCTCCGCAATTTCATTACTCCGCTGAGGGCGCGGCGGATGGGGTGGAAGCTGTGATGCACAAGGTCCGGGAGGTGGTGAAATACGGCGCTGACGTTATCAAATTCTGCGCTTCCGGCGGAGTCTTCTCGAAGGGTGACAACCCCCGCCTGGAACAATACAGTCCGGCTGAGATGCAGGCTTTGATTACAGAAGCGCATCGCCTGGGCCGAAAAGTGGCCACCCACGCGCATTCCACGGTTGCGATCAAGGACGCAGTGCGCGCCGGCGTGGACTCAATCGAACATGGGATTTTTCTCGACGATGAAGGCATTCAGTTGATGAAGGAGCACAACACTTTCCTGGTTCCGACCTCCTATCCGCTCTTCTGGTTTGAGGAGCACGCGCCGCAGATGCATTTACCGCCATGGGTCACGGAGAAAGCGGCCATCATTATTCCCGCCGCCAAGCAGAACATGACGAAAGCCTTTCACAGCGGCGTGCGGATTGCACTCGGCACAGACGCGGGAGTCTATCCGCACGGCGAGAATGGGGGCGAGTTCTGGTCGATGGTCACACTTGGCCTGACTTCAGCCCAAGCGCTGCAGGCAGGCACCATCAACGCGGCTGAACTTATGGGATGGTCTGACCGGGTCGGTTCCATCGCAAAAGGCAAGCTGGCGGACATTGTCGCGGTAAAGGGCGATCCCCTGTTCGACGTACGCATGTTGCAACACGTGCAGTTCGTAATGAAGGATGGCGTGGTTTACAAGGATGAAATCACTAATCAGGGGAACTCTTTGCATTCCTGGTAGGAGCTAGCACAGGAAAAGCAGCACGAGTTCGAGGGGGAAGCATGTGGATCAGGAGATTCAACAACATAGTTGTTTTGATTTTAGCGTTGGCCTATGTTGCGCCGGGGCAAAGCACTCAGGGCGGAATTGTCGGCACCATCCGGGACGAGAAGGGTGCCGATATTTCTGGGGCAAAGGTGCGGGTGACCAACGCGGCTACTGGTCTGCGACGGGAAACGACCACCGCGGAGAACGGACTGTACCGCGTGCTGGCGGTCCCCACCGGCGTCTACGAGGTCACTGCCGAAGCGCAAGGTTTCGCCACGACCACAGCCAAAAACATCGAAGTTGGTGTCGATCAAGTCCGAACGCTCGACTTGGCGCTGCGTGTCAGTGCAAGAGCAGAATCGATCACTGTGGCAGCCAATGCCGATCTCACACAAACCGAGACCGCGAAACTTGGCGAGATTATTGATAACCGCAAAGTGGAAGATCTTCCGCTGAACGGGCGCGATTTTGCGCAACTGGCGCGGCTGAATCCGGGCGTTGCGAGTTCTGGGGGCGGAGGTGGACAGCAAGGGGGCGAAGGAGGCGTGTCGGGCTTCTCCTCCAACGGACAGCGCTCCACCTCCAACAATTTTCTGGTGGATGGCGTCGATAATAACGACTACTTCGGCGGGCAAGCGGCCCAGATTCCCTCCATTGATTCCATTCAGGAATTCGAAGTTCAGACCAACACTTTCTCGGCCGAATACGGCCGCAACAGCGGATCGGTGGTCAATCTTGTAACCAAATCAGGTACCAACCAGCTGCATGGATCGGTGTACGACTTTTTCCGGAATGATGTACTCGACGCCCGCAATTTCTTTAACGACCAGAGTTTCCCCAAATCATCATTGCGGCTCAACCAGTTCGGCGGTACTTTTGGTGGGCCCATCATCAGGAACCAGACGTTTTATTTCCTGAACTACGAAGGGTTCCGGCGCAGAGCGGGAATTACTCGCATTACGAATGTCCCCACTTTAGCGGAGCGGGCAGGCAACTTCACTGATCAGAATGGCAATCCTGTGACGTTTGCGGTGAACCCGGTAAGCGCGCAGCTGTTCAATCTATTTCCCAAACCAAATTTGAGCGATCCGTCAGGAAACTTCATCTCATCTCCTGAACAAGGTGACGGCACGGACCAGTTCCTGGTCAAAGTGGACCATCGCTTGCGCAGCTCAGACAGTTTGTCTGCGCGTTACAGCCGCGCCCGCGTCGACATTTTCTTTCCCTTTACTCCCGGACAGAGCGGAACCAATATTCCTGGTTATGGCGTGAACGATAACGGCGCCAACCACCTGGTGGCGTTGTCTTACACACGAGTAATCAGTCCGAGGACTCTGAACGAAGCACGCTTTGGATTCACGCGTTCCAATATTTCGCTGGTTACACAGCCTGGACCGAAGGCGGCAGATTTTGGATTTAATACAGGCTGGGCACCCAATGCTCCGTTGAGTCTCGGAAATATTCCGCAACTGGCATTTGCCGGCGGATTTGTCTCCGGCAGTTCAGCGGTGAGCAACCTTGGAGGCGCAATTGACCAGCCCAACCGCACGGCAGGTAATACCTTCCAGTGGATTGATAATCTGTCGCACACGACGGCGCGGCACGCTTTCAAGGTTGGTGGCGACATTCGGTATCTGCAACTGAATCGGCTGTACGATCTGTCATTCAGCGGGCAGATAACTTTCAGCGGGCTGGATAATACGCTCGGGGCTGGCGGCGCCAACATACCAAACGCGCTAATCGATTTCGCGGCAGGCCTCCCCGATGGCGTGCTGGAGTTTGTTGGCGATTCCCATCGCAACTTCCGCACTAGCAGTTACGGCGTGTTCGCACAAGACAGTTTCAAGCTTCGCCATAATCTGACTTTGAATTACGGCTTGCGATACGAACTGAACACCGTTCTGCGCGAAGCTCATGGGCGGCTGAGCACCTGGCGGCCACAGGATTTCACAACCTACCTTCCTCTCGCGCCTACAGTACAGACTGATTTAGCTGTCCTGCGCGCCTCCGGGGTAGTCACGCAGGGCGAGGTCGGCGGCATTTACGATCCCGACCACAACAACTTGGCTCCGCGGATTGGATTGGCTTGGGACACATTCGGCAATGGCAAGACAGTAGTTCGCACCGGATACGGAGTGTTCTACGAAACGATCATCGGGAACATTCCAGGAAATGTAATGCTGAATCCGCCATTCTTGCCCGACTATTTCACTCCATTTCCTTTTACGGCAGCACTCTGGCCCAACGTGTTCGGCCCCTCGCCTTTTCCTGTACTGACGATTACGCAGCAGAGGCTGAGAACACCTTACGCGCAGCATTACAACCTAGAGATTCAGCATGAATTACCAGGGCGGATACTTTTGGAAATCGGATACGTCGGTACGTCAGGGACAAAACTGCCCCGTTTCCGGCAGATTGATCAGGCATTTATCACGCAAAAACAGCTAAACCAGCTTACCCCTGATCTGAGTACGCGACTCTCGCTGATGGGGCTGCCTCCTGGAGCGGTGCAGTCTTTAGTCAGCGGCATGCCGACCACGATCCCGTTTATTCCCAGCGTTGCACGCACGCCATATTTTGGATACGCGCAGCTCTTTCAGGCCGAGAACGTGGTCAGCTCGAATTACAACAGCTGGCAAGCCAAGCTGGACAAACGATTCAGCCACGGCCTCTCATTTCTGACTTCTTATACATGGTCTCATTCAATCGATGGCGCATCGGTCTTCTTCGGCTCGGGTGCCAATGCCACTACCATCTTTCCGCAGGACAATTACAACTTGCGGGCCGAGCGTGGGAATTCGGATTTCGACATCCGCCATCGCCTGAGCTGGAGCTTGATCTACGAACTGCCGGCGATGCACCAGTTGCCAAAATTGCTTGGCCAAGGCTGGCAGGTTGGCGGAATTCTTACATTGCAAACGGGACAGCCCTTCTCTGTGCTCACGGGCAAGGGCTTGAGTGGGACGGGCTTGGGCAATGATCGCCCCGACCTGGTGGGGGATCCGAATGCCGGGCCCCACACCGTGCAGAAGTGGTTCAACACATCAGCATTCGTGGACAATCAGCCCCTGACCTTCGGCGATGCCGGGAGGAACATTGTTGTCGGCCCAGGATACCGTGACTTCGATTTCTCCATCCTGAAGAACATGAAACTCGGAGAAAGTGTCAACCTACAGTTCCGCACTGAGTTCTTCAACATCACCAATCATCCCAGTTTTGCTCTTCCCAGCAATATTCGAGCGGCTGCCAATTTCGGGGCGCTGTTCACGACCCCGGATGCGGCGCAGAACAATGTGGGCCTGGGCTCTGGCGGTCCGCGCCTCGCGCAATTCGCTTTGAAGTTGAGTTTCTAGAAGAAGGCCAATTCCAATGCGCTTGGCTCACCTTATTAGTTTCCGAACAATCCTGCTGATCTTTGTGCTTGCTGCGGTCTTTCCCGGTCGCGCGGCGCCGGTGGTAAAGCAGATCGGCCCGGGACTTTATGCCTACATCTCCGATAATGACTCGAGCGCCAATTCCACTGTTCTGATCGGTGGCAAAGGCATTCTCGTCGTCGATACCGGTTTGAATGATGAGGAGGGCGGGAAACTGTTACGGGCGATCAGGAATATCTCTGCGCTTCCCGTGCAGTACATCGTGAACACGCATTACCATCCGGACCATCAGGGAGGCAATGCCACTGTCGGCCCGGCTGCTGTCGTCATCTGTACAGACTGGACACGCGAGCGCACGGTACAGCTCCTCACCTCACTGCCGTCAGCAAACCGTTCACGATTTCGTCTGGCAGACGTAACTTTCCAGCAGAAGATTACACTGCACCTGGACCCATATACCGCCGAAGTATATTTCCCGGGGAAGGGGCACACGTCGGGCGATGCGCTGGTCTATTTCCCGGAACAGCATGCAATCGCCATGGGCGATCTATTTTTGAATCGGTCTTCACCCGCCATGGATCAGGGCAGCGTTGAAAGCTGGATCAAAGCGCTCGATGCTGTGCTGACCTTGCCCGTGGAAGCGGTAGTTCCGGGTCATTTCGAATTAGCCACAAAGGCCGAACTGTGGCGATTTCGCAATTACCTGAACGATCTCTATCAACAGGTGCGTGCGCTGTATGAGAAGAGCGCCAGCCTGGAGCAGGTCAGGCAGGGCATACACATGGAGCAGTACCAGGATTTCCGGCAGTACCCAAAGTTTGAAGCGACTTTTGCCGATAACGCCACCACGATCTATCAGCAGCTCAAGCAGCAATAGAAACTCATGTCTGATTTTCCGATTTCGTGGGTCCGGGAGTGCTTCCCCGCGCTCAATCTGGGGGACAACTTCATTTTCTTCGACAACGGGGCGGGTGCCCAGATTCCCCAGGCAGCATTGGACGCAGTGCAGAAACACCTGATCCTCCGCAACGTGCAGCGCGGAGGCCGATACCGCCAAAGTGTGGAGGTGGACGAAACCATTCAACGGGCAAGGCAGAGCGTTGCAGCGTTTCTCAACGCGAACTCGGCGGACGAGGTTGCTTTCGGCATGAATGCGACCTCGTTCATTCGCATTGTAAGTCTCGCCATTGCCGACATCATGGGAGCGCGGCGAGAAATTATCGTCACTGATATGGATCATGAAGCGAATATCGCGACATGGTTGGTGCTGGAAAAGCGAGGCGCGGAGATCCGGTGGTGGAAGATGCGGGAGGATGGGCTCCTCCATACGGAAGATCTCGAACCATTGTTAGGATCTCAAACTCGCCTGGTCGCGTGTGCCATGGCATCCAACGCGCTGGGTTCCATTGTGGACGTGAAAGAGGTTTCCCGGATGGCGCATGCCGCCGGCGTGGAGGTGTTCATCGACGCGGTGCATTATGCGCCGCACGGCCCCATTGACGTCCAGGACCTTGATTGCGACTATCTCGTCTGCTCGGGATACAAAATCTTCGCGCCACACATGGGATTTTTATGGGGCAAAGCGGCTGCGCTCGAGGCGTTGCCTACGTTCCGCGAAGATTTCATCCCAGACAAGGCACCGATGAAGATCGAAGTAGGAACGTTTGCTTACGAGAATGTCGCCGGCATGGATGCCGCAATCGGTTATATCGAAGATCTGGGCCGGCGCACAGCACCCAATGGCCATGCTAATAAGTCGCGTCGAGCTGCTTTGGTCGGCGCCATGCAGGCGATTCGCCATTATGAGGCAAAGCTCTCCGCTCGGCTACTGAAAGAGCTGCAGCGACTACCTCGTGTAAGTACTTACGGAGTACGCGACCCGGAACACATTGCGCGTCGCGTTCCGACAATTTGTTTCAATATTGGGGGAGTAAAGCCGGCAACTGTCACGTCAGAATTGGCGGACCGAGCAATTGGAGTCCGCGACGGCAATATGTATTCTCCGCGCCTGTTGAAGAGGCTGGGAGTTTCTTCCGACGATGGTGCTGTGCGGGCCTCACTTGTCCACTACAACACCGAAGAAGAAATCAATTGCTTCATCGCGGCGCTCGGTTCTCTCATTGAGAACTCGGCCTAATTTTTCAGGACATGTAGATGGAACAGCAGGCCGCAAATCTGCCGGAAGCTGGGGTTGCCTCCGCGCCGCCTTCGGCTCAAGAGCAAGAGGAGCTCAGGCGAAGTCTGAGCCAAAGGCACCTGACGATGATCGCCATTGCAGGGGCGATCGGAGTGGTTTGTTCTTGGGCGGCGGCCTAACCATCCAACTCGCCGGACCGGGGGTAATCATAAGCTATCTGATAGGTGCAGCGATTGCGGCAGTAATCGCCTACTGTCTGGCTGAAATGGCGGTGGTACATCCGTTCTCCGGATCATTCGGGATCTATGCGGAGAGTTATCTGAGCCGCTGGGCTATGCTGCAAGGCGTGGGCCCGCCGACCCGAATGTCCACATCGCCGACATCAGACCCCGAACAGGTTCGAAATGGGCATCTCTACGAAGGTGTGCACCCCGTCGTCGGAACCGGCGACATGCGTGCCGCTGGCCTGCCAAGCCACCCAGACGGTGCCATCGGATCGATCCACCGCAACGGACGGCTCGGTGGCGTTGGTTTCGGAGCTCGGGGACACCTGTCGCGTGAAGCTAGTCGTCTCAGCGGCCAATGCCTGCAGCGATAGCAGTCGGGTTGACGGCGGCGGCAAGAGGTACACTGTTGCGATGACAGCGGCCGCTAGCCGCATGGGCGCTCTGCGAAAGGAGATGGCCACGATGCCCTCCGGGGGTCTGGCTCGTTTTAATCGGTTTGCGAGCAGCAGCACGGCAGAGTTGCAAATAGTGTCAATACGGGTTCCATGACTCTGCCTGAGCCAAGTCCTTATTCGATTGGCGGATAATTTAATGGGGCGATAGCTCGGGGAAATCCCTTTCGGGGCCGAGCCCAGTGGCGGGTTTATCAGCGGCAGTGCGCCGTGCGAGGCCTTCAATTCCCTGTACATGATCTGTCCCAATGTCGATCCGGTGTTCACCTGCCTTATCAAGCGGGGCGCATTTGCGCATCCTGCGCACGATTTCTCCGGCTGTAGCTACAAACCTACATCCACGCACCCTGAACAAGAAAAGTGGGAGAACATCAAGCAACTGTGGTAAGGGCACAGGAAATCGTGAGCGTCGAGGAGCTTGAATTGGTACAAACCTACATCCACGCACCCTGAACAAGAAAAGTGGGAGAACATCAAGCAACTGTGGTAAGGGCACAGGAAATCGTGAGCGTCGAGGAGCTTGAATTGGAGCTGAAATCGGCGCATTCGTGTATGGATGCTAAGGACACATAGGGTATGACCAAGGCCATCGAAGAGGTCTACTCTTCACTGAAGGGACAGTTTCGGGGAGACCTGATTCGTCCGGGCGACGATGACTACGAGACTGCCCGAGGTATTTGGAACGCAATGGTAGGCCACAGACCTGGCCTTATTGCTCGCTGCGCCGAGGTCCCTGACATTCAGTCTGCCGTCAGTGCCGCCTCGACTATAGGTGTTGTCACGGCCGTACGCTGCGGTGGACATAGCTTGGCCGGCTTCGGCAGTTGTGCCGACGGCCTGGTCATTGACCTTTCAAGAATGCGCCAGGTGACTGTTGACCGCGATGCTCGTCGAGCCCGCTTTGCGGGGGGTTGCCTGCTCGGCTCGGTAGATGTCGCTACTCAAAAGTACGGACTCGTATTTCCCGCCGGTGTCGTTTCGCATACGGGCGCTTCGGGCTTGATCCTGGGTGGAGGCTTTGGGTGGTTGACCCGGCGTTTCGGACTGTCCTGTGACCATGTCGAAGGCCTCACATTGGTGACTGCTGATGGGTCCGTTGTTCACGCCAGTTCAAAAGACAATGCGGATCTTTTCTGGGCTTTGCGAGGCGGGGGCGGCAACTTTGGCGTCGTGACTGAATTCGAGGTGAAACTCCATCCTTTGAAATCCGTGGTGCTCGGCGAAAGCCTGTATCTCGGGGACGATATTCCTCGGCTGCTGCGCCACTGGAGAGATTTCATGCCACAGGCGCCCGACGATTTGAAGTGGAATCTCTCCTTGCGACTCGCTCTCAACGGCGAGAACGTGCCTGAGCGTGTGCGTGAGCGCCCAGTGCTCAGTCAGTCTGTGCTTTGGACCGGAGATCCCAAAGAGAGCCGCCGATGTCTGGATCACGCACTCTCCATTTGCAAGCCTATAGAAGTAACTAGAAGAGTCCTATCTTTTCTTGCCCTGCAAACAATGGCTGATGCCGAATTTCCGCATGGCCGACGGTATTACACCAAGTCCGGTTACTTCAAGACTCTCGACGATAGCAGCATTGACCACATGGTTGAGGCGCTGGCTAGCATTCCCTCGCCGATGACTCAGATTGAGCTTGCCTATTTGGGTGGAGCTGCGGCCCGAGTTGGCGCAGCCGAGACAGCATTCGGTGACCGCAGTTCGCCATTCGTTGTGAACGTGCTTGGCAATTGGTCTGACGCCGCTGAGGACGCGGCCAACATCGCATGGGTTCGAAACCTCTTCAGACTACTCCGCCCCTCAATGACTCCAGGCGTTTACGTCAACTTCATGAGTGGCGACGAGGACGACCGGGTTCCTGAAGCGTACCAGGAACGCTGGGAGCGTCTGGTAG
>WNGL01004788.1_pt1 | contig 17170 bp, 16 predicted proteins | sample 5400591 | NCBI WGS metagenome assembly WNGL01 (sample SAMN13153377, study PRJNA577476) | soil metagenome | isolation source: 80 cm soil or saprolite under Garry oak tree replicate 1 | place: USA:California | collected 2016-06-15
TGAGCCGAGCAATACTTACAGCCTGTTTAATCCGGCCAACCAGCGGTTCATGCGCCCGGCGTTGCCCGGAAGCAGAACCCTATTCGAAACGCCAGCGGCCACCATGGACCTGCAAGACAGCAATGTCGTGGGCACCGGGCCGGATGGTCCCAGCGTCACGCTAAAGCTTGGCTTGAGGTTCAAGGCCAAGGCAGCGGGCCGGGTCTTTCGAGTCGAGGCCTTTGCCACCGACGACGACGGAAATCAGCAGGGCTTCGACGAAGCGGGAAACATTGCCGTGCTGAGAAGGTGAACGGCGCAGATTTTTTGAGCCAAGCACGCTTTGGGCAAGATCGAAAACAAACAACAAAACTAAAAGTCAGAAAGCAAAAACATGAGAACCGAAGAACCCACGAACACGAACGGCGCGCGCGGAGCGACGCGCCCTGCCCCCGACAACGACCGCCGCAGGTTTCTCAAGCTGGCTGGAGCGGCGCTGCTCGCCGGCGCGGCCGTGCCGCAAACTGCCCAAGCGAGCATTCACCATGTCGGCGGCGACATTCGCGACGGGACCTCCAACACCTACTTCGGCGGCGTCGTGCTCAACCCCGACCTGCCCGGCCTCTCTGGCCAGTTGATCCTCAACGTTTATCTTGCCATTGACCCCGACGGCACGGGCGTGGGCACGTTGAGCGATCCGGTCCACTCGACCGTCAACAGCCACTTGGCCGTGCAGCAGACCGCGGCGCAGGGCAATCAGTTTCGCTGCGAGGGCGTCGTAATGGCCTCGAACGGCGGGACACCACTAGGCCAGCGCTTTGTGGTGGACGGCGTTGTGCACGAAAACTTCACCTCACTGGCGCTCCAGATGGACGGGGCGACGTTCCTGGGCAAAGGCTTCCTGGTCAGCGCGCCGATGTTTGCCATCCCGGGCCTCGGTCGTTGAGCCGGCAGCGCTGTTGAGCCGCAAAGGAACGCCCCAGGTAGGGCGCATCACTCCGTGCGCGCCGTCGGCGGCTGCCGCGACAATGCGGTCCTGACGGTGCAAGCGGGAGCAAGAACGTCAGCGTGGAGCTCCCCCAAAACTGGCGCGCACGGATGCCCGCGCTACGGGGCCGGCTGCCGTTCAGACTTTCGCCACTCATGTTCCCGTTTGTGAATTTCGCCGCGCAACAATTCCTCAGCCGACCACCCTCGGCTCAACGCATACGCGGCCAGATCGAACAACTCCTTGGCCAGCCGGACGCGAGTCAGCTTGAGGTTCGGCGGGGGCGGCAGCGCGATCCCGGCTCGCCGGGCTTTCTTACCGAGCTTCTCAGCCCTCAGTAAGGCCGGCAGATGTTTGGGAATCCCATCCAAAGCTGAAGGCCGGGCGTGCCGGGTGCCGCGCTTCTCCGCGCGCTTGATTTTCTCCCAGTTCGCCCAGACCTGGTCCACGTTCTTGACTTTGAGGCCTCCGAACACATGTGGGTGGCGCCGGATCAATTTGTCCGTGATAAGGCGGGCGACCTTATCGAAGTCAAACGCGCGGCGCTCCTTCCCAAGCTGGCAATGAAAGACCACTTGCAGCAGGAGATCGCCCAATTCCTCAGCCATCTCGTGGTCGTCGCCGGCTTCAATGGCATCGAGCAACTCGTAAACCTCCTCAACGGCATGCCAGCGCAGGGACTGGTGGTCCTGCTCGCGGTCCCAAGGGCACCCGCCCGCAGCGCGCAAGCGCGCCATCACGCCGAGCAGTTGGTTTATCGCAGAATTTCTTTTCATCGCTCCACTGCAGGGGTCAGGCGGCCTTGAGGAGAAGGCTTCTGGCAGAGCCCAATCCGTGCCGGTTTTCATGGCTGGATAACTCCGCGATCTGCCGCAGGATCGGCGCTGTGTTTACACCTGCGGCCGTGGCGGTTTGGCAGAGGTCCTGGAGCCAAAGGATCGCGTCGCGAGTGTCCCGGCCCAGGTCTTTCATTGAGAACAGAACCAGGTGCCTGCGGAAACACGTCTCGGTTACAGGCGCGAATGGAAGCGCGGCCGCCCAGGCAAAGGCGCCGTGCCTCTCAAAGAGTTCGCGGATAGCTGCCCGGGATTCTTCCCCGCATTTCTCGTATTCAACGATCATCTCCATTAACAGAGATTCAACTTCCAGCCGGGCCTCTGCCTCATCAAGCGGGTGCGGAGTATGTCGGAGCTGTGTGAGCCAGCCGGGCTTGGTTATGTCCACCGGTCGGTTTGCAATGGGACGCAAACGCTCCTCCAGTTCGGTGATCTTTCGGTCCCAAACGGTGAGGTCTTGCATGGCAGGCCGTCCGGTTAGCATTTCATTACTCTCTTGCTCCAGCGCGTTATCACAAGATCACCAGGTTATCGCGATGCACCACCTCAACCCGCGTCAATTGCCCGGCTTTGATTTCGCTGGAATTGAATCCCGTTATCCCGCGCGCGAACTCGGTCCCGTTCAGATCGCAAATCCGCACGACCTCGCCACTGTCGAATTGACCTTCGCACCGGGCCACCCCGGGCGGCAACAGGCTCTTGCCGTTCTCGCGCAAGGCCCTCTTGGCCCCGTCATCCACGAACAACGCGCCTTTAGGATGATGGAAGAAAGCGATCCACCGTTTGCGTCCCTGCAGCCGCGTGGGCTGCGGCACGAACAACGTGCCCTCTTCCTCGCCCGCCACAATCCGGCTTAGCGCACGCTTCTTTTTGCCTGACGCAATGACTAGCGGGATGCCGGAACGCACCGCGATTTTCGCCGCCTGGATTTTCGAGGCCATGCCGCCAATGGCGGTTGGGCTGTCAGTGCCTCCGGCCATTTTTTCGACCGCGTCATCAATGTGCTCAATGATTGAGATGGTCTTGGGATTCGCCTTGCCGAAATTGTGGATGACACCCTCGACGGAGGTCAGCATTACCAGCAAATCGGCCGGCAACAGCGACGCCACCAACGCTGAGAGCTTGTCGTTGTCGCCGAACTTCAGCTCCGTAAATGAAACGACGTCGTTTTCATTGATGATCGGCACGACGCCGTGGCCCAGGAGCGTGACCAGGGTGTTGCGAGCATTGAGATGGCGCTCGTGATGTTGCAGGTCATCATGCGTGAGCAAAATCTGGGCGACGGCCAGGCCGTAAGCGGCGAAGAGCTTCTCGTAAGTGGTCATGAGCCGCGATTGACCGACAGCGGCGCAGGCCTGCAACTCCGCCAAATCATTGGGGCGTTTCTGATGGCCGAGCGCTCCCATGCCCGCGCCGACTGCGCCGGAGGAAACCAAGACGATCTCCTTGCCCGCCTGACGCTGGGCCGCAATTTGCGCCACTAATTGCTCCATCTGCGCGTGGTCTGGTTGTTTGCGGCTGTCGGTCAGGACACCGGTGCCGAGCTTTACGACAATGCGGCTAATACCTTTGAGCCATTCAGAACGCACGCGCAGGTGGGTAGCAAATCGCGCGTTGAGTGTCGAGGATCGAGGTTCAGCCAAGCAAATGTGCCAGCGATCGAACCTCAAACTTTAAACCTTGAACCCTGAACTTTGAACGCCACAACCCGAGAGGTTTTCTGCATTCGATGTTCGGTGGTCGGTATTCCTCTCGCCACTCGACACTCGGCCCGCCTCCCCCTATCTTCTCTCTCATGCGCGAGCAATCCTTGAATTTTCTTAGAACCCTTGTCAACACGCCCAGCCCGGTCGGCCATGAAGTCCGCGGCCAGCGAGTTTGGCTCGATTATGCCAAAGAGTTTGCCGAGGAAACTTTTTCCGATGCCTATGGCAATTGCGTGGCGGTGCTCCACAAGGGCGGTTCACCCAGGCTGATGCTGGCCGGCCACGCTGATGAGATCGCCATGGCGGTCAATTACATCACCGATGAGGGTTTCATTCACGTACGCAAGATGGGCGGGGTGGACGCGGCCATCACCAAAGCGCAGCGCATCCTTATCCACACCTGCAATGGCCCGGTTAAGGGCGTGGTCGGCAACGTGGCGCCGCATTTGATGAAAGAAGAAAAGGACCCTAAACCTCCGAAGATCCACGACCTGTTCATTGACATCGGCGCGAGCAATCGCAGAGAAGCAGAAAAACTGGTGCGGATTGGCGATCCGATCACCTTGGCCGACGAATTTGATCGGTTGCGCAACGATTTGGTTGTGGCGCGGGCGTTCGACAATCGCATTGGCACTTTCGCGGTGGCTGAGGCGCTGCGTTTGCTCAAAGAATCCAAAACCAGGCTGCAAGCCGAGGTTTGCGCCGTCTCAAATGTGCAGGAGGAAGTCGGCCTGCTGGGCGCGCGGCAGATTGCTTACTCGCTCAAGCCGGACGTGGCGCTGGTGGTGGACGTGACGCACGCGACGGATTATCCGACCGTCCACAAGCCGCAGCACGGCGACGTGAAGATCGGCAAAGGCCCGGCCATCACTCATGGCGGTTGCAATCACCCGGAGGTGGTGGCGCGCATCGAGGCAGTGGCGAAAGCCAAGAAGATCCCACTCCAGCACGAGGCGATGTCGAGCACCAGCGGCACCGACACCGACGCGATTTTCTGGACGCGCGGCGGCATCGCCAGCGCACTCATTAGCCTGCCCAACCGCTACATGCACTCGCCGGTGGAACTGGTGAGCCTCAAAGATTTGGAAATGATTCCCGAGCTGCTCGCCGCCTTCGCCGGCGCCCTCAAGAAGGGCGAGCAATTCAAAGTGCAGATTTGATACGTTGCAGGGTCACCAGGTTGCATCGCTGCAAACACGAGAGCCTCACCTCTCTCCTCTTGGCGATGTAACTCCGTACCCAATCAAATCGTCACATCCTCCGGTCTTACTTCAAGGCATTCATCCTGATCTTCCCACACCACAGCGGGATAGAATTCCAGCAACTTAGGCGCCAACTCGCTGCCGGCGCGGGCCAGCAGTCGTTCGGCTTCCGCCGCGGCCTTTTCGTAAGCACGGTCGTAATCACCGGCGCTCTTGCGCTGCCGATCGTCCCAGTGGGCGACGCCGTGGACGGGGCTGTATTGCGAGGCCCAGGATTCCAAACCGCCTTGCAGCTCGACGGGAATTTCCTCGAACGCCACGAGCGTATCGCTGCAATGCTGGCAGATCAGTCCGGCATCGTGCACGTCGCGCGTGAGCAAAGGCAGCATCGGCGCCCGGCAGCAATGCGACTCGCAATAGTTCGGCGGAGGATTGGCCAGGCGCTTCAACCAAATCTGCCGCTCGTGCGCCAGTTGCGAGGCCAGCCGATAGGCGCCCAGCAGCGGATGCGAGAGCCGCCAGGCCCTGCCCTCGAGTTGGCCCAGCGTCTGCGCCAGCCACCTGGCGAGAGTCATATCATCGAAATCCCGAAAGACCGAGCTGTATTCCTTCCACAGCAGGTCGAGTGGGGAATCGGCGTTAGTTGTCATGGCCGCACAGTGTTGCCTTCCCAGGACAAGATGTCGAGCAGGGAACGCCCCCTTCAGACATCGCCTCACGGATTACACATCACTCTAATACTCCTTTTTCTCAGTGAAGCTGCTCCAGTTCACGTTTCACGAAGTCCCGGATGAATCCTAGTTCCGCTTGTGAAATTCCCGCTTGCGCCAGATTGACCGAAAAGGCTGTCAACCATTGTTGTTCGGCTGGCTTGTACCTAAGTTGTTTGCGCAGGCGCATTTCTAAATCCGGCATGTGGCCTGTGCCATAGAACACAGCTATGGAACTGTCCCGGCTCATTTCCCTCAATTCGGCTTTCAAATCATCAACCACCTTCTGGTTGCGCTGTTCGATCAGCACAGCTAGCAGTTGCTTCATTTGCGGCGGCAGCCCGCGGAGTTGCGAGGGGTCGCCTTTCATTTGTGCGATGGTTTCGATGAGCGCCAGCTTGCTCATGGCCTGCAGTTTAGGATTTGCCCCTAGAAAGCGCAGACCCACCTGCAAAACCACGTCCAGCAGCGAGCCGCCCTCCAGGATCTGCAGCAAGCTCTCGAAACTTTGCGTTGCGCCCACCTCGCCGGCGCCAGCGCGCTGCCGGGCAATCAGTCCCCGCAGTTGCCCAACCGACAAATCGCTGTTGCGAAAGTTGGTTCGGTCATAGTCAATGGCCTCCAGTTGGAAAACCAGCCCCAGCGACGCCGCCAGCGACGACTGCAATGACGGCCTCGATCCACTGGACGAAATTGCTGCGGCCTTTCTATCCGCGCGCGTTGCGGAGATTGAGTCGTCACGCATTGGAGCGGCTCGGCCGGAAGCAGCGCCGATGCCTTCGAATAGAACCAGTGTCTGCCCATCAAGCTGTTTTTGCAGTCCCGCAAAGTAATTCGACTCCCCGATGTGGGAAACGCCGGTCAACCATATCGCCGGACCCTGGCCTCGCGCAGGAACAAACTTTCGGATCGCGATTTGCAATTGCACTATGTTGGAAGCCGCATTGGAGAGGCGAACATAACTTTCTGATGGCGGGAGCAACTGAGCCGCCGCGCTTGCACCGGTCGGCCCCGGCGTCGAGCAGCCGGGCAGAATCAGACCGAACGCGATCCCGAAGCAAACACGAATACTCACTTGGCTCGACGATGAACCCAGTCCAGCCACGTGTAAATGCGCTTTTCCTGAAGCGCAGGGCGCACGACAGATTTTTTCTGGGGCACCTTCCTGCCGCATAAATGCGGTGTTCCGCCGAGGTTCGGAACGCTGCATTTATGCGGCAGCGGGCGGCCCTCTCGAAGAAATCTGTCGTGCGCCCCGCGCCATGCACATGAAGAATGTGAATTGAAAATGCCGCGTCCTTTGCGCAATCTTGAGCGATGAATGGATTGCGCTTTCTTTCACTGTTTCTCGCAGTCGTCGCCTTGGCCGGCTGCCAAAAGCCGGCTTCTCCTGCCCTCAGCGCTGCCGACGACCCGGGTGAGCCCACTCAAGCCCTGCCGAAATTGCAAACGATGAAACTTTGGCTTGGCCCCGAAGAAATGATTGCGGAACTGGCGTTGACTACCGACCAGCAAACGACCGGCATGATGTTCAGAACCAACATGGCCGAGAACGCAGGCATGTTGTTTGCTTTTGCCCGCCCTCATCGCGCCGCATTTTGGATGAAAAACTGCATCGTGCCCCTCTCCGCTGCTTACATCGGCGCTGACGGCGTGATTCTCGAGCTCCACGATTTCGAGCCGGGCAACACCAATGCTGTCGTGGCCGCGTCCGACCGCGTGCAGTTCGTGTTGGAAACTCCTCAAGGCTGGTTCAACCGTCACAACGTTGCCGTCGGCGCCGTCGTTCGCACCGAGCACGGCTCCCTGGCAGGGACTTTCTCCCCCAGATGAAGGTCGAGTTGCGCCGGCCCAATTAGCCAAGGTCCCAGGACAACCTACCCCTCAGAGCGCGTCAGAAAATTACATATTCTACGAACTACTTCTCGCGGGTACGGCAATACTGGGTGAGTTTGACGGCCAGCGCCGACGCAGCATCGCTCGGTTTGACTTTATTTTGGAACAAAATGTCATTCATGGTCAGGAAATCTCCATAGTAAATCCGATTGGCCTGCTCGTCCGGCGACATCGCGCCGCCCTTGAGTGCGGCTCCGCCATAGAGGCCGGTGCGGTCGTCATAGACCACTACGGCTTGTTCAGTCGATGAGAACGTCCCTGCGACTCCGCTGGTCTCGTTGCCGGCAGTGCCCCGCGCCTCGCCGCCGAACTCAAAATTGGGCTCGGTCAACAGACGTGTCGCGTTGGTGTTCATCAGTAGAATGACAAAAAAGGACTGTTGTCCGCCGATTTGGAATCCCAAGCTGGCCTCTTGGGCTGACAGAAAAGCCACCGGACTCCATTTCGCCGTGGTTGGGTCTTTCACCAGGGCCACCCCGCCGCCGCCTTGATAGGCGAAGAGGAAGCCGGCCTTGGTGCGCTCCATCAAGATGACGCCTTGGGCCTTGCTGAGGTAATCGGCCGGGATGCTCTTACCCGGCTTTTGCTGCAAGGCATCGAGCCTGGCCGTTAGTGTGCGGATACGGTTGTCCAGTTCCTGTTTGTCCAACGCGAAGGTTGAACCGGCAAAGCACGTCAGTATCAAACCGAGGATCATTGGTTTCATGTGGTTGAATATCGCCTATCCGCAGAGCGGATGCAAAATGCCAGGAGCGGCGTTTCCAGTTAGGTTGTTGGTGGAACGGGGTTTACAACACGAGAATTCCAGCAGAAAGTTACGAACGTTTGACACAAAAAGGCACGAAAATGCACAGAAGACCCAATCCCACCGCCCCAGTTTATCCCTCTTTTTGCCGCTGGACCGTCACCGTTGCTATTGCCAAACGGTGCTGCCACAGTCGCGGTTGCCAAATGGATGAATTCAAGCATAAAATGCTCAAGCCGTTCAGATCGGGTGAATGACCATGACCCTAAGACTCCAAAACCAAGATTGCTTATGCAAACTACGCGCCGTCAGTTTATCAAATCCAGCCTCGGTTGTGCCGTCGCTATGACGCTAGGCCGAACACTCTCCTTTGCTGCGGACCGGGTCAATCCCATCCCAATTGGCTTTCAACTCTATACTGTGCGCGGCGAATTCTCCCGCAATGTGCCACAGACGCTCAAGACGCTTGGCCAACTGGGCTACAAGGCAGTCGAGTTCTGGGGCTATGGGGGCACGCCGAATGTTTATCAGCAATACTCGGCCTCGGAATTGCGCAAGCTGCTCGATGAAAATGACCTCAAATGCTGCGGCATGCACCTGGAATTAAAGGCGCTGGCCAAGGATAATCTGCAACGGACAATCGAGAACAACCAGGCGCTCGGTAGTCAGTATCTCAACGTGGCTGCGGCAAAAGAAAAAATGGGGTCCGAGGATACGATTGCCGAATTGGCAGCCTTCTTGAACGATGCCGCGACACAATGCCGGCCTCACAAAATGACCGTCGGCTATCATGCTCACCCGTTTGATTTTGCGAAGGTTAACGGTCGTTTCGCCTGGGAGATTCTCTTCGGCCGCACGCAACCCGAGGTCAACATGCAGATGGATGTCGGCAACTGCCTGGCTGGGGACGGCGATCCCATCGCCATGCTCAAGGAATTCCCAGGGCGCACACGAACCATTCACATCAAGGAACACCAGCAGAAGACATTCGAGAGCGACTTTTACAAAGAAATTTTTCGGTTGTGCGAGACCAGTTCCGGCACTAAATGGTACATCGTCGAAATGGGCGGCCCCGAGGGCAACGGCTATGACGTGCCGCGCCAAGCCTTGGAAAAACTGCGTCACCTCGGCAAGTGACCACTAACCACGGAACAGAAAGGCACGCTATGAAATCAAACGAAACTGGAACACAACACTCCAGCCTGGCGCCACTCTCAAGCCTCAACTCGGATGAATCGCCAGCAGACTCTCAACCACCGGTCGCGCCGGAGTCAGCCCAAGGCGCCTCAACCAACTCGAAAAACCTCTCCCGCCGCAAGTTCATTCTCACCGGCGGCGCGGCGGCCGCCGCCTTTACCATTGTGCCACGGCACGTGCTGGGCGGACCGGGGGTTGTCCCTCCCAGTGAGAAGATTACCCTTGCTTACGTTGGGTGCGGTACGCAGGGACTCAGGGAAATGCTCGGGATGCTCTCGATGCCGGAGGTGCAGATTGTCGCGGTATGCGATCCGGTCAAGGACAGCCATGATTATGTGGACTGGTCCAAAGATGGCCTCCGCGCTGCTATTGCCGGCGCGCTGGGGAAACCGGATTGGCGGCGCGGAGCGCCGGGTATCCCAGGGGGACGGGAGGTCGCCAAGGAAATCATAGAGACCTCCTATGGAAACCAAAGGCGTTCGGACAAGTTCAATGGCTGCGTTGCATACACTGATTTTCGCGAGCTCCTGGAGAAAGAAAAGGACCTGAACGCGGTCAAAATCATGACGCCCGACCACCTTCATGCGACCATTGCCATCGCGGCCATGAAAAAGGGCAAGCATGTCCTGCTGCACAAACCGCTGGCCAACCGGCTGCATGAGGCCCGATTGGTCATCGAGACCGCGCGCAAAACGAAGGTGGCCACGCACTTTCTGCCCGCCAGTGACGGCGCCTACATTCGCGCCATCAAGAGCTGGATTGATGACGGCGCCATAGGCGCCTTGCGCGAAATCCACAACTGGTCGAACCGCCCCATGTGGCCACAGTATCCGACTATTCCGACGGAGACGCCGCAAATACCTGAAGGCTTTGACTGGACGCTATGGCTTGGGCCCTCGCTCGACCGGCCATATCATCCAAATTACACCCATGCCGTATTCCGAGGCTGGTATGAGTTCGGCGGGGGCGCCCTGGCGGATATGGGCCACTACAGCCTGTGGCCGGTCTTCAGGCTCTTCGACCTGGACGCACCGATCTCTGTGGAATCACGGCCCAGCCATCTCTGCGCGCTGACGGGCAACGTCGCCGTGAGGATAAAAAACGATTATTCCTTCCCCGCAGCCTGCACAATCCGCTTCAAATTCGCCGCCAAAGGCGACAGGCCGCCCCTGGACCTTTTCTGGTATGACGGCTCAATGAAGCCGCCGACGCCCGAAGAATTGGAAGAGCGTGAATTAGAGCCTGAGGGGATGATGTTCGTCGGCGACCAGGGGAAGATTCTCGCAGGTTTCCACGGTGAGGCCCCGCAGATTCTCAAAGGCCAGAAGTCGAAAGTCAGCGGTAAGAAGTCAGAGGCCAGAAGCCAGAGGTCAGAGGCTGTTGCGCTTTGGGTGGCGGCCATCAAAGGCGGCAAGGCCACCTACGGGGATTTCCTCCTGGCCGGGCCGATTTCGGACGCCTTCAATCTCGGCGCAGTTTCGTTACGGCTCGGGGGCAGGCGGCTCCTGTTCGACAGCGCCAACATGAAAGTCACCAACCTGCCCGAAGCCAACAAGTACCTCGTCCGTGAATATCGGAAAGGATGGGAACTGACGGGAGTGGGGGCCTAATCGGAGTGGCTGGCGGGGCAGACTGGACTGGAAAGACCTCAATGGAATTTTCACAATTAATGTGTCAAATACAATTCAATTCCCAGAAGACTATAAAAAATATCGCCGATTCAAGGGTGGCAATTTACCGCCTTGGATTTTTATCGAGCAGAAAGACTTCAAAGAGTCTTTAGACGCCATAACTAACCAATATCCCTGGCATGACAACATTTATCCATTTGCTATTTGTGGTGGGACTGATGATGTTGCTGTATTCGCAATAAAAGATACAAAAACAGTCGTGAGGATAATCCATTTGGCAACTTCAAAAGGGCTTGAGATTGATGGAGAATACGAGTCGTTTAGTGATTGGCTCCTTGTGGCTATGAAGACAACTATCGCTTTCATCAAAGCATGAAATGGGCTATGGCAATGGCGTTGCGCGTGCTATTGGCAAGCCTTCTTTGCCTTAGTCGCTGGCACGCAGTTTCGCCTCTCCTGCCGTCCATTTTAGCCCTAAAAACGGGCCTTTTTACCACAACACGGACACGAGGAGATTCTGGACGCAGGATTCCTTTGAAGGTAACGGTTCTGGCCCGTCCTCATTGCACAAATATACCTACTGCGGAAATAATAAAATTTCTCTCCTTGGAGCTTCCCACCAGTGAGAGAACACGAACTGATGAGTTCCGCACGCGGTGTGCGGGACTGAAAAAGGTCATCAGCCGCATCACGAAGAAATGACATGAAAAACCAAACGATCCTCAAGAAACTCTCATGGCTGCTGGCGGTAGGTTTCGCCTCAGCCTTGGCGCTCTCAGCGTGCACGAGCACGAGCGAACACCCGAGCCACGAACATCCGACGACGACGAACGCGCCTCCCCGGAGTCCCTAGCAGCCGAAGTGGGCGGTGCAACGGGGTGGCCGCTGATTCGTTACGGTTTTGGGAAAAGGCAGACGATGACTTCGCGACGCATTTTTGTCCTGGTGTGGCTGATAAGCGTGGCTGGGCTAAGGTTGTTCCGTGAGGCGCTGGCTGCAGAGTCGGCGACCGGTCCTACGGCCACCATTGACGACATCGCGGCCGGCATCGAGAAATACATCTCCGAGCAGTCCAAGGCGAGCGGCGGTTACTTCAAGCTTCAACACAACAAGAATGAATTGAGCCTCCAACTGGTCCGGGTCCACCTGGAGTATTTGGCGGATCTGGGCGGGGGAGTCCATTTCGCCTGTGTGGATCTCGTCGGGACCGATGGGCCGGTCTATGACGTGGACTTTTTCATGAAAGGTCCGCCCGGCGCCATGGCGGTGACAGAGAGGAGCGTTCATAAAATCAACGGCCAGCCACTCTATGCCTGGGAACAAAAGCGCAACGGCACCTGGCGCAGAGTGCCCGTCAAGCATGCGCCCAGGCGCCTGCTGGGCGTCGTCAACGGCGCCGACCAGTTTGAATTCGTTTACCGGGCCAAACTGCCGCAGATAACTGGCGAGGCGCACCTCTGGCTGCCCTTGGCCACGTCGGACACCTTTCAGCGCGTCGAAGTCGAAAACATCACTGCACCGGAACAGTGGCGCGAGTTAGATGAGCGCGCTTACGGGAACAAAGTGCTTTTCTTGAATGCCGGACCGGCTGACAGTGGGAAGACCATCGAAATTCGCTACCGGGTCAAGCGTTTCGAGAAGTCGGCCTACGCGGTCCGGGAACCGATGGCGCAAAAGTATCTAAATCCCGAAAGGCTGGTGCCCACCAATGAAACCTTCCGGACCATAGCCTGGCAAGTCACGCGCGGCAGGACAACCGACCTGGCCCGCGCCCGCGCGCTCTACGATCATGTCATCCAAAAACTGCGATACGCCAAGTACGGCGCCGGCTGGGGCCGCGGCGACGCGGTGTACGCCTGCGACGCCCGCTCCGGTAATTGTTCGGATTTTCACGCCTACTTCATCGCGCTGGCACGCGAGGCGGGCATCCCGGCCCGCTTTGCCATCGGCGCTGCCATCCCGTCCGAGCGCGATGACGGCGGCATTGACGGATACCACTGTTGGGCGGAGTTCTTCGCTGAGGGCAAGTGGGTGCCGGTGGATGTCAGCGAAGCCAATAAGAATTCGATCCTGGCCGATTATTACTTCGGCCATCACCCGGCGAATCGGTTCGAGTTGAGCAAAGGCCGCGATCTGATCCTCGAGCCGGAACCGGCGTCCGGACCAATCAATTTTCTGGCCTACCCGGTGATGGAAATCAATGGCAAGCCGGTCAAGGTGCAAACGGAGTTTCTCTTCCGGCGCCCCGGCTAAGGGGCTAACAACACATCGAGCGTGCAACGGCGGCAGCGAAAAACGACGTGGATTTCTTGCTCGTCACTGGTCCCGATTGTTCCTTTACAAAGCCATATACCGCCTGCGCTGGAATCCCCAAGGCGAAACGCTCCCGCTCTAAACGCAAAGCTGCAGGCGCATAGCGGCTGGCGCATGGCGTCCTGCGCTTTGCGCCTCGCGCCTGCCGCTTTGCGCTCAATCGCCATCCGCGCAATTCACTCGCGGCAACCGATGCGGCCAGCCCATCCAAACGTTGAAAACTCCGGGCGAAAAGTTCGCGCCAACGATCCGGGCGCCACGAAGGAACGGCCAATTTGCCCCCAGCAAGCCTTGATCGGTCACCGTGGCTGATGCCCGGACCTGCGGCCAGGGCCGATGCCAGACACGAAAGAAACCAGCCTTGCCGGCCACATGTGTGAATGCGGTGTAGCGTTCCATCAGCCACTCATCCAGCGTGCCGGCCTCGCACTCCGCGGGTTTCGCCCTCGCGTCCAGAACCTCGCGGTAAGCGAGCACGCCTTTGCCGGCGGGATCGGCCGCGTGTCCGCATAACTCGCCCTGCTCACGACCATGCTGGTAGTCAAGCCTGCCGAAGCGATACGGCAACCCAAACATTCGCGGGCCAAAAGCCACGCTTAGGCGATTTGAAAGCCACTCAGCTAGAAAGTAGATCCCGGTCTCACCGCTATGCTGCACGTAAGTCCGCACGTTCAGGAAGTTGTGCGTCCCGATCGGCTTCAGCAGCCATGTCGCCAGGCGCCCGCCCAGACGCGGGCGCAGGCCGCGCATCGTAAAGGCGACGATGCTGACGAAGGCCCTGCCATCTCGCAGATCCAGCTTGAACGGCACCTCGCGCTGCAACGGCTTCGCCGCGACTTCATAATGGATCATTAGCGCCCGTTCCCAGTCGGCAATGAATAGCGGTTCACCCGGAAGCGCCAGCAGACGCTCCCGCGCGGCAACGCTCGGAGTTTTCCGGACCGCAGCTAGTCTGGCGCTCTCCAGCCAGTCGGTCATGGCATTTCGTAGAACGCGCTGAGCACACTTCGTCTTGGACGAACCGCGCGGGCTGCCCGTTCCAGCCGATGCGCTCGACCAAGCCAGACGCGTTCAAAACCGGGCGCGAAATTGCTCGCCGCCAGTCTCGCCTCTTTGAACCACGGGAATCTCGCTCGGAGGAGGCTGTCTTCCTCGAACTCCAACTCAATCGCAGCCTGCAACCAGGGCGGATGCCACGCCCGAAAAACTCGCCGCGGGCCGCCACGGCAGAAAAGGCCGGTGTAGCGTTCCATCGCAAACTCAGCCAGCGACCCGGCCGGACAAGGCTGAAAGGCGGTCTTCCGGTCAATCGCAGCGCGGTAAGCGAAACGCTGGGAGCAAGCTTCCACCCGCGCGACGCCGCGCAAGAGGCCGCTCTCAAGCTGGTGGTCATAGTCCAAAGTAGCGAAAGCGTATGGCAGACCGAACATCGCGCCCGGCAGCCCCACACGAAACGGCTTCGAGAGCCAACCCCAAAGAAACAGCGCGCCCGGCTCATCACGCCAACGCACGTAAGTGCGAACGTTCAGGAAACGCTGCTGGGCGACTGGCCGGAGCAGCCACGCCAGCGCCGCGCGCCGGCACGCGCGAAAGCGACGCATGGTCAGGGCCACCACGCTGACGCAGGCTCTGCCCTCGTGCAGCTCAAGCTCGAACGGCTCAGGCACGTATGGCCGCAACACTTCGGGAGCGAGGACAAAGTGCATGAAAAGCGCACGCTCCCAATCGGCCAACAGGAACGGGTCCCCTTTGACCGAGAGCAATCTCCGTCTGGCGGCGTCGCTCGCAGCAGACGCATTGGAATAGCAACTCTGGCGCCTGGGGGAGAGTGGGGAGGCGAGGCCGAGCGCGGTTTCTGACTTCATAATATTTCTGTCATTTCAGTATTAACAGAATTTCAGGCGCAAATAAAAAGCGCCGGGGCCTTCACGCCGCCCTGACGCCCACCAACTTGCGGATTTGACTGCCGAGCTTGACGAACTTCGCCAGCGCGCTATTTGGCCAGCAGCGGATTTGGGCGTACCAGGCGGTTGTTGTCTCGAAAAAGTTGGCCAGGTCCTTGAGGCGCCGCTGGGTATATTGGTCGGTTTCCCGGCTCTCCGCTTCAGCGATGCAGGCGCGGAGCATATTCACGGTGGGGTCAATTTCACGCTTCTTGCGCTCATCGAGCACGATTCGGAACATCTCCCATACATTCTTGAGCGACTCGAAATGGTCCCGCTTGTCACCCAGGACATGCACCAGCTTGACGATGCCCCACCCTTGCAGGTCTTTGAGGCTGGTACTGACATTCGAGCGGGCCACAGCCAGCGTCTCGGCGATGTCTTCGGCGTGGAGCGGCCGAGGCGACAAGTAGAGCAAGGCATGGATTTGCGCGACGGTGCGGTTGATGCCCCAGCGCGTGCCCATCTCGCCCCAATGGAGAATGAACTTCTGTTGGATGGGACTGAGCCTGGTCATATTCTATTTATTCTGTATATTCAGAAAGTACATATTTATAGCAAAGATGCAAGCTTTTTCTTGCCTGGGCGCGTTCAAGATTTACACGTTCAAGATTCAATGCCCTGAATCCCGATCGAGACATGCTTGGTCTCCAGGAAGGCCTCCATGCCTTCCATGCCCAGTTCGCGCCCCCAGCCGCTTTGTTTTACGCCGCCGAATGGCGCCTGGCTGGTCGTCGGGAGGCCATCATTGATGCCGATCATCCCTGCTTCAAGCAATTCCGACAAGCGGAACATGCGGCCCACGTCCCGCGTAAAAGCATAGGCGCTCAGACCGAAGGACGAATGGTTCGCCTGCTCGATGGCCTCGGCTTCAGTATCGAATGCCGCCACCGGCGCCACCGGCGCGAAGGTTTCTTCAAACATGCACAGGCTGCCCTTGGGCACGTCCGCCAGAATCGTCGGCTCGAAAAAGCAACCGCTCCGCTCCACCCGTTTTCCGCCGCATAACAGACGGGCGCCGCCGCGCAGCGCGTAAATGCTGCGTTGCACGTAGATGCGATTGGCAGCGATGCAAGACTGGCCGCTGTTGCGAAATTTCGCCAGTATAATGCCCTCGACCGCCGCGGCCAAATCCGCATCCTCGAACACCAGCACCGGGGCGTGGCCCCCGAGTTCCAGCGACAGCGGTTTGATTTGTTTGGCTGCGCCCTCGATTAGCTTCCTGCCAACCTCAGTTGAACCGGTGAAGCTGATTTTCCGGCAGAGCGGGTTGTCGAGAAATTCCTTTGCGATTTCCTCCGCCGGGCCCGCGACGAGTTGGAAAACCGCCGCGGGCAGCTTCACCGAATCCACACACTCGGCCAAGGCGGAGGCACAAAGGGGAGTGTGACTTGAAGGCTTCAAAATGACCGGGCAGCCGGCCGCCAGCGCCGGCGCCATCTTTCGAACCGCAAGCACCAGCGGAAAATTCCACGGGCTGATGGCGCCGACCACGCCGACGGGCATTTTGACGACCAAGTGGCGCTTGCCTTGGGCCTGGGGCGGAACAATGCGCCCGTACGCCCGGCGCGCTTCCTCGGCGAACCAATGCAAATGGTCAACCGACATCGCCACTTCACCCTGGCTCTGGGTGAGCGGCTTGCCGTTTTCCAGAGTGATCAGCCGGGCGATTTCTTCGCGACGGCGCTGCAGTTCGTTGGCCACCTGGTGCAGCAAATCGCCGCGGCCCTTGCCGGGAAGTTGCCGCCACGGGTCAAAGGCTGCTTGCGCATCTTTGAGGGCTTGCGCGACCCCAGCCCGATCCACGCTGGACATGCGCGCGAAGGCCTCGCCGGTGGCGGGGTTGTTAACGAGAAAAACTTTCTCGGTAATCGTCAGTTCTCCGTTCAAATAGATAGGATAGGTCTTCATTGTTCATTGACCTGCAACAGGGTATCGCGCTGGCAGCGCCGCCTGCAATGAGATACCGTGCGGCGGGGTAATGGGTTCAGTGACGGCGGACTACAACGTTATCGGAGTGCGCC